>Ga0105099_10001531_pt1 | contig 14362 bp, 14 predicted proteins | sample PPLLak3cmMay2015_2_FD_79138 | JGI IMG/M metagenome (GOLD analysis project Ga0105099, IMG submission 79138) | Freshwater sediment microbial communities from Prairie Pothole Lake near Jamestown, North Dakota, USA - PPLs Lake P8 Core (1) Depth... | ecosystem: Environmental > Aquatic > Freshwater >... | reverse complement strand
TGCGATTTCAGTGATTATCTTTATGTCTACATTCCTTATGACTGCGAAGTTGTTGAGGTTCTGGGTGTAGATATTGATCTTATATGGGTGCAATGCTTCAATGTCTATCGTGTCATCTTCTTCGTCTAGCCTCACAGGCCCGGAGAATCTTTTGCTCGGGTCGTCTACAGTCATCCGTATTCCTATTCCCGGGTCGATGACATCGAAACTCTTGTGTTGCATCTCTTCAAATGTCATGCGGTCGTAAGTGTATTTGGTCTTTAACACGACATTCTGGTTGCCTGTCCCTTTCGCCTTTATGTTCAGTATGAAAAGTTTTGATGTCTTGTTGTCAAGGCTTCCTTTCCATCTGAGGATGCGGTTTGTTATCCTGCTTATGCTGTCAGAAGACCACACGATGCTCGAACGGTTTCCGGTCGCATTCTTGAAGTTGAACCTGAGGCTCCCTATCGATGCGTATTCAAGGTCTTCAGGGAGGTTTATCTCGAAGCTGTCTATGTCAAGGTCGTCGTCATATTCGCTTGTTATGTTTATCAGGAGCCTGAACACCTCTCCGATATTTACGCCAGGTGGATCTTTTTCGAAATCAAATGTTGTTCCATCGACTTCATATTCCTCGTTCACGAGACTTGAGAATATCGATATCACAGGATTAATGTCAAGAGTCATTGTGGGAGAATACTTATCGACCCATTTGAACCCGTCCCAGTATTTCAGGTGCGCGACAAAGCTTTGGTGGAGCTCTTTTGTCCCCTTGATCAGGAAAATGCATTCCTTGGTCTTGTCCTCGTCGAGATGTCCTTGCCAGTATACCTGGTTCTCGTGGACATTGCACCCTCCTTCCATCTCAGATATCTCGATGCTTAGAGGATAGTCATCTGTCATTATGACTTTTGATGCTGTGTCGCCAGTGTTAGTTATCTTGAGCGTCACCTTCGCTTCCTTTCCCACATAGAATTCTGTAGTGTTTGCGGTCCTGGTTATCGACAGGTCAGGCCTGTACCGAAATATCCTTATGAGCGCGTATAGGTCGTTCTCTTCTTCGTCATATGTGGTGTTGTCGAAGCAGACCTCGAAATGCTTCATGCTCTCGCATTTGAAGAGTGGGACTGATTGCGACAGGTTGCTGCCGGTTATGTATATCGCATTCGCATACTTGTTGATGGTCACGGTGAACGTCATGTCATCGATAGTGATGCCTTCTCCGGACAAGAGCTTGTCATTGAACTCCTGTGTCTTTGCAGAAGCGGAAAAATCAGATACAGATAAGAATATCGATATGGCTACGAGAAGCAGTACTGGCTTAAGATACCTCTTTTTTTCTGACATTTTATGTGTGATTATATATATGAATTAGGAAGTATGAATTACGGCAACAGGTCTTTCAACCCGTGCTTGAAGGCTAGTGTCTCTTTGTATACATCTAGTTTCCCTTCTTGCTCTGCTTCGATGAGCCTTGTCGTGAAATTCCCTTGGAGGAGGTTGTTATCTACATAGTGCCTGAACATATTGAGCTTGTCTTCATCATCTGATACCTCCATCATCAATGCTATCTTTTCAGGAAGTGCTTCTTTTTTTACGACGAACACTTTGTAGTAAGTCTGGTATATGTCTGAACTTGAGTCAGGCATCTCCTCATATGCCTCGTTGATGTCAGGCACGAACCCTTCTTTTGTCGCAAAACCTGTTATCGGACTTCCTCCATCATCAAGGACAAAAAGGCTGTTTGATTCAAGCAGATTGTTCCTCATGTCGCTTTCATCAAGGTATCTTAGGCCGATGATCACGAGCCATACAACTGTGACTATGCCCACAGCGCTTAGTATGAATGAAAGCATCTTCCCTAGAAATTTGAGCAGCAATACAGCAGCTATGATTATCGCCAAAATCCAGACTACTGTTGACATCAAATTGGTTACCTCAGTTATTTAAAGTAATTGCAGCCGATTGGCAGCCTAAACTGCCTCATTCAAATGCTTTTTAGTATTTAAATATAATGGTTTATTTTACAGTCCTAAAAGGGCCAGTGCCTCATCCTGCGAGCATCTTAGAGAAGAATAAACTTGGGCGACAGGGGGACGACCCCTACGGGGACGTCGCAGTTTCGGTAAAATAAGCAAAATGCGAGCCCGGCACTGGCCCAAAAAATAGTCAAAAATCTTTCATGCAGATGTTAGATATCGGACACCCTTCGCACACAGGCTTTGTCCTGCAGTGCTGCTTTGCAAGTTCCACTATGAGTGCATGGTATTCCTGATAAATCTCTACATCTTTTTTGATATTTTCAACAAACAGTTTCTGCAAGGTATGATAATCGACATCTTTTCTGCAGAGCCCGACACGTGAGAATATCCTTTTCGTATATGTGTCGATGACAAAGCTCGGCTTCTCGAATGCATAGAGCACTATCGAATCTGCAGTCTCCGGCCCGACACCTTTCACTCCGAGGAATAGCTGTCTTAGACTCGCTGCATCTTTCTTCATGAGTTCAGATATCCTATTCTGCTTCACAAACTCAGATATTATTGCAAGCCGCTCTGCTTTCTGGTTGTAGTAGCCTGCGCTTCTTATCAACAAAGCCAGTTTTGGATGTCTTGTCTTCAGTATCCGGTCATAGCTGACGAGCTTCTTCTTGTGGAGCTCCTCAAGCGCTTTCTCGACGTTCTTCCATGCGGTGTTCTGGGTCAGGAGGGCACCGATGATCACTTCAAATCTATGCAGCTCGTGCTTTGGTTTTCCAGAGTGATGCTTTGTCTTCGTCTCTCCCGCAGGTGTCAGCGGCCACCAGCCTTGCGGCCCGTACGAATCATAAAGTACAGAATATATCTTCTGGAATCTGTCCATGTGATAAGAGAAGAAAGAAGTAAATAAAAATATTTGGGATTAGATGGGCTCAGAAACCACAATATCCATCTGATTTAGATACCCTAAGTCCGTGGCCGAGCACCTGCTGCGCGACCTTCTCGACCCTGTCGCTTATCTCAGAATCAGCTACATATTCTATCTGTATGCAAAGTCGCTCTATCCTTGATTCTTTATTGCCCAGGTCATTAGTCTTGCTTATGTTTAGAAGGCTGTCAAGTATGAGACGTTCAGTTTTTGTCAGTCCAGAATAGGTATTGTGCGCCTTATCCACCAGGCTCTTTGCGACATGGTATATGTGGCGGTCGTCAGCGAAATCGGTCTCGGACCTTCCGCCAGGGGTCTTGACATAGTCATACATCATATTGACAAGCGCTCTCCTGTCTTGTTCATATGCCGGGACTCCAGAATATTTGCTTGCTATCTCATAGAGTTTCAAAGGATTATCATTCTTTGCTTTTCTTGGCATCTCGTACATCACCACTGAAAAAATTCATTGTATTGATATATAAAATTTTCGTTCTTAATCACCAAAAAGTAACAAAAACTCATGAGAAAACTATTTATAGGCCCCCATAAACAATTCGGGAATATCTACTATAAAATAGGAAATAAAAATATACTGATCAAAAGTAAAAAACGGGGGTCCTGGAAAAATGGCAAGGAAAAATGATTCTGAAGATGAAGCTTATGAAGGTTACGACGAGCCATCTAAGAAGAAGGTAGGAAAAAAGAAAAAGAAGAATACCGGCAAAGTCATCGCATGGGTTGCCGCTTTTGTCGTGATTCTCGGAATACTCCTTTTCATAAGGTTCAAGTATGCTGCTACAGATGCGCCAGTAGCTCTTCCCGAGGAAGAGGCTCCTGCAGACATAGTAGAAGAGCAGAATGTCTTAGCTCCTGAGAAAGTGAGGGTTGAAAATGAAGAGTCTATGAGAGACCATGAACTCGGCTCGCAGGTCGTCCCGAAAGAAGAGTTTGAGCACATAGACAGCCAGATAGATACAACATCGAAGCCAGAGCTTTTCTCGAACTTGAGATGCGAATATGACGAGAGCAGCAAGCTTCTCTACATAAAGCTCAGGATATCGAACGTGCTTGATGAGGACATAAAGATAAGTCCAAGAGGCGTCATGAAGGGTTACAACACATACTTCAACACAAGAGGGATGGTCGATGCGGACCCTGGATGCCAGACTGAGCTGTTGCAGCCGGGCGAATGGACAGAGTGTACCAAGATAGGTTTTGACGGCGAGCGTTTCATGAACACTCCAGGTACGAACAGGATAAGTGTCCAGGTCCCAGGAAAGACTGAAGCTTTGATCATAGATTGCCCTAAGATTCCAGAAGGAGCAGACTCAGAAGAATAAAATCTTTTCAATTATTTTCTTTTAATTTCTCATTCTTATATTACCTAGCTCAGTAGAAAGTAATGGTGCCGCCCCCTTTGCGAAGCGAAGTATAGAAACATGAACTTACGTGCCAGGGGCTTGTCCCTTACGGGGATGGCACGTTTCGTATAACACAACAAAAAGCGTAGCCTGGCGGCAACCCGCCGAAAGGCAATACTTTCTACTGAACCACATCTTCCGAGGAGTCACGTAGTGGGATGCCGCGCTCGCATGAACTGCTAGTCTTGTTTATTTTCGCCCAACTGCAAGTTTACCGCTAAGTTACTTTGATGCTCGCTAGGCGGCATCCCACTAGCAAGATTAAGTTGACTATATCATATCCAAAAGCTTTTTATAATCCCTCAAAAGATAACCTGTTTAATTGCGTGGGGGTGCCGGAGTGGCCAAACGATCGTTTTACGAAGCGTCGGGCCAGACGGGCAGGGCTTAGGCAAGATAAGGGTGTGATGAGCTCACGCTATGACTTTAAGACACCCTGTGGCTTAGTGCCTACTGGGGTTCGAAATGTGATAGAACACGAAAGTCCTCACCCCCACATCAATTTTAATGAGTGAAAACATGCCTGAAAACAACGAGCCGAAAGTGCTGGTCGGTTGCGTGACATATGACAAGGATGGCGTGTACATAACTGATTTTCTAAACGCGATAAGGTCGCAGGATTTCAAGAACACAGACATACTTTTCGTCGATACTTCCAGCAGTGAAGAGTATTCTGCAAGGCTCCGCGGTACAGGCGCCATAGTTATGAGCGGAGAGAAGGATCTCGACCACAAGATAAAGAGGGTGTCTAACGGAAGGAATCTCATAAGAGAGTACGCGATAAGCAAAGGATATGATTATCTCTGGTTTGTGGACAATGATGTGATGCCAAAGAGTGATGCGCTCTCGAGGCTGCTATCCCACAGGAAAGACATGATCGCGGGCGTATGCCTTTTGCCCGCAAATGTCGACGGCAGCACAAAAGTCGTCCCGAACATATACGTCATCGACCAGAAGGACAAGGGTCTTACGCCTGTAGGCCTCAGTGAAGTCATGGAAGACAGGGTCATGGATATCGCGAGCGCAGGATTCGGATGTGTGCTCGTATCAAGGGACGTTTTCGAGAAGATAGGGATAAGGTATTTTGAGAATTCTATGGCAGGAGAGGATCTTGCTTTCTTCTCTGATGCAAGGGAGAAAGGTTTTAGCGTATTTGCGGATAGCAGGGTGAAGTGCACTCATCTGGTCTTCCCTCCAGGAGACCCCAGGAACAAGCGATTCATGTTTGACAGTTATGTCAAACCAGACTAGATAATATATGAACAGCTGTGCTGGCAGATGGATTTGAAAGCCAATCCAAACACAAACAATATAAATAGGACCTTGTTTAGTCCGAGTTGATTAAAAATGGCAATTTCACACCACAAAGCAAAAAAAAGCCCCACGGGCGGAAAATACAAGAAATCTAGGAAGAAGAAGGAGTTTGAGCTCGGTAGCTCTCCTACTTTGACAAAACTGGCTGATTTAAGGAAGAAGAAGTCCAGGTTAATCGGCGGAAGCACTAAAACAAGGCTGTTGTCAAGCAACATCGCTAATGTCCTGAATCCAAAGACAGGAAAAGCGGCAGTCGCAAAGATAACAAACGTCGTAGGCAACCCTGCGAACAGGTACTTTGTCAGACGAAACATAATCACTAAGGGCAGCATAATAGAGACTGAGAAAGGCAGGGCAAGAGTCACTTCAAGGCCAGGCCAGGAAGGGACTATCAATGCAGTTCTTATCGAGCAGAAATAATAATATTTTTACTCTTCTTTTTCTAAACGCAAAACCAAGCACAGCCACCGCCCTAGCGAGTTAGCGATAAAACATTCTGATTAGCGGTATCCTCGGATAATCAATAGATATGACCATCAGAAACGAGCGGCCGTAGCGGTGCGTTTAAACTTCTGACGCCACCAACACGACGCTCGCACCATTGTTTGACCACCTAGCTTACCGAGTTTAGTGATATCAGAATATGTTCCTGAAGGCTCGCATGTCGGTGTTGGTGGCGTTGTTACGCTTATTTCTTGTTTAGAAGTTTATTCAATTCTTGATTGTTCAACAGGAGATATTTGTTCTTAGGCTCGATCTTTAGGGCGGTCTCCATTATCTTCTTCGCTATGTCGAGCTTTCCTGCTTTCATGTATATCACGGCGAGGTTGTTCATCGATGCGGTGTCTTTCATGTTCTGCGCTATAGCCATGTTGAAGAAGCGTATGGACCTTGAGACCTCTCCCATCTCCAGGTATATCTTACCTAGGTCTGCGTAGATGCCTGGGTGTTTAGGGTCTAGTTTCAGTGTGCGTATGAAGTATTTCAGCGCAAGCTCTTTTTTGCCTATCGATAAGAATGCATCCGCGATCTGCCTGTTGTATCTTGGGTTTTTAGGTTCTTCCTGGAGCTGTTTCCACATTATCTCAGTATATGTATCCATCTTCTCTGCTGTCTTCTTCTTGAGGTTTGAGAAGTGATGGAGTATGATTCCCGTATCGATTAGCTCCCCGCCGTTCTCACGTATCGAGTTCTCGACGAGTTCATGGACCTTGTTCCTGAACATTATCTTGGGATGGTTCTTGAAGAGACGGACTATCTTGCTTGATACATAGCCGTCGAAGTTCTTTGTTATCTCTTCAGGAGAGGCAGTCATCTTTGCGCCATCTGATTTTGGCAGGTGTGTCCTCTGGTCGAGCTTGAACCCGATTATGTTCTTGAGGCAGTATTCTCTTGTGTTTATGAGTTTCAGGAGCTCTGCTTTGCCGAGAGTATCGAGGATCTCATCCGCATCGATGACGAGTATCCAGTTTGATGTCGCTTTTGATATCGAGAAGTTCCTTATCGCAGAGAAATCTCCCTGCTGCGGGAAGTCATAGACTAGTTTTGTGTATCTTTTTGCTATCTCTTTCGTGTCATCCTTTGAGCCGTTGTCTATTATTATGAGTTCATCAGCTATGTCTTTTATGCTCTGGATGGAATTCTCGAGAAACCCGCTCTCGTCCTTCACTATCATGCATACGCTTAACGTAGCCATTCATTTGACCCCCAGTACGTAATGCCCCCTAAGCACATAGAAAAATTAGTGAGAATATGGAAATTAAAAATATTATTCGGTTTACCTGACTTTCTTCTTGTTCCTTTTCGTCTGCCAGGTGTATCGTCTGAGCTTTGTAGACTTACCATATCCGCAGCTGCTGCACCTCTTGAACCTCTTGTGGTATGTGTGCTTGCCGCACCTTCTGCAGTATAAGTGGGTCTTCTTGCCAGACTTCTTGCCCATTGATGCTGTTCCTTTAGTCATTTCGCACCCTCGTGATATTTCTGTTGAGCCTTAGAACCTAATTTGCAGGCGAGATCAGTATTATTGTGTCTCCCCTGAGGAAAACGACGCCAAGCTTCCTCTTGAGCTCCCCGTCCTTTCTCTCTTCTGCATCCTCAAGCACTATATTTATATGTATATCGAAAGCCTTGAGGTTGCCGATTATCTGTGAGTTGTTCTTAAGATCGACTATGACTCTCTTGTTTCGAGAATTGTTTAATGCGTCTAATGGTCTTGAAGCGTCCATTTTAAAATACCTCCAAAAAATAAAATCAATACCGTCTCGGATTTGAGACCTCTATTTAAATCTTGTGATAAATACGGCAGCGTCAGACAAACAGCCCGCGCCACCGTGAAATAGCGCAGGCGCTTCGAATAAATCTTCAATTCTGACAAGGGGACGTTCCTTACGGGAAAGTCAGAAATTCAATTAATCATCAGACGCCGAGCCTCACGTGGCGCTGAGTTGGTCAGATTAATATCTACCAAAACAGGCAGTATTATAATAGTGCCTGATTCAATGTGTTCATTGAACATCAAAAGGGATTAATCCCTGACGACAGCCATCTTAAAACAGCCCCAATACCGTGATTATCACAGCTTTTTTAAATGGGAAGTATCGGAAACGAAAAAATAAATGTTTTTATTACATAATGGTGAAAGTCTGTAACAATACTATTTGACCAATAGAGACGTTATCTTTGTTTTAATGATTTTGGTACGAAACTTCTTTACGAAATCTTTATAAACGGTGTCCGTAACCATCCATCCTAATTAGCTTAGACTAGTAACCAACATTGACGACGTATTAAGTGATTGCAACGAATACATGGACAACAAACAGGTCACCACAACCTGTAAAAAAAAGGGGTAAGATTTCTAACCCCGTTAACAACCTGAAATAACACAAACCAAAAGTATACGTAAACACGGAGGTGTTTAGGTAATGAACGTAAAGAAAGCAATTAAGAAGGTTGTTGCTTTGGGTGTCGGAGCTTCTATGTTAGGAGCCACACTTTTAGGCGCAACAGCAAGTCCAGCGGACTTGAACGAATACCCTATGCCTTTTGTAAAGGACGGAGTATTCAACGGCTTGATGGTCGTAGGAGACGATGCAGCTCCTGCAGATATCATAGGTGTCACAGACATCGCTATGAGCCTGCAGTACAGCTCAACAGTCAAAGAGACGATCAAGGTTTCCGGTGAGAATGGAGTCTCACTAAGCGGCGACTCTGTAAAGATACAGAGAGCAGGCGATGCCCTTGAACTAAGGGAATGGCTTGGCGCAGTCGTCGAGACATTGGATTCTGCAGATGCTGACGCACTGAAGACATTCACAGTCTCAAACGACAAGGGAACGACAGACACTAACCAGTATTTGAGATTCAACTGGGGAGCGACAACAACCTTCACCAAGGGAACTACTCCAGCAGATTCATCTGCCGCAGCAGTCCTCTACACAAAGGATGAAGATGACAATGTCGGAGATTTCCTCTATTTCAAGGACGGCGAAGAAGCATTCAAGTATGAGCTTGAATTCGTCGAAGGATTCGAGTCTGACATAGAGACAGACAACAGCCTTCAGGACCTTGAGGATGAGACACTCCACATACTCGGCGAGGATTTCGCAGTTGTCGATGCATCTTTCTCCGATTCAGGCGTATTATCGCTTGACTTGATGGGAGGAGCAATCCACGACACAATCGAGGAAGGAGAGACAAAGACATACACCTTGAAGGGCAAGGAGTATGAAGTGACTGCACTCATCATCTCTGACTGGGCTGGCGCAGCTGGATCCGCAAAGGTCAAGCTGAAAGTGAACGGCGAAGTCACAAAAGAGATGCAGGAAGGATCGACAGAGATCCTGAACGACGGAACAACCATAGGAATCAGGGAAGTCTTGCCTAACGAAGCTGGTGAAACAGCAGGCGGCGACATCCTGGAATTCTATCTTGGCGCGTTCAAGATAACTTTCGAGGACTCTACATCAACAGGCTATGATGGCAATGTTGACGTCAACGAAGAGACTATCGAAGACTCTGACTTGTCTATGGAGTGGACCAACACGTCTAGCAGCATAAGGATAAACAAGATAGCTTATGTCTTGTTCACCGATGGCGTTGGCGGAAACGAAGCTTATTTGTCAGCAGGACAGGGCTTCAGGGAGAAGCTTGACGAGCCAGAAGGACTTCTGGCAGATGCTTGGGACATAAAATACGAAGGTCTTTCAGACCCTGGTGTCTCACCAATAAGCATCAAGTCTAGCGGTGACGATGAGTACAGGCTCAACTTCGTCAACACCCAAGGTGTCGAATACAGCGGAACAAGGCTAGTGTATGCAAACACAACCCACTTCTGCTTCGGTGACAACGACGATGCGCTGATCTTCAGCCAAGGAACAGGTGGAGCAGCAGGTACTGAAGCCAACTACACCATTCAGAAGAATGACTATTTCGTCGTCTCGCACAATGGCGGACAGGACACTGGTGTCACAAGGGTATTGAGACTCGACTCATTGGATGTCGGAAACAGCCTCATACAGTTGACTGATGTAGGTACTGGCAGCTCAATCAATGCACAGTACGCTGGAACAATCTCAGCAACTGCAAGCACAACAGTGACTGGCGAAATAAACGTCGGTGGTTATAGCTTTACTTTCTATGCTATAAACACAAGCACGACAGGAAAAGGCCAGGTACAACTGCTAGTTGACTTGGATGATTTGAGTGGCGTAGGCGGAGAAGCTGGAGTTGTAACTAAGGGCGGCGCGATGATCGACCTTGGTACACAGACGACAAGGTGCAGTGCATCAGCAACAGGCACTTTGGTTAACGTGTCAACTGACGACAACAACTTTGACGAAGCTCCAGGAGACAACGAGTGGTTCACCGTAAGTGTCAACAAGACATCAGCGGGCGAAGTTGATCTGGACGTTACAAGCAAGTCAACAATCGGCTTGTCGTTCAACTCCCCAGAGGATAATTCCGATGTAAACCTCGGAATGACCGACTATGGTCTCCTCTTGAAGGAATCGAACGAAGAGAACGACCCGGACAGCCTAGAGATAAGCTATCCATTGGCCCAGCTATTGCCCCAGGTCTTCGTGACTTTCGACAAGACTGTCACAACTGCAGGCGGATCTGGAACCATAACAGTGGAGAAGCCACAGAGAATCGACATCGGTTCAGCTGTGCTAGCTAGCCAGGTCTCTGACCCAACAGCAGTCAACGTGATCTCAGTAGGCGGACCTTGCATAAACTCTGTCACAGCTGAAGTCATGGGCTTGACTTATCCAGCATGCGGCGAAGCTTCAGGATTGTCTGAAGGCGAAGGCATCGTAAAGCTCTACGAAAGTGGAAGCAAGGTTGCCATCGTTGTCGCAGGATGGGAAGCTGAAGACACAACAAGGGCCACAAGAGTCCTTGCAGATTTCAAGAAGTACCAGGAAGCTGGTCAGCTTGTTGGATCTGAGATAAAGGTAACTGGAACCTCTGCAACAGAGTTTACAGTTTCACCTGTATCTGGTCAGTAAGACAACTGAAAGAAGCCGATAAAAAGGTTTAATTTTTTTCTTTCTTTTTTTTCTTTTTTCTATCGACACACAATCAAATTCTAGACATAATACTAACACTGCCACCGCCATTTCACGAAGCACCATCTGAAACATATTCTAATCTGACAGGGGGACGTCCCTTACGGGGACGCTCAAAAATCACTATTTTTGGCGTGCCAAAAACGCTTTTGCGTTTTTGAGCAAGTCAGATTGCATATCAATAATCAAAGTGCGTAGTCTGGCGGTGGCAGAGTCACATACTTAACAAGAACTCAAACTTCTTCTGCTACAAACGTATTATCCTTATCCCTTAGAATCCTTATCTTAACAGTTCCGCTCTGCTTTGTGGAGTTTATCACAGAAATCACTCTCTCCTTCGCTACAGCGAGCATCTCGTTCTTCATCCTGCCCTGGCAGACTATGTCGGCCTTTATGACGTCGCCCTTATCAAAAGGCTTCTCAAGGGTCTTGGTCTTGAACAATGTATGGTCCTGCTTCCTTAGCTGCATGCCTGTCTCTTTTTCCCACTGCTCAAGTTGCTTATAGAATGCTTCCCAATCCACTTGCTTGGCGAGTTTCCTGCCCATCTTGTGGACCATGTAGTTCTGTATGCCTATCTCTGCGCCTATCTCTTTTGATAGCGCTATTATGCTCTTTACATCGTCGTCATTCACCCCTTTTATCCATACTGGAGCTATTATCACCTTTATCTTAGATGCAGCATACTTCGTCGATTCGATGACGTGTTCTATGTCATATGCTGGCGTGCCTGCAAGTATCCTTGCAGTCGTCGGGTTTGTCGCATTTATCGAGATATTTATCTGATTCAGGCCCGCATCTACAAGTTCATCTGTGAGTTTATCAGATAGCATCGTTCCATTAGTGATTATAGATATGATATTCACCTGTTTTATAGCCCTTAGCCCCTTGACAAGCCGGGCCATGTTTGAATAAAGGAGCGGCTCTCCGTGCGTATTGATGAATATGTCTATCTTCACCTCTTTACCATCTTCCTGTTTGAACTTGACAAGCCGTCCTGTCTCTGCCACAAGATAATCGTCCTCTACGACGAAATCGACAGGTTTCTTCCCTGAGTTCTGCTCATCTACAGAGCAGAAAGGGCAGTTTATGTTGCAGCCTGTTATCGGCTTGAGTTCCAGGATGTTAGTGCCTCTGTCGACGATGCCGAAGTAAAGCGTGCCTAGTAGAGGTATGCTTGAATTCTTATGTACATAGATGGTCTTCCTTCCGGTCATCTTGTTCTTGAGATGCTTGAAGGCTTCATCGAGAAGCGGCATGAATTCCTCCAACGCTTGTTCCTGGGAGACTTTAGGGAATTCGAGTGCGCTGTCCTTGACTTTGAAAGGGCCTATCTGTTTTAGCGTTTCTGCATCTATCTCTGTCTCAAAGAGCCTTAAGAAAGTGAGGATTACTTTTTCTTTATCATCCGTGAATTTTATGTCTGAAAACTTCAGCAGGGCCATTTTTTTGAACGGATACGTGATATTTTTAATCTTTATAAATAAATTTGTCCGTTGCTTGAATAAATAAGAGGAAACTATAAAAATACATCCGTTTTCCATTGAGCCAGGGGGTAATTTTCAGCATGAGTGAAAAAGATGTGGTCATTACTTATGAGACCTTATTTGAACTGCTGAGGATTGAGAAGAGCCGCGAGGATATCCAAAGGCTCGACGGGAATTTCTTCAATGATGTGATAGCTTACCTTACAGGCAAGAAAGCGACTTTCGATTCTCGGGAGAACCAGAACGTCTTGTTTGCGATAGATGAGAAAGACAAGACACGTATGGAGCTTGACAATATAAAGAAGATCCTGAAAGATATATATGAGAGACGTGAGAAGAAGATAATAAGCACAGCATTGACCAAGGCCAGGACAGGTTCTACCATAATAAACACTGAAAACATGCTTCCTTCAGAGAAGATGCTCTTTGATTGCCTAAGCAACCTTCTTATAGAGTTCAGGAAGAGCATACTCTACAAGCTGGCGAATGGAGAGGTCCCCGATGTCAGTTCAATGTCAGGCATGATGATATCTAAGATTATGGATGCGCCTTCTGAGATGCAGGAAAGTGCACCTGATCAGGCAGCGCTTATAGAAAGTGAGGTAACTGGTGAGGATAGGGCAGATTCGGCAGTTATAGCCACTACAATGGCTTCTGAGGAACCGAAAGAGTTAAAAATAACCCCTTTCTCCAACGATTCTAGCCAATCTATCAAAAAGGTAAGGTTTTTGGCCTCTATTGGTGAAATAGTGGGTCCGGACCTGAAGATTTACGGACCCTTCGTTGAGGGGACCGTGATTTCGCTTCCTGATGAGTTGGTGCGTGTTTTGGTCGATAAGAAACAGGCCGAGACAGTTTGATGTTTTATTAAAAACAGTTTTTCAGGGTGTTATGAAATGAAGATCAGAAAAATGATGAAGAGATATTGTCCTAAATGCAAGAAGCATACTGAACAGAAAGTCAGCCAGTCCAAGAAAAAGACCCCGTTCTCAACGCATCCGCTTGCAAAAGCAGGAAAGAAGAGGAGAGGTTTCGGGCATGGATTCGGCAACCGGGGCACCAGGGGATCTAAGCCGGCGATAGGCAGCTTCAAGATGACCGGCAAGAAGTCGAGCAAGAAGACTGACTTTAGGTATGAATGCAAGGAGTGCAAGAAGATCTGGGTCCAGAAGAAAGGATTCAGGGCGAAGAAGATTGAATTCACATAGAAATCATAAGAAGGGTGCAAAATGAAAAAGGTATTCAGGGAACCGACAAGCAAATTCATCAAGATGCGATGTCCAAAATGCAAGAACGAACAGATAATGTTCGGCAAGACATCTTCTACTGTAAAGTGTTTGGTCTGTGACAAGCCTCTCGCAGAGTCGACTGGCGGGAAGTCAAAGGTCAAGGCGCGCATTCTTGAGGTACTAGAGTAATCATGCAAAAGGAAAAGAAAGAGCTTCCTGAAGATTCTGAGCTCGTCCTTTGTACTGTAACGAAGATATACCCTCATTCAGTATTCGTAACTATAGACGATTACGGGAACAAGCAGGGAATGATCCACATCTCTGAGATAGCTCCGGGAAGGATAAGGAACATAAATGATTATGTCCGGATGGGCAAGAAGATTGTCTGCAAGGTCCTCAAGATTGACCGTGAGAAGGGTCATATCGACCTGTCTTTGCGAAGAGTT
>Ga0105099_10001530_pt1 | contig 14363 bp, 12 predicted proteins | sample PPLLak3cmMay2015_2_FD_79138 | JGI IMG/M metagenome (GOLD analysis project Ga0105099, IMG submission 79138) | Freshwater sediment microbial communities from Prairie Pothole Lake near Jamestown, North Dakota, USA - PPLs Lake P8 Core (1) Depth... | ecosystem: Environmental > Aquatic > Freshwater >... | reverse complement strand
TGCCTTCTTTTCCCGTGTATCCCTGCACCAGGACGCGCGAGCCGGCGTCGACCAGAATGCTCATGGCCGGCTCCCGCTGGCGTGACGTCTGGCCGCGGCAACGGCTTTTTCCGCCGCCTCGCCCATGGTTTCGGCCGAGACATAGGCGATACCCGAGGCGGCCAGAAGAGCCCGGCCTTCCTCGGCGTTCGTCCCGTGAAAACGGACGATGAACGGCACCCGGACGCCTTTTTCCCGGGCCGCCCGGATCAGGCCCCGGGCGACGAGATCGCAACGGACGATGCCGCCGAAGACGTTGACGAGAACGGCTTGGATTCCCGGATCGTCCAGAACGATCTCGAAGCCGGCTTTCACTGCGTCCTCCGACACGCCTCCGCCGATATCGAGGAAATCGGCCGGACGTCCGCCGGCGGCCTGGATCAAATCGGCCGTGGCCATGGCCAATCCGGCCCCGTTGACCAGGCAGCCGATATCGCCTCCCAACCGGACGAAATTCAGCCCGGCCCGGGCCGCGGCCGCTTCGGCCGGATCCTTGTCGGGATCGTCCCCCGGCGGCCGGAATTCCGGATGGCGGAAAAGCGCGTTGTCGTCGAGGACAATTTTCGCATCGAGGGCCACGAGGCGCCCTTCTTCGGTCAAGGCCAGGGGATTGATTTCAACCAGGGTGGCATCGTTTTCCAGGAGGGCCCGAACTGTGCCGACCATGATCGCCGCCGCTTCGGTCAGGGCTTCGCCCGGAAAACCGAGGGCAAAGGCAAGTCTCCGGGCCTGAAATGGCCGCAACCCGGCCTGGGGATCGACGGCCTCGCGGAGAACCTCACCCGGTTTCGTCCGGGCCGTTTCTTCGATTTCGATGCCTCCCCGGCTGGAGGCAAGAAGCGCGATCACGCTTTGGCGGCGGTCGACCGCCGCACCTAGGTAGAACTCAGAGCGGATGGATACGGCTTCTTCGACGAGGAGGCGGCGGACGGCGAGGCCGGCGGCGCCGGTCTGGAGCGTCACCAGGCGGTTTTTCAGAAGCGCGTCGGCCTTGACCCGGGCGTCTTCGGGTCCCTGGGCGGTTTTAATCCCGCCGGCCTTCCCCCTCCCTCCGGCCTGAACCTGAGCCTTGAGGACAACCCGCGGGCCAAGTTTTTCGGCTGCGGCCGCCGCCTGGGCTGCCGTTTCGACGACCGTTCGCTTAGGGGCTGAAATCCCGTACTTGGACAGAACATCCTTGGCTTGATACTCGAGAAGCTTCATTCTCCGACATTTTAACAAAAAAACGGGCTAAATAAAGGGGGAGCGGAGGCCCGGTAAACAATTCGGCCTTATCCTCCGTCTAACCTGGTGCAACTGGAGATATAATCCCCCCATGGACGACAACGAGGAAAGCCAGATCATCGAGCGGTGTCGGGAAGGCGACCTGGATGCGTATCGGCTGATTTACGAGCGCTACGAAAAACCCCTTCTCCGGACGGCTTTTCGCCTGATCGGAAGGCAACAGGAAGCTGAAGACGCCGTTCAGGAAACCTTCCTCAAGCTGTACCGCGGCATCGGCGGATTCCGGCGCGGGTCCCGTTTCAGCACGTATCTCTTCCGCATCCTCATCAATACATGCACGGATATCAAGAGAAAACGGAATTGGGCCGTCTTCGACAACGGAGAAATCGATCGCCTGCCGGTGGCGGCCTCGGCCGAGGCCGATCTCGGCCTGGCGCGCCTGATCGACCGGCTCCCGGCCCGGATGAAGTCGTGTTTCGTCCTGAACGCGGTCGAGGAATTCACCCTGCAAGAGGTTGCGGACACGCTCCAGCTCAACGTTGGGAGCGTGAAAGCGAGCGTCCATCGAGCCCGGAAAAAGCTGCGGATGTGGCTACGGGCGGCGCCGGCGGAGGGCGAGTCATGAGATGTTCAAAATTCAAGTCGTTTGAACGGGGACGGATAAGCGCCGCCGCCTTCGAGGCCCATGCCCGGCACTGTTCGGCATGTTCCGGCGAAGCCGCCGCGGACCGCCGGCTTTCGGAGGAAACGATGAAGCTCCAAGCCCCGATTTCCGTGCCCGGGCTCTGGGACAGGATCGAGTTCGCGCTCCAGGCGGAAGCGGCCGAAGCCGGACCGCGCTCGTCGTCCTCCTTGAAAGAGGACAGTCAGCGGAGGTTCCGGATCCGGCCTCTCCTGTTTCCGGTCGCGGCGGCCGCGCTTCTTCTGGCGACGATCTTGGTCATCCTTCCGTCTCGCACCAAGGGGGAGTCGGGGCTTCTCGCCGCGAAAGCCCTGGCCCGCGTGGAAGCCCAGGAAGCCGAATATCTCGCCGCCATTACGGACCTGGAGCGGATCGCCCGTCCAAAAATCTCGTTAATGGATTTGTCCCTGATGTCTCTTTATCAGGACCGTTTGGCGGTCATCGACGCCCAAATCGACAAATGCCGGAGCGCCCTGGCCGCGAATCCGGCCAATGCCCACATCCGCCGCTATCTTCTGGCGGCGCTTCAGGATAAAAAGAAGACCCTGAACGAAGCTCTCAGCTCTTAAACGAACACCCCATCAAGGAGAACATCATGCCTACCAGAACGCGGCTGGTCATTATCTCAATGCTCATCATCGGTCTTGCAGCCGGGGTGGCGGTCTCTTCCGCCGATCCTGGATTTCCGGCTTTGTCACGGTCCGGGGCGAAGAACGTCCAACGCCGGACGTTGAACGAAACCGCGGCCGGCTTAGCCGGAAAAACGCTGAAGATCGATAAAACCCAAGCTCATCTCACGATCACGGCCTGGGATCGAAATGACGTTTCGGCCGAAGCCGTCGTCGAAGTGGGCGATGGCAGCGACGATGTCGTCCGGGAGTTTCTGGATAACACAAAGTTGACGATGACGACGGAAGCGGGAGGGGCGGTCCTTCGGCTGGATTCCCCATTGAATTGGGCTGAAGCCCGCCGGGAAAAGCTGCCGCGGCTCGGCCAGCTCTTCCGGAGCCGGTCGTGGAACCTGTCCTTCTCGGCCAAAATCGACGTCCGGGTTCCCGCCTCACTCTCGCTTGACATGGCCAACGGCTTCGGCGATGTGGTCGTCCGGGGCGTGACGGGGCGGTTGGCGATCACCAACGAGTCCGGCAAGGTTCACGTCGAGACATGCGGCGGTTCGCTCGATCTGACCAACAGCTTCGGCCCGGTCCGAATCGCGGCGTTCAAGGGCGCGGTGAAGGTCGGGAACGAGAGCGGCGCCGTCGAGCTCGAGAATATCGGCGGCTCGGCCGAAGTCCGGAACAGCTTCGCGGAGGTGTCGTTCAAGAAAATCGGGGGGCCGTTGACCGTGACCTCGGAAAGCGCGGCGGTCATCGGCGCGGGTGTGGCCGGCGATGTCCGCATCCGGTCGTCGTTCGATAAAATCGATGTCCGCGACATCCGGGGGCGGTGTGACGTCACGGGCGAAAGCGCCGCGGTCACGGTCGAACTCGTCGACAAGGACGCCCTGCTGGCCAACAGCTTTCAACCGCTTCAGGCGACCCGCATCAAAGGATCGTTGAGCGTGACCGGAGAATCCTCCCTGGTCCGGGCGGCCGATATCGGCGGCGACGCGATCGTCCGATCGTCCTTCAATCCCATTACGTTGGAAAAAATCCATGGCCGGGCGACCGTGGAGGCGGAATCATCCGCCGTCACCCTGCGGGATATCGATCGCGACGCGAGCGTGGTCACATCGTACGGCGCCGTCGAAGCCCGCCGCATCGGCGGCGGATTGAAAGTGAAAGGAGAATCGGCCGCGGTTCTCGGTGAAGAAATCGGCGGACCGGTCGACATCCGCAATTCCTTTCATCAGGTCATCCTTCGGAAAACCGCCGGATCGATCTCGATCGCCGGCGAATCAAGCGGCATCGATGTCTCCCAGATCCGGGCGCTCCCGGCCGGCAGCCAGATCGACATTAAAACGTCGTTCATGCCCATCGTTCTCGCCCTGCCGACCGGAACGCCGGTCCAGGGCACGGCCAGAACCCAATACGGCAAAATCGTCACCGGTTTTCCTGTCTATTTGCTGGACGGGGACGAAGCCGGTCATAAGGCGGTCCGCTTCGAGACGGGAAAAAACGGCGTGACTTTGAAGTTGGAAAACACGGCCGATATCACGATCAAGACTCCCTGAGAGTAAAAAAAAGGCCGCCCTGCCGGGAAAGGCGGGGCGGCCGAAACAATTCGAGTCGTGGAGTCTGGGGCGAAGCGTCAGAGCTTCGTTTCCTCGCAGGTTTTCTTGACGCCGGCGACGGTCTTTTGCAGAAGGGCGCTTTCGTCCTCGGTCAGCTTGATCTCGTAGATCTTCTCGATGCCCTTGCCGCTGATCATGGCCGGGACGCCGATGAAGAGCCCCTTGACGCCGTATTCGCCCTCGCACAGGGCGGCACAGGGGAGGATCCGGCGCTTGTCGTTGAGGTACGATTCGGCCATGACGATCGCGCTCCAGGCCGGGCTGAAGAAGGCCGAGCCCTTGCCGAAGAGCTTGACGATCTCGGTCCCGGCTTCCCGGGTCCGAAGGGCCAGCTTGTCGATCTGTTCCTTGGTCGCGATTTCCGTCAGGGGGACGCCTCCGACCGTGGTCAAGCGGGGCAGGGGAACCATGTCCGGGCCGTGGCCGCCGAGAACCGTTCCGGCCACATCGCAGACCGATACGCCCAATTCCATGGCGACGAACGCCCGCCACCGGGCCGTGTCCAGCGTTCCGGCCATGCCGGCGACCTGGCCTTTGGGGAATCCGGTCAGCTTGTAGAAGGCGTACACGATCGCGTCGAGGGGATTGGTGACGATGATGCAGAAGGCATTGGGGGCGTACTGTTTCACACCGTTGGCGACGGTGGTGATAATCTGAAGGTTGATCGCCAGGAGGTCCTCGCGGGTCATGCCGGCCTGGCGGGGGCGTCCGGCCGTGATGATGACGACATCGGCCCCGGCGATGTCCTTGTAATCGGACGTCGCGGTGATGTTGGCATCGTAGTTGCCGTGGGGGGCCATTTCCATCAGGTCGAGGGCCTTGCCCTTGGCCGGGTTTTCAAGCTCGGGGATTTCGAGGATGACGATGTCACCCATTTCTTTCTGAGCGGCGAGCATCGCCAGAATTTGTCCGATCTGGCCGCCGCCGATCAGGGCGATTTTTTTGCGCATCGCAAGTCTCCTTGAAGGGTTGATTTGGGAATCGAGAGAAGAGAAGTTTACCCCGATTCGAGGCGAAAATCAAGACGATCCGGACCCGCGATTTGACCCGGACCCCCCCCTATCGGTTACACTGATGAGCTCCAAGAACGAAGGAACGCCAAGGACATGCGGATCAAAATCAACGGCAAGACGATTTCTCTTTTTTCGGGAGCCACAGCCGCCGACGCGGTTCGAAAGTATCTCCTTGCGGCCGGCCGCGAGGCGGGCATCCGGAAAATCCCCCCCATCCGGGACAGGTTCGGCCACGATGTCGCCCCGGACGGGGAGCTCTCCGAAGGCGATGAGCTGGCCTTCGAGATGAAAGCCCCGGCGAAGAAGAAAACGCCATGACCTCGGAGCAAAAGACCCGGACCGGGAGTCGGGTCCTTCACTTTTTTCTCCTGTTCGTTTTCGCTTTCGGTCCGGCGGTAGGATCCGGCGAGGCGCCGGATCCGGGTGAGACTCGAATTGTCCTTTTCCATTCCAACGACGTCCACGGCAAAATCGACAATTTCGGGAAAATCGCCGCTCTTCTCGAGCGGGAGAGGAAAAGCGGGGCCGAGGTCTTCTACCTCTCCGCCGGAGACAACTTCACCGGGAATCCCGTCGTCGATCAGGCCGTTCCTCCCGGACAACCGGTCCTCGAGATTCTCAATCGCCTCGGCCTGGCCGCGCTCTGCCTGGGCAACCACGAGTTCGATTACGGCCTGGATAACCTGGAGCGCTTCCTCAGTCAAGCCCGATTCCCCTTGCTCACGGCCAATGTGAAGGCGCCGGCCGGCCGGCTTCCGCAGCTTCGCCCTTCCGCCGTCCTCAAAACGAGAGACGGCGTGAAAATCGCCGTCTTCGGCCTGCTCCAGATTGAAGTCGAAAGCGGCCGGCCTTCGGCCCATCCGGACAAGCTCGACGGTCTCCGGTTCGAAGACCCGATGAAAACGGCCGCGTCGATGAAAAACTTGCGCCGGGGCAACGAGGTCCTCATCGCCCTGACCCACCTGGGCTACGATCAGGACCGGCGGCTGGCCGGGACGATGCCCGAATTGGACGTCATCATCGGCGGCCACTCCCATACCAAGGTCGACCCGGCCGACCTCGTCAATGGCGTCCTCGTCACCCAAACCGGCAGCGACAACCGCTTTCTGGGCCGGGTGGATCTTACGGTTCGCGGCGGTCGGGTGGTCCAAAAATCGGGGCGGTTGATCGATCTCAAAGGCAAGCTCGAAACCGCGCCCGATGTCGAGGCGATGATCGCCGGGTACAACCGCAATCCCGCCCTCGAGCGGGTCTTGGCCACGGCCCCCTTCGTCATCGAGGGAAAAGAAGCCCTGGGCAGTCTCATGACCGATTCCTGGAGGGCCGTTTACGGTCTGGACGCCGCGTTCCAAAATAACGGCGGGATCCGCCAGAACCGGCTCGGAGAAAGAATCCGGCTGAAAGACGTCTACACCGTCGACCCGTTCGAAAACCAGATCGTCGAGATCGCCATGACCGCGGCCGAAATCCGCGGCCTCATCCGGAACTCGTTCGAGCGCGGCGGCGAGATCGACCTCCAGGTTTCGGGCCTGACCTACACGGTGAAAGCCGACACCCGAGGCCGGGTCAAGGAGATTGTGTTGAAGATGCCGGACGGCCGGCTCCTCCCCGAGGGACGAACGTTCAAGGTCGGCCTTTCGAGCTATATCGCCAGTGCCTATGCTTTCGAGCATCGGGATCCGGGCCGGACTCTCGGAACGACCACGGCCGCCCTGATCGCCTTTCTCGAAAGCCGTCCCGACCTCTCCGTTTACCGCGACATCCGCCGCACTTTCCAGACGATATCGCGATATTGACAGCCCTTGCGAATCGGGTAAACTAGGGAATCCCGAATCCGTTTTTCGGGCTCTTCATCACGACCTCAAGGAGACAATGCGATGTTGGACACCTACTTAACGCACGTCGCCGAACGCCAATCCCTGGGCCTTCCGCCCCTGCCGCTCAATCCCGACGACACGGCGGAAGTCTGTCGCTTGCTCGAAGCCCCGCCCGGGGGCGAAGCCGAACGCCTCCTGGTCCTGCTCAAGGACCGGGTCGCGCCGGGCGTGGATCCCTCGGCCAAAGTCAAAGCGTCCTGGCTGGCCGACATCGCCCGGGGGACGAAGACGTCGCCCGTTCTCCCGCCGGCCGAGGCGATCTTTCTCCTCGGAACGATGATCGGCGGATATAACGTCGTCCCCCTTGTTGAATTTCTCGAGATTCCTGCCCTGGCTAAAGCTGCGGCCGAAGCCCTCAAGGGGACGGTCCTCGTGTACGGGGCGTTCGACTGGGTGGCCGCCCTGGCCAGGACCAACGCCGCGGCCGCCGACGTCCTGAAGTCCTGGGCCGAGGGGGAATGGTTCCTCCGCCGCCCCGCGTTCCCCAAGTCCCTGACCCTGACCGTCTATAAGGTCGACGGGGAAATCAACACCGACGATTTCTCCCCGGCCAAGCAGGCCGCGACCCGGCCCGACATCCCGCTCCATGCCCTGGCCATGGGCGGCACCCGGTTTCCCGAAGGCAACGCGATCATCGCCAAGTTTCGGGCGGAAAAAAAGCGGGTGGTGTTCGTCGGCGACGTCGTCGGCACGGGCTCGTCGCGCAAATCCGCTTGCAACTCCGTCATGTGGCATATCGGAGAAGACATTCCCTACGTCCCGAACAAGCGCCGCGGCGGTGTCATCCTCGGGGGGTTGATCGCTCCGATCTTCTTCAACACGACCGAGGATTCCGGCGGCTTGCCGATCCAGAATGTCGACGTCACCAGGATGAAAACCGGAGACACGATTGAAATCGACTTCGAAAAGGGGACGATGGCGTCGGGCTCAGGCGAGCTCTTGTCGAAGTTCGAGCTCAAACCGGCCACGATCCGGGACGAATTCCGGGCCGGCGGCCGCCTGAACTTGATTATCGGCCGGGCCTTGATGCAAAAAGCCCGGGCCGCGCTCTCTCTGCCCGAGGCCTCGTTCTTCATCCCGACCCGGAACCCGGTCCCGAATAAGGGCCAGGCGTTCTCCCTGGCCCAGAAAATCGTCGGCCGGGCTTGCAAGATTCCGGGCGTCCTGCCCGGTTCAGCCTGCGAACCGAAAATGACGACGGTCGGCTCCCAGGACACGACCGGTCCGATGACGGCCGACGAGCTCAAAGAGCTGGCCTGCCTCGAATTCCAAGCCGACCTCTTCATGCAGTCCTTCTGTCATACGGCGGCCTATCCGAAGCCGGCCGATGTGAAGATGCACCGGTTCCTGCCGGGCTTCATTACCGAACGGAAAGGCGTTTCGCTGCGCCCGGGGGACGGTGTCATCCATTCCTGGCTTAACCGTCTTCTCTTGCCAGATACGATGGGCACTGGCGGCGATTCCCACACCCGGTTCCCTATCGGTCTGAGCTTCCCGGCCGGGTCGGGGCTGGTGGCCTTTGCCGGGGCTCTCGGCTTCATGCCCCTCGACATGCCCGAATCCGTTCTTGTCCGTTTCCATGGGTCCCTCAAGCCTGGAATCACGCTGCGCGATGTGGTCAACGCGATCCCGTACTTCGCGATTAAAAAAGGCCTGTTGACTGTCGCAAAAAAGGGAAAGGTCAACGTCTTCAACGGCCGCGTCCTGGAGATGGAAGGCCTGCCCGATCTGACGGTCGACCAGGCTTACGAGCTGACCGATGCCTCGGCCGAGCGGTCGGCGGCCGGCGCGGTCATCGCCCTCTCGGTCGACCGGGTCGCTCAAAACCTTCGAAGCAATTCCGCTTTGATGGCTAAAATGATCGAACAAGGCTACGGCCACGCCGAAACCCTCAAGCGGAGGATCGCTGCGGTCGAGGCCTGGCTGGCCAAGCCGGCCCTGATCGAGCGCGACGTCACAGCGGTCGAGGAGGGCGCCTACGCCGCCGTCCTCGACATCGATTTGGCTCAGATTACCGAGCCGATCCTGGCCTGCCCCAACGATCCTGACGATGTCAAGCTCCTGTCCGAGGTGGCCGGCGAAAAGATCGACGAGGTCTTCATCGGCTCCTGCATGACCAGCATCGGCCATTTCCGGGCCGCCGGCAAGATCTTCGACAAGGCCGGGTACCCGGCGACGAAGATCTGGCTGACTCCGCCGACGAAAATGGACGAATCGCAGCTGAAAAAAGAGGGCTATTACGCGATCTTTTCCCAGGTCGGAGCCCGAACGGAGATCCCCGGGTGCTCGCTCTGCATGGGCAATCAAGCCCGGGTCGCTCCGAAAGTGACGATCATCTCGACCTCGACCCGAAATTTCGACGACCGGATGGGCGACGGCGCCCGGGTGTATCTGGGTTCGGCCGAGCTGGCCGCGATCGCGGGGATCAAAGGCGCGCTTCCTTCGCCGGCCGAGTATTTCGAGACGATGAAAACGAAAGTCTTTCCGGCGGGCGCCGCCTTGTACCAACCCCTGGATTTCGCCGGACTGAAGGGTTTTACCCTTAGCTATGCGGGAGATAAGTGAGCCCCCATGATCAACCTCAACGGACATCGCACCCTCATCACCGGCGGATCTCGCGGGATCGGCCGGGCGGCGGCGATCATGTTCGCCCAAGCCGGAAGCGACGTGGCCATCAACTTTAACCATAACGAAAAGGCCGCCCTCGAGGTTAAAGAGGCGGTCGAGTCCCTGGGTCGCCGCTGTCTCGTCCGCAGGGCCGACCTGGCCAAGCGGGCCGAAGCCGTCGCCCTGGCCGCGGCTGTGGCCGACGCCTGGGGAGGGGTCGACACCCTGGTCAATAATCATGGCATCTGGACGTACCTGGAAATGGGTGAGGGCGCCGTCGAGGCTTGGAAAGAGACGATGGAAGTCAACCTGGACGGGGTTTTTTACCTGACCGACGCGATCGTGCCCATGATGAAAGCCCGCAAGACGGGCTGCATCATCAACGTCGGTTCGACCGCCGGGATCCGGGGGGAAGCCAAGCATTCTCACTATGCCGCGACCAAGGGAGCCCTCAACGCTCTGACGAAATCGTGGTCATCGGAGCTGGCCCCCCTCGGGATACGGGTTAATTGCGTCGCCCCCGGCTGGGTGGACACCGACATGAGCGCCGGATCCTTTGCCGACGCGGCGTTCAAGGAGAGCGTCCGCCAGTCGATTCCCTTGAAGCGAATCCCGCCGGCCGAGGATATCGCCGGACCGATCCTTTTCCTGGCCTCCCCCCTGGCCCGTCACATTACCGGGGCCATCATTAATGTCAACGGGGGAGCGGTTCTCTGTGGTTAAGCCCCGAAATGGGGCGTCAGGCCGAAGAAAATTTTTCTTGACAGGCCTTTCCGCCTTATGGTATTCAAACAGGCGTATTTATAAGTGAGCTTATGGGAAAGAAACACCTCTCCCTGATCGTCATCCCGCATACCAAGACGTCTCACCGGACGCTGTCGTTTTCGAAACGGTCGGTCCGTTTCGTAGCGGGCGCGGGGATCGGGCTGGCCCTTCTTTTAGCCGGGATCACGGCCGACTACGTTCGCATCCGCCTTTCCGGCAAGACCTACAATTCCTTGATTGCCGAGAACACGAAGCAGAAAAACCAGATCCGTGAATATGAAACAAAGGTCAATTTCCTTGAGGGCAAAATCAACGCCTTCCAGGAATACGCCGGCAAGCTGAACGTTTTCGCCGGCATCAAATCGCCCGACATGCTGTCCAATCCGGGCGTCGGCGGCTCGTCGGATGAGTCCGCCTCCGCGCCGGAGCCCCAGGTGACGGGCGGCCAGCTCGGCTCCCTCCAGAACATCCGGTCTCTGAGTCTGAAAGCCGAGGACCTCGAGAAAAACCTCGGAACGCTGCTGACCCATTTTGAGCAGATCCAAGGCCAGTTTGCCACCCGGCCGTCCATCGTCCCGACCAGCGGATACCGGTCAAGCGGCTTCGGGTGGCGGATGGATCCGTTTAATCCCTCGATCCGGGTTTTCCACCAAGGTTTAGACATTGCGACCGTCTTCGGAAATCCCGTCGTGGCCACCGCGGACGGCTCGGTTCTCCGGACCGCCTTCGACGGCGGCCTGGGCAACAACATCATCATCAACCATGGGAACGGGATCACGACTCTTTACGGTCACCTGAGCAAGATCCTGGTCAAGCCGGGGCAGATGATCAAACGGGGCGACGTGATCGGCCAAGTCGGGCATACGGGCCGGGCGCTCGGCGATCACGTCCATTATGAGGTCCGGATAAACGGGACGGCGGTCAATCCCCACAACTATATCTTGACGGAATACTGAATCTCTTCGATCTTTCTCGATTCCAGAATGTCTCCGACGGCGATTTTCCCCCCGAGCGTATAAGCGTGGGCGGTCATCGCTTTCCGGTTTTCGGGTTGAAGGCCGGAAATCCGGTATCGTGATCCGCCGCCGCAGGCGACAAGAATCCCATTTTTAGAGAGGCGAATGACCGTCCCGGGCGTTGCGACTCCGGCCGTATCCGCTCCTCCCTCGGGTTCCCCCGAGATGATGATCAACCGCCCGTCGCGGAAATGGGTATGCGCCGAAGGGCGGGGAGTCATGGCCCGAACGCGGCGGTCGATTTCGCCGGCCGTCTGCCGCCAATCCAGATGTCCCTCCTCCTTGCGAAGCTTTGGCGCAAGGGTCGCCTGGGTATGGTCCTGGGGGCGGGGCGTCAGGAGGTCGATCTTTTCCAGAGTTTCGAGGAGCAGCCCGGCTCCGATTCCGGCCAGCCGGGTTTCGAGTTCGCCGGCCGATTCCTGGGGCCCGATCTCCGTCCCGGCTTCGGACAGGATGTCGCCTTCGTCCATTTTTTCGTTCAAACGGAAAATCGTTACGCCCGTGCGGGCGTCCCCGGCCAGGATCGCGGCGGCCACCGGGGCTGCGCCTCGATGGCGCGGCAATATCGAAAAGTGGACGTTGATCGTCCAATAATGGGGGGGGGCGATGATCGTCATCGGGATGATCTGGCCGTAGGCGACGACGATGTGAATATCGGCGGCGGCGGCTTTCAGCCGGTCGAGGATTTCGGAGTCTTTACGGATTTTGTCCGGTTGGACAAGGGGGATCCCGCGCTCGAGGGCGAATTGCTTGATCGGGACAATATGGCGGTGTTTGCCGCGGCCGGAGGGACGGTCGGGTTGGGTCACGATGAGCGGGACGTCATGGCCGGCCGCAAGCAGCGCCTGGAGGGACGGCAGTGCGGCCTCCGGGCTTCCGAAAAAGACCGCGCGCATCGGGTTGCTCAGGCTTTCTTGGCCGCGGCTTTCTTGAATTTTTTTCGGATCAGGCCGCGTTTCAACGGCGAGAGACGGTCGATGAACAACTTCCCGTCGAGATGGTCGATTTCATGACAGAACGCCCGGGCTAAAAGGTCCTGGGCCTCGATATTTTTTTCCCGGCCTTCCAGGTCGAGGCCTCGGACAGTGACCTTTTGCGGCCGGGTGACTTTCTCCCAGACATCGGGTACGGAAAGGCAGCCTTCTTCGCGGACGCAGGATCCCTCCTGGAGGGTGATTTCCGGATTAATCAGAACAAAGAGATCGTCGGGATTTTCCCCAATGGACAGGTCGACGGTGATCAGGCGCACTCCGGTATCGACCTGCGGAGCCGAAAGCCCGATTCCCGGGGCCGCGTGCATCGTTTCGATCATGTCCCGGGCCAGAGCCCGGATGTCGTCGTCGATGATGTCTATCGTTGCGGACTTGTGGGCGAGAATATCGGCGCCGATTTTCACAATATTGCGTATCGCCATGTTTCTAGTACCGTGTTCTCTATTTTACAGAAATCTTCAGGTTCATGCCAGCGAAGGCGGGGACAGGTCTCTTGCCCTGTCCCCAAGCCGAAATCAGACTTTCGTGCGCTGCGATGTCAGCGGCTTAAAGCCAGCGAAGGCGGGGACAGGACACTTACCCTGTCCCCAAGCCGAAATCAGACTTTCGTGCGCTGCGACATCAGAGGCTTATAGCCAGCGAAGGCGAAAAAAAAGGGCGGGCCGATTCGGCCCGCCCCTTTTTTGGGTTCGTTAGATCACTGCGGACGGCGGCGGCGGCTCGTCGGCCTTTCCGGCGTTGCGGAGAGGCACGTAGATCAGGTAATAACCCATAAAAACGAGAGCCACAAGGCCCAGCCAGTAAGAGGGGTTCTCAAACAGCCGGGGGATATTGAAGCCGATGGCGTTCCGGTCGTAAAGGATCTTCCAGAGGGCTTTGAAAAGGCCGGTCAAACCCTCGCCCGCAATCAACCCGGCGGCGATCAGGATCCCGACGTTTTCAGCCCGGGCTTTCTGAGCGGCGTTGAATTTTCTTTTGGCCACAGCCTTTTCGGCCAATCCTTTGATCATGCCGCCGACGAAGATGGCGAACGTGGTTTCCAGGGGGAGGTACATGCCGACGGAGACGAGCATCGGCGATTTCACCTGGAGAAGGATCATGGCGAAACCCATCAGCATCCCGGCGATGACCAGGGGCCAGGCCATTTCGCCGCCGACGATCCCCTTGGCCAGGGCGGCCATCAGGCCGGCCTGCGGGGCGGCCAGCTCCCGACTGCCGAAGGTGTAGGCGCTATGGAGCAGCATGAGGGGGAAATACATGACCAGGGCGGAAACCAGGACGCCGATGATGTTTCCGATCTGCATCTTGTAGGGCGTACCGCCGAGGATATGGCCGACCTTGAGGTCCTGGAGCATCTCGCCGGCGACGGCCGAGGAGACACAGACGACGGCGGCCACGCCCAGGACGGCGGCTACGCCGCTGGCTCCGGCTGCCCCGACAACGACCATGAGCAGGGCGGCGATGATGAGCGTCGAGAGCGTCAAACCCGAAATGGGATTGTTGGACGAGCCGATCGTCCCGACGAGGTTTCCGGAGACCGCGGCAAAGAAGAATCCGGCGATTCCCATGACGACCGCGGCGATCAGGGCGGGGAGGAAGGCGCCGGCGAAAACCTTGTAGACCAGGATCATGCAGACGAAGGTCAGGGCTAATCCGCCGAGGACGATTTTAATGTTAAGGTCTTTTTCGAGGCGGGAGACGACCTGGGGTTGCCCGGTGGCCTTCTTGACGTCGGAGAACGACCGCTTGACGCCGGTGGCCAGGTTTTTCCTCATTCTGTACAGAGTGAAGCCGGCCCCGACGAGCATGCCCCCGACGGCGATCGGCCGAATGATGAATTTCCAAACGTTGGTGACCATCCCGCTCCAATCCTCGGCCGGGACGACGGCCCCGGCGCCGTAGATCGTGTCGATCA
>Ga0105099_10001529_pt1 | contig 14363 bp, 11 predicted proteins | sample PPLLak3cmMay2015_2_FD_79138 | JGI IMG/M metagenome (GOLD analysis project Ga0105099, IMG submission 79138) | Freshwater sediment microbial communities from Prairie Pothole Lake near Jamestown, North Dakota, USA - PPLs Lake P8 Core (1) Depth... | ecosystem: Environmental > Aquatic > Freshwater >... | reverse complement strand
TGGCCCGCCATGAAAATATCTGCAGACACGTTCATCTTCCTGCCCAGAGCGGCAGCTCCCGCATTCTGAAGCTGATGAACCGCGAATACACAAGGGAGTGGTACATGGACCGGATAAACGCAATCCGCCGGATTCTGCCCGGATGTGCGATATCGACCGACATAATCGCCGGATTCTGCACAGAAACCGATGAAGATCACGAATTATCGCTCTCACTGATGGAATGGGCAGGATTTGACTTTGCCTATATGTTCAAATACAGTGAGAGGCCGGGAACCAGGGCCGCAAGGAAATTAAAAGACGACGTCCCGGATGAGATCAAGACACAGCGGCTCAATGAGATCATTGCACTTCAGAACAGGCTCTCGGCAAAATCAAAAAAGGAAGAAATTGGCAAGGTTGTTGAGGTGCTTGTTGAAGGAGAATCAAAACGGTCACGAGAGTTCCTTTCAGGACGGACTTCACAGAACAGGATTGCAGTTTTCCCGAAAGGCGACCTTAAAGCCGGAGATTTTGTAAAAATATTTGTAGAAAGATGCACATCCGCCACTCTTATAGGAAAGATAGTGGAAACATGAAAGAATATATTATATGTTTTCTTCGTAACTTGGTATGAAATTAATTCCGGGCAAAATGAAAATGAAGATTATTCTGACGATTATTCTTACGGTACTGATAATGAACGATCTTCAGTGCCAGAAGAAAAGCAAGAAAATTACAATTACCGGTTATGTTACGGATTACAGGCAATTCCCGGTGCAGAATGCCATGGTCATCGTTGATGATATAAAAACAGATTATGTGACTGATGACCAGGGTTTCTATAAAGCCAGGGTCAATGATTCTGCAGTAAAGATCGCAGTATTTACCATTGGAACAGGTGTGAAGGAAGAGGAGATAAAGGGAAGGACAAGGATCAATTTTATCATCCCCGTTCCTGATCCGCCGGCTGTATCAGGCAATAGTGAAGCTGCTGACAATGAGGTGGTGAATATAGGCTACGGGAATATCAGGAAAAAGGATCTGACAACCTCCGTGGGCAAAATCGACAACACCAACAACAAATATGCTACTTACACAAACATCTATGATATGATCAAGGGTGAGGTAGCAGGGGTCCAGGTTCAGGGCAGTTCGATAAAAATAATGGGAATCAATTCCCTTAACCTGAGTACTGAACCATTGTTTGTGGTTGACGGAATGCAGGTGAGTACCATATCTAATATCCCGCCGCAGACAGTCAGATCAATTGAAATACTTAAAGGGTCCTCAGCAGCTATTTACGGAGTAAGGGGGGCAAACGGAGTGATACTTATCACCACTTTAAAATAAGTCCCTTTTATTCCTTATCTTTCTTCAATACACTGATCTGCAGTTCTTTCAGCTGCTTATCTGATATTTTCGAGGGTGTATCCAGCATGACATCCCGCCCGGAATTGTTTTTCGGGAATGCAATGAAATCGCGTATTGAATCCTGTCCGCCGAACATTGCAACCCACCTGTCGAATCCGAACGCAATTCCTCCATGCGGGGGTGCACCATATTTAAAAGCATTCATAAGAAATCCGAACTGTTCATCAGCTTCTTCCCTTGTGAAACCGAGCACTTTGAACATAAGCTGCTGAACAGCGGCATCATGTATCCTTACAGATCCTCCGCCTAACTCAACTCCGTTTATAACAAGGTCATATGCGTTAGCCCTGACTTTACCCGGATCTGATTCCATAAGGTGAAGATCTTCCGGCTTCGGTGATGTGAACGGGTGGTGCATGGCAAAATATCTCTTCTCTTCCTCGTTCCATTCGAGAAGTGGAAAGTCAACCACCCATAACGGAACATATGTATCTTTTTTTCTTAACCCCAACCTGTTTCCAATTTCAAGACGAAGCTCAGAGAGTGCACTCTGTGTCTTCCTGCTCTCTCCGGCAAGGATCAGCACCAGGTCCCCGGGTTTTGCATTTAAAGCTTCAGCCCACTTCTTCAGGTCATCAGCAGTATAAAATTTGTCAGATGAAGACTTCAGGCTCCCATCTGTTCCACATTTCAGCCAGACCATTCCCTTCGCTCCGATCTGAGGACGTTTGACGAATTCAGTAAGTTCATCAAGCTGCTTTCTTGAGTAGTCCGAACAGCCCTCAGCAACGATGCCTGCGATATATTCAGCACTGTCAAATACCTGGAAACCATTACCTTTGACCGTCCCGGTAAGTTCCGTGAACTTCATCCCGAAACGAAGGTCAGGCTTGTCGGAGCCATAATTTTCCATTGCTTCCTGATAAGGCAGCTTCAAAAATGGCTCAGTGAATTCAATGTTCTTTATCTTCCTGAAAAGATACTTTGCAAGTCCCTCAAAAGTATCAAGCACATCATCTCTTTCCACAAATGACATTTCACAGTCGATCTGCGAGAATTCCGGCTGCCTGTCAGCCCTGAGGTCTTCATCGCGGAAGCATTTCACCAGCTGAAAGTACCTGTCGAATCCGGCCACCATGAGAAGCTGCTTGAGCGTTTGCGGTGACTGCGGAAGAGCGTAGAAGCTACCCGGCTGCAGCCTGCTCGGGACAACAAAGTCGCGGGCGCCTTCAGGAGTTGATTTGATCAGTGCGGGGGTTTCAATCTCAATAAAACCTGTTGAGTCCATATACTTTCGAACTTCCTGTGCCACCCTGTGACGGAGGATTATATTGTTCTTAACCGGATTTCTCCGGAGATCAAGATACCTGTACTTCATCCTGAGCTCCTCGCCGCCGTCTGATTCATCTTCAATTGTGAACGGGGGCACTTCGCTTCTGTTGATCACATCAAGTCCGGTGACTTCTATTTCAATTTCCCCGGTCGGGATCTTAAGGTTTTTGTTGCTTCGCTCCCTTACTTTCCCTCTTGCCTGAACCACATATTCACGTCCCAGCTTCCTTGCCTGTCCGCATAGTTCGCTGTCGGTATCCATGTTAAAGACAAGCTGGGTTATTCCGTAGCGGTCGCGCAGGTCAATGAAAGTCATCCCGCCAAGGTCTCTCGATTTCTGGATCCATCCGCATAATATTACCTCCTTACCGCAATCCTTCATTGCCAGCTCCCCGCATGTATGTGTCCGGTACATAGTTGTCATTTTAGTTCAGCAAAAGTAAGAAATTATTTAAACCATTAAGAGCACAAAGTTCGCACCGAGAGCACAAAGTGAAAACCATTTCAGAATCCTTTGTGTTCTTTGTGATTTTCCTTAGTGCTCTTTGTGGTTAAAAATGACTATTTCTTGCTAAATTTAAATCCTCATACTTTACAGATGAAGGAAGACAGGGATGAAAAGTACATGAAGGCGGCTCTTGAGGAAGCGAGGAAAGCCTTTGATAAGCAGGAAATCCCTGTAGGAGCGGTAGTTGTATGCCAGGATGTGATTATTGCCAGAGCCCATAATCTGACCGAAACTCTCAATGATCCGACAGCCCATGCCGAGATGCAGGCTATCACTGCAGCGGCAAACTGGCTCGGAGGAAAATATCTCACCGGGTGCACCATGTATGTCACCCTCGAACCATGTGCAATGTGTGCAGCGGCTACAGGCTGGAGCCAGCTGTCAGGTCTGGTGTACGGAGCTGCAGATGAGAAAAAGGGATATACCCTGGTTAAAGGAGAGCTGCTTCATCCGAAAACAAAAGTGATGGCGGGTGTTCTTGAAGATAAATGCCGCGAACTCCTGGTGAATTTCTTTAAATCCCGGAGGTAAGTTTTTAAGAAAAAACATTTAAGTTTACTAAAACTATGTATTATGACTTTCGATAACAGCAAAACAATAATCGGTGTCAGGATAAAGTTGTTCGCTGCCACGGTTTTATTCCTGGTTTATGTTGCACTTGTATATGCTGCAAAACTGATAAAATTCCCTCTTTTCGGACTGAGCGATACGGCGTGGACGCTGATACTGGTTGCAATATATCTTGTGGTTGCTTTCCTGCCGATGGTGCTCAATTACCAGTTCGTATTCTTTTCAGATGAGGGAGAAAAGCTGGTCTTCAGGTATTTTACGGCAGGAATAGTGGGAGGAAAGAAGAACTCGGTGGAAATCAGCAAAAGAACCTTTGCAGGGTATAAAACCGAATCCGGGTTATTCGGCCTTGTCAGAAGCATCATCCTGCTTCAGCAGATGGGGCAGGGAGTGGCAAAGTATCCTCCGATCTATATTACCGCACTTTCAAAGGAACAGAGAGCCAGGTTGTATGCCTCCCTCAATGCTTATGTTCCCAAAGCATGAGCGCCCCTACTGATAACATGAGTTAAATCATTTTTAATGAACAAAATAGCTCCCAATTTTGGATTTCGGATCTCGGATTTTTGTCTTCCGTCTTCGGTCTTCCGACTTTTAACTAAGTAACAATACTAACCCAATAAATAATATACCATGAACGTAGATAAAATAATGAACAACCTCGAGAAGAAGCATCCCGGCGAGGTTGAGTATTTACAGGCAGTAAGGGAAGTGCTTGAATCCATAGAGGAAGTATACAATGAGAATCCCCAGTTTGATTCGGCCAACATTATTGAAAGAATAGTTGAACCTGACCGCATTTTCATTTTCAAGGTGCCATGGGTTGATGATGAAGGCAATGTAAAGGTCAATCTGGGCTACAGGGTACAGTTCAATAATGCTATCGGCCCATACAAGGGAGGTCTTCGCTTCCACCCGAGCGTTACTCTTTCAATACTTAAATTCCTTGGCTTTGAACAGATATTCAAGAATGCTCTCACCACTCTTCCCATGGGAGGGGCCAAGGGCGGCTCCGACTTTGATCCCAAGGGAAAATCGAACGCCGAGATAATGCGCTTCTGCCAGTCATTCATGCTTGAGCTCTGGAAGCACATAGGTCCCGAGACAGATGTTCCTGCAGGCGACATAGGTGTTGGCGGCCGCGAGATCGGATTTCTGTACGGCATGTACAAAAAACTGAAAGGCGACCATACCGGCGTGCTCACAGGCAAGGGAACCAACTGGGGCGGATCGCTTATCCGTCCTGAAGCAACCGGATTCGGAGGGATATATTTTGTCCAGGAAATGCTCGCCACAAAAAATGATTCTCTTAAAGGAAAAACAGTCTCCATATCAGGTTTTGGTAACGTGGCATGGGGTGCCGCCCTCAAAGCCGTCGAACTTGGGGCCAAGGTTGTAACCATTTCAGGTCCTGATGGTTATGTGTATGACAAAGATGGAGTTTCAGGCAAGAAAATAGATTATATGCTTGACCTTAGGGCCTCCAACCAGGATATTGTAAAGCCTTACTCCTATGCATTTGAAGGGGTTGAATTCCATGAGGGAAAGCGTCCGTGGGAAGTCAAGGTTGACATCGCTCTTCCGTGTGCAACACAGAATGAGGTTAATGGTGATGATGCCAGAATACTTATAAAGAATGGCGTGAAGCTGGTGGGCGAGATTTCAAACATGGGCTGCACACCCGACGCTGTTGAGGAGTTCCACAAGAACAAAATAATGTTCGCGCCCGGCAAGGCAGTAAATGCAGGTGGTGTTGCAACATCAGGTCTGGAGATGACCCAGAACTCGATGAAACTCAGGTGGGGCAGCAAAGAAGTTGACGACCGCCTCCACGAGATCATGCGCAACATACACGGCCAGTGTGTCAAGTGCGGGAAAAAGGAAGACGGTTATATCGATTACGTCAAGGGTGCAAACATTGCCGGATTCCTGAAGGTAGCTAATTCGATGCTCGATATGGGAGTTATCTGATACGTCCGGTTTTTTGTATCTTTACCTGTCTCATTCCTTGTGCTATGCCCGAAGAAATTTCTCTTAAGCATAAAATTGCTTTAGGCCTCATCCCCGGGATAGGTGATATAAACGCCCGGAAGCTGGTGGCTTATTTCGGAAATGTTGAAAGCATATTCCGTGAATCGTACCGAAACCTTACAAAAATACCGGGAATAGGCTCCGGCCTGGCCAGATACATTGCCGACCATTCATACCTTCAGGCGGCTGAAAAAGAAGCAGAGTATGTAACAAAGCATAATATCAGGACATTTTTCTATCTCGATGCAGAATATCCTTTCAGGCTTCGCCAGTGTGAGGATTCTCCGGTAGTCTTCTTTTACAAAGGCACATGCGATCTTAATTCTGCAAAAATCCTTAGTGTTGTCGGTACAAGAAGTGCCACCCAGCACGGCAGGGAGATCTGCGAGAAGATCATTTCAGGGCTGGCCGCAGGTCATCCTGATCTGATAATTGTCAGCGGACTGGCTTATGGAATTGACATTTCCAGCCATAAGGCAGCGCTTGCAAATAACCTTCAGACTGTAGGAGTGCTGGCTCACGGATTTAAAACCATCTATCCTGCCATTCACAGGTCAACAGCCGATGCGATGGTAAGGAACGGGGCGCTTGTCACCGACTTCCTTTCCGATGCCTTGCCTGAACGGAACAATTTCATTAAAAGGAACAGGGTGATAGCAGGTTTGTCGGATGCCACCCTGGTTGTCCAGTCAGGATTAAAGGGCGGCGCGCTTATAACAGCTGATATCGCCAGCTCGTACAACAGGGATGTATTTGCTGTGCCCGGCAGGCCTGAAGATCAGTATTCTGCAGGCTGCAACAACCTGATAAAGAACAACAAAGCCGCCCTTGTTGAAAACTCTGACGACATAGAATATTTTCTTGACTGGCAGCCTGAAAAAGTTAAACCGCCTGTTCAACGAACACTTTTTGCTGACCTCGATGAAACGGAAAAATCAGTATATGAGCTTTTATCGCGTGAAAATGAACTGGCAATAGATTCAATCTGCAGAACCCTCGATATGCCGGTCTTTAAGCTTTCTTCGCTCCTGCTCCAGATGGAATTCAAAGGACTTATCAAGTGCTACCCCGGAAACCTCTACCGGCTTGCCTGACCTCAAAAAATAATTTTTAGCACTATCATATCTGGTATCCGGCGTTTTTATACATTTGATTAACCTAACTCATAAAAAATAAATATATGGATCCCAGAGTACAACAGTTCATGGCTTCGATCAGGGCCAGGAATCCCGGTGAAAATGAATTCCACCAGGCTGTTCAGGAGGTAGCAGAATCTCTTATACCTTATATTGAAGAAAATCCGAAATACAAATATGCCAGGATCCTCGAGAGGATAGCAGAACCTGAAAGGACAATTATATTCAGGGTTCCCTGGCTCGATGACAAGGGTGAGGTTCAGATCAACCGCGGATTCAGGATTGAAATGAACAGTGCCATAGGACCATATAAGGGAGGCCTGAGGTTTCACCCCACAGTCAATCTCGGGATCCTCAAATTCCTTGCTTTTGAACAGGTATTCAAGAACAGTCTTACAACCCTTCCGATGGGCGGAGGCAAAGGTGGTTCCGATTTTGATCCCAAAGGAAAGTCGGACAACGAAGTGATGAGATTCTGCCAGAGTTTCATGACGGAATTGTTCAGGCACATTGGCGCTGACACAGATGTTCCTGCAGGTGATATAGGCGTCGGAGGCAGGGAGATCGGTTATCTGTTTGGACAGTACAAGAGACTTAAGAACGAATTTACAGGAGTGCTTACCGGTAAAGGCATTGAGTGGGGAGGCTCACTAATACGCCCTGAAGCTACAGGATATGGTGCAACATACTTTGCCCAGGAAATGCTTGCCACGAGAGGCGAAAGCATTGAAGGAAAAACGGTCTGTATTTCCGGTTCGGGCAACGTTGCTCAATATGCTACCGAAAAGGTGACACAATTTGGAGGAAAGGTTGTAACTCTTTCTGATTCAAATGGATTTATCTATGATCCTAAAGGCATCGATGCTGAAAAGCTGAATTTCATCATGGAGCTGAAGAATGTCAAACGCGGAAGAATAAAGGAGTATGCTGAAAAATACAGTGTTGAGTATTTTGAAGATAAACGTCCCTGGATTATAAAATGCAACATAGCAATGCCCAATGCGACGCAAAATGAGATAAATGAGGAAGAGGCAGGAACCCTGGTCAGAAACGGGTGTATCTGTGTTTCTGAAGGAGCCAACATGCCCTCAACTATTGAGGCTGTTGAAGTCTTCCTGAAAGCCGGAATTCTATATGGCCCGGGGAAAGCAGCAAACGCCGGGGGGGTTGCAACTTCAGGTCTCGAGATGACCCAGAACTCAATGAGGCTGCCATGGACACGTGAAGAGGTTGATACACGGCTTCATATGATCATGAAAAACATTCATGCTACCTGCGTAAAATACGGAAAGAAAGAAGACGGCTTCATAAATTATGTTGATGGTGCGAATATCGGAGGTTTCGTAAAGGTAGCCAATGCCATGATCGCCCAGGGAGTGGTATAATGCAGCTGGCAGATACACATACACATCTCTACCTCCCCGAATTTGATGCCGACAGGGATGAGATGATAAGCAGGGCAGTTGAATCAGGGGTGATCAGGCTGCTGATGCCTAATATTGATGTTCATTCAGTTGACGCCATGCTGTCGGCTGCCGAAAAGCACCGGGGAATATGCTATCCGATGATCGGGCTTCATCCCACCTCAGTCAGGGACGATTACCTGCAGCAGCTTGAAAAACTTGAATCGCTGTATGTTGAAAACAAATTCATTGCTGTTGGTGAAATCGGTATCGACATGTATTGGGATGTATCTCATCTGAAGGAGCAGAAAGATGCTTTCAGGAGACAGGTTCAATTCGCTGTCGACAGGGAGCTGCCTGTTGTCATCCATTCAAGGAATTCATTCAGTGAGATCATTCCTTTGCTTGATGAATTCAGGGAGAGGAAACCAAAGGGTGCCTTCCATGCTTTCTCCGGCGACAGCAGGGATGCTGAAAAAGCGATAGAAATGGGATTCATGCTGGGGATCGGCGGTACGCTGACTTATAAAAACTCAGGACTGGCTGATATAGTGAAAGAGTTTGGTATAGAGCATGTTATATTGGAGACCGACTCACCGTATCTCACTCCTGCGCCTTACAGGGGTAAAAGAAATGAGAGTTCGTATATTTGCATCATTAATAAAATGCTTGCGGAGATCACCTGCAAAACCGAAGAAGAGACAGCGGCTGTGACTTACTCCAACTCATGCAGGCTTTTCAATATCTGATATGACAATGGGCAAAAAAGAGACTTCCATACTTATAATATATACCGGCGGAACTATCGGTATGGTTCATGATCCGAAAACCGGTTCGCTGGTGCCGATTGATTTCAAGCATATTACCGATCATGTACCTGTTCTGAGCAGCTTTGGCGTGGATCTCCAGTCTGTTACATTTGATCCGGTACAGGATTCATCAAACATAGATCCGGATATGTGGATAAAAATGGCTGAAACCATTGAGGTCAACTATGATAAGTTTGACGGATTTGTTGTATTGCACGGAACAGATACGATGGCTTATTCAGCATCGGCCCTGAGCTATATGCTTGGCAATCTCTCAAAACCGGTAGTATTTACAGGGTCCCAGCTGCCTATAGGCCTCCCGCGGACAGATGGGAGGGAGAACCTTATCACCTCAATCGAGATTGCTGCTGCGCAGGAAAATGGATCACCCTATGTTCCGGAGGTTTGCATTTATTTCGACAATGAGCTTACACGTGGAAATCGTACAACAAAATTAAGCGCCGAGCATTTTGATGCTTTTAACTCACCAAATTATCCTCCACTGGCGAAAGTAGGTTTGCACCTGAAATACGATTTTACCAATATAAGGCATCCGGGTAAAAACACCAGGCTGAAAGTCCATAAATCATTTGACAATAATGTTGCCATTCTGAAGCTTTTCCCGGGCATAAACAGAAATTTTGTTCAGGCCGTTATCAATACAAAGGGATTGAAAGGTCTCATTGTTGAAACATTCGGTTCCGGCAATGCTCCAACCTATAAGTGGTTTCTGGATGATCTCAAATCCTTTATCGCCAGCGGAGGGATCATTTATAATGTTACCCAGTGTCATGGCGGCAGTGTGGAAATGGGTTTATATGAGACAAGCCGCGAAATGCTGTCAGCCGGTGTTATCGGTGGCAAGGACATCACTTCAGAAGCCTCTGTGACCAAACTCATGTTCCTGCTTGGGAACTGTTCCACAAGAGAGAAAGTCATCAGGTGCCTTGGCATATCGATGGCTGGAGAGATCTCATAAAACCCGGTTTTAAAAATAATTTTGTAATTTGCGCCGCCTGAAACAAGGCTGGATAATGATTATGGTCCTCCTTCGCCACATCCTTCGCTAAAGCTTCGGATGTCAAAGAAGGCTTCGGAGGACAGAGGGAGAGATGCAGGAGTGGTTTAACTGGCACGCCTGGAAAGCGTGTGTACCTCAAAAGGGTACCGGGGGTTCGAATCCCCCTCTCTCCGCCTTCGCCCTCCGAAGCTTTAGCGAAGGAGGGCTTTCTCATTAAAAGTAATTTCAATCGCTAAAACTTCTCCGGGCTACGGCGGACGCGGTCCGCATAGATTCCCGTTGAAAGCCTGCTTTCTGAAGGGGCTGAAAGTAAAATAAACAATAACACCCGAAGGGTTCATAGAAGCTTTGCAGTTCCCCCTAAAGGGATCACGACCGAACGAAGTGAGGGAGTAATCCCCTCATGACCTCATACCCACCCCCCGACCCGCTCTCTGCTGAAGCAAAGAGGGGGCTTATTCTGCATATTTACAATCATTTATTGTCATTTGAAGCTTTGCCGATTCTCATTCAGGGTACCCGGAGCACAGAAATGTCGAAAAAACTTTAATACAGCTTTTATGATCTGATATTTATCCGATATTTGAGGATAATCGCTTAATTTTATACGTAAGAGATTAATATAAATAAAGAGGCTATATTAATGAAAGGCGGAAATAACAGCGAAAACCTCCGGAAAATCCTGGATAGAATAAGTTCCGTAAAAATAGCTGTCGTGGGCGATTTCTGCCTCGACGCATACTGGTTCATCAATGATGCGATGAGTGAAATTTCCGTTGAAACAGGTGTGCCCACAAGGCCTGTTTCAAAACAGAAATACTCGCTTGGAGGGGCCGGTAACGTAACAAATAACCTTGCCTCCATGGGTGTGAAGGATATTCGTGCCTTCGGAGTGGCCGGCAGTGATCCATTCGGTGTTGAAATGATCCGTATCATGAAGGAGACAGGCATCGACACAGAAAACCTCCTGGTCCAGGAACAGGAGTGGCACACTCATACTTATGCCAAGCCTTATATAGAAGGAACTGAACTGAACCGCGTGGATTTCGGTAATTTCAACCGTTTATCGGCAGAAACAGCAGACAGATTGATTGAGAACCTTATCAGGGCGCTTCCTGATATGGATGTTATTATCGTAAATCAGCAGGTGCCATCAGGGATACATACCCCGTATTTCAGGGAGAGTCTGGCAAAGGTGATCCTTAAATTCGCAGATAAACTGTTCATTATCGACAGCCGCAATTACAACGACTTCTTCCAGGGGTCTCTGCGTAAAATGAACGACACCGAAGCTCTGAGGTTATGCGGAACGGTTAAGAAACCGGATGAAATGATCTCGTTTCCGGAGCTGGCTCAGGCTGCACGGGAGTTGTATAAACGGTATCAGAAACCTGTTTTCATCACACGGGGCGCAAGGGGATCTGTGACCGTCGACGAGGCCGGAATCACGGAGATACCCGGCCTGATGATCCTTTCAAAAGTGGATACCGTGGGAGCCGGCGACAGCTACCTGGCAGGTGCTGCTTCAGCACTGGCAGCAGGTTACAGCATGGCGGAAGCTGCCCGGACCGGAACCCTGGTCGCCGGAGTTACCGTGCAGAAATTGTTCCGGACCGGCACCGCATCTCCTGAAGAGATCCTTGCCCTGGGAGATGACCCCGACTTTATCTTTTCTCCCGACCTGGCTGAGGATATCCGACAGGCAGAATATCTGAACAGTTTGGAGATCGAGATCATTAATAAATGGAATAAAAAACCCGAAGTGAAACATGCCATCTTCGATCATGACGGCACAATCTCAACACTTCGTGAAGGATGGGAGCTGATCATGGCGCCGATGATGATAAAGGCTATCCTTGGAGACAAATACCATGATGCCGACGAATCATTATTCCGGAAAGTACAGGTCAGGGTTCATGAGTATATTGATAAAACAACGGGTATCCAGACACTTGCACAGATGCACGGACTTCTCGAGATGATAAGGGAATTTGGCTGTATTCCCGAAGAAAGAATACTGGATACTGCGGGCTATAAGCAGATCTATAACCATGAACTGCTCAGGATGGTCAGGGAACGTGAGAACAAATTTCTCAACGGGGAGCTGAACCTGGACGATCTTACCATAAAAAATGTCTTACCGCTGCTCAGGAAACTATATGAATCAGGAATAAGACTATACCTGGCCAGCGGAACGGATATTGAAGATGTTATCAGCGAAGCCCGTGTTCTGGGTTACGATCAGATGTTCGAGGGAAGAATTTACGGTGCTGTGGGAGATATCAGAAAGGAAGCAAAGAAAATTGTCCTCGACCGTATCCTTGACACAATAGGCGAAGCTGCTTCCGGAAGTGTTATTACATTCGGTGATGGCCCGGTTGAGATCAGGGAAACAAAAAAGAGAGGGGGAATCGCTGTCGGAGTCGCCAGCAATGAACTGAGACGCTACGGACTGAATGAGAAAAAACGCACAAGGCTTGTCATGGCCGGGGCAGATATAATAATCCCTGATTTCTCACAGTATCTTCAATTGCTTGAACTACTGAACATTAAATAACGAATAAATGCCTTACCCGAAATTTGACAGGGGTCAGCTCCGTTTCAAAAGACTGGCGGAGAGAAAGAACAAAGTGAATATCGAAAAGGATAATATTACTATCACCCGTAAACCTTTGAATTTAAAGAATGAGGAGTATCTGCTGATTGAAAAAGCAGCCGGCCGCATAAAGACGGCAAGGAAAAACGGCAGGGCCGTAATGCTGGCTTTTGGAGCACACGTTATCAAGAACGGACTGGCACCGGTTTTAACATCGTTGATGGAAGAGGGCTGGCTGAGCCATCTTGCAACAAACGGGGCAGGCATAATCCACGACTGGGAGTTTGCATACCAGGGAAAATCAAGCGAGGATGTCCGTGAAAATGTCGCAAAGGGACAGTTCGGGATCTGGGAAGAGACAGGTTTCTTTATAAACCTTGCTCTTGCTGTGGGAGCTTACGAAGGTCTGGGCTACGGAGAATCGATCGGCAAAATGATCTTCATGGAAGGACTACAGATCCCCGGAATTAATCAATTGCATGATACGGCCGTTAAGAATGCCGCAACGAATCATGATCTTGCAGCCTCTGCGATCGACCTGGCCGGGATCATAAACAAAGCCGGGCTGAGTGAAGGATTCATGCAGATACCACATCCTTACAGGAAATACTCTGTACAGGCTGCTGCATATAAAATGGGCATCCCTCTTACCGGGCATCCCATGTTCGGACACGATATTATTTACAGCCATCCGCTGAACAGCGGCGCTGCGGTGGGACGAACCGCACTAAATGATTTTCTGGGCTATGCCGATAGCGTCAGCAAACTTGAGCATGGAGTCTATATATCCGTGGGATCGGCTGTCATGTCGCCCATGATCTTTGAAAAATCGCTGGCAATGTCACAGAACATCAGGATACAGGAGCAGGGCCATATAGATAATCATTATATGCTCGTTGTTGACCTGGCAGAGTCGGAATGGGACTGGCAGAAAGACGGGGAGCCTCCGCCGGACAATCCGGCCTACTACCTGCGTTTCTGCAAGACATTCAGCCGTATGGGAGGTGAAATGCATTATCTTAAAGCGGATAACCGCGATTTCTTACCAGTCCTTTATCAGAAGCTGAACGAAAAATAAAAGTATAACAAAATATTCCTGACATGAATGCTGATGAGCTTAAGATCCTAAGAGAAGAGGCTGAAAACCATCTCGTTAATGAGCTGCTCCCATTCTGGACATCCAGGATGACTGACAATGTCAATGGCGGCTTCATCACCCATTTTGACAAAGACGGAATAGACACAGGAGAGGACGAAAAGTCACTTATCGCCCAGGCCCGCTGTCTTTACACTATATCTTCAGCTCACCGTGCAGGTTACGGGGAGGGTAAATATGCAGCACTGGCGCGGCATGGTGCCGATTTTATGATCGACAGGATGTGGGACAGGGAACATGGCGGTTTTTTCTGGATGATGGACCGCAGGGGGAATGTGAAGATCGACAAAAAAATAATTTACGGACAGAGCTTTGCGATCTATTCAATGAGCGAATATACCCTTGCAACAGGAGATCCGCGCGGAATAGAATATGCCGGGAAAGTATTTGACCTGATACAGAAGTATTGTACCGATACAATGTACGGGGGTTACCGTGAGATGTTCCA
>Ga0105099_10001526_pt1 | contig 14389 bp, 14 predicted proteins | sample PPLLak3cmMay2015_2_FD_79138 | JGI IMG/M metagenome (GOLD analysis project Ga0105099, IMG submission 79138) | Freshwater sediment microbial communities from Prairie Pothole Lake near Jamestown, North Dakota, USA - PPLs Lake P8 Core (1) Depth... | ecosystem: Environmental > Aquatic > Freshwater >... | reverse complement strand
GAATATGAACTTTCTCATTTTTTTATAGGCAGGATTTACCTAAAAATGGGCCGGAAGATGGAAGCCAAAGAAATGCTCACAAAGGCGATTGATTTTGATCCGAAAGCTCCTTATGCAGAGGAAGCGCGAAAATTATTGAGCACGATCAAGCCTTAGGAGAGCCGGCCGATCACATTATTCTTGATCATTTTTTTAAATCACCCAAAAGAGAATCAACGCAAAAGGTTGATTCTCTTTTTTATTTCAAAAAACCATAAAAAAAGGATAAAATGACGTGATGATTTTTATTATGATTTCCGCGATAGCACCCGCTCTGAAAGCTTCTTTATACGGGCCTATAGATCGTGAAGACCCTCTGCTTACCATACCATTCAAACCGTCTCAATTATTCCGTGGTCTTAAAAAGGACAATGCCGCATTTTTGACAACGATAGGCCGGGCAAGTTTCGCTGTTATCCATGACTTTTTCTCCTTCTTCCTTGCCGATAGCACTAAAATAGCAATGCTTATAAGAAGAACCGTATAAAAACCAACCCCAAACCGTGCCCCTTAAATAGACCAAACCCGACTTCATTGTATTTTTGCACTGAGGACATAAAATCTCCGCCTTTACCTCTGCACCCTCTTCTCTTTCCTCCATTATGGGTTCGAGATCTTCGCTGCTCGCAGGATAATAAATGGCTTTGTTGGCAAATGGAATACCGCGTCTTTTTAACTCCGCCATAGCAATATCCAAGGCTTCCCGGGTATAACCTGAATAGGTCTTTTCCACGGCTTCCAACAATTCTCCGTCTGTCATCCCGGTGATCACTTCCTTGACCGCATCGTTCATATATTATTCTCCGGCCGGTTTGAACCCGGCAGCAAAGCGCCTTAGAGTTTCATTCATAGGCATTTTTTCCGCCTGGGGATTGTTAAACATATTTCGGTAAACCTGTAGCAAATAAAGTTTTCTCTGAGCAATCAACACGGTAATTTGATAGCGCTCCGGTGCCTTGCAGACACCCCCGAACATGGTTTGCGGCCAAATCGCTCCGGAAGCATCGCGTAGTTCTTTTCCCATGATGACTTCGGCCGTACAGCCGTGACTTCTCAAAAAATAGGCACGGACTTTCCGCAAACCGATCTTATCCAGTGATTTTTTTGGATTCTTGAATTCAAAGGTCGCAAAAAGGAACATGGTTCCAATGGTCGGATCAAAAGCTTGATAGCTTCTCTGAATTGCTTTGCCCCAGGGAAGGGAAACTTCGTTATCAAAAGGCTCGCCCGGCTCGGCCGGCATGACGATGCTGCCGCCGTCAAATGTCAGAACAACCGCCTCTGCTCCGGCCAGAGATACAAAACAAAGCAACATGAAGAACCCGATAATCGCTTTGATTAATTTGATCTTCATCGTTTCTGCACTCGACCTCGACCCATTGAATCTCAGTTTTTTAGGCTTCTTATTCCAAAATAGCGGCAGGGGGGATCTCTAAAAATAAGCCTTTTTTGGCTTTTTGATTCAATTCTCAAGGGCTGTTGTTGATAAAGTGTATTTTTAGAGATCCCGGGTTGTCGATAAGGAAAAGATGATGCATTCATCGCCTTGTTAGCAAACGGATTCGCATTTCGGCGCTTTCCGCCGGAACTTTTGTTCCGGCCTCGCTGGAACTCCTGTTCCGGCCTCGCTGGAACTTCTGTTCCGGCTGGCCGGAATGACATTTTTTTTGATCCTGTGTTTTTGGAGATCAAAAAAAATAATCTTATAATCTTGAATCAGTCGGCTTGCCCGCAATTTTCAATCACGATTTTTTTTGAAGTTTGCCCGCTACGGGATCCATAAGCTTCGATTTTCTTGACCACATCCATGCCTTCCGTAACCTTGCCGAAAACCACATGCTTGCCGTCCAGCCATTCGGTTTTAATGAGGGTGATGAAAAACTGCGAGCCGTTGGTGTTAGGCCCGGCATTGGCCATGCTCAACAGACCGGGACCGGTGTGTTTGAGTTTGAAATTTTCATCGGCAAACTTCTCGCCATAAATCGATTTGCCGCCCGTGCCGTTGTGATTGGTGAAATCGCCGCCCTGGCACATAAAATCGTTGATCACCCGGTGAAACGAGCTCCCCTTGTAGCCGTATCCCAATTCACCGGTGCACAAAGCCCGAAAATTCTCAGCCGTCTTCGGCACCACATCGTCGTGCAGCTCAAAAACGATCTTCCCCAATGGTTCTCCGTCCGCAGACATGTCAAAAAAGCATTTTACGGTCATATAAATCTCCTTTTGATTCTTAAAATTATTTAATAGTAAAATAAAATCGTGTCATCTGATTAGGGAAAATCATATATCATAACCGAACATCAGCCGCATACCTTTTAATGATTCTTTTCGTATTCCTATAATATAAGGCCCTTAAAAATCCAAAATATTGTAACATATCAAAGCTTTACCAGAATTGACCGCTGTTAGACTATCTGGCAAAAAAACAGAGATTATCCTTTTATATCTGCCAATTTCCTGAATGGAAAAACCTGCCCTGAAACGTAAACCTGAAGACCGGAACTTCACGTGATGATTTAATCAGACCAAAAACCTTGAAGGATTTTTCTTTAAATCAAGCAGTTCAGGTGCCGGGTACGGATCCCGAGATTGATAGCCAGCCGCCATTTTGACTTTTAAAAATCGCTATTGAGGATTGGGCGGCGGTCATCAGGGGACGTCAGATAGCCGTGTCATTATTTCCTTTGGGGTTTGGATAACGTTGATTTTGCGAGGATCATCTCCAAGGCTGCCAGTCGACTTTTTTGACCTCTCCGCAAGCTTTGTCAAGCAAAGCAGTATAGTCATGAAAAATAAGAAATTTCTATACCGATCTTTTGCAAAATTTAAATCGTTTACGCTCGATGCTATTATAAAACATCCGCCGGGGCCGCCGCCACCCCCGCCGGCTAAAACGGTTGAGGCCGTGGAAGTGATTGCCATCACCGTATTGGAAGCCGCGGAATCGGCCAAAGAGTCGTAAGCAAAAACCCGATAGTAATAAGTGGTTCCGGACGAACAGGAAGAATCCGTATAAGCAGTTGCGTTTTGCGTTGCCGTGCCGACCTGGCTCCAGGTTCCGGTCACGCCGCTGGGACTGCGTTCCACCCGAAAACCGATTTCGTTGACGGACGTCTCCGTCCAGCTCAGGCTGACCTGACTGGAAGAGACGCCGGTGACGGTGACCCCGCTCGGCGCCGCAAGCACTCCGAGAACCACGTTGGCGTCATTCGTAGGCGCGGCATTACCGTTGGCATTATACGCCTTGATGCGATAATAGTAGGTTGAACCGGCCGCAATGGTCATATCGCTGTAAGCGGTGACCCCGCTACCGACCGCCGCAATCTGGGCATAAACCCCGGCCGAACCTGTTTTTCTTTCAACTTTAAAGCCGCTCTCATTAGTCGAATGATCGATCCAGCTCAAGTCGGCTTGGGTATAACTGGCCGGATCGACCTGCAGAGTCCCGGCCGAGTAGATCAAATCAAAAGAAACAACCGTGTTGCCGCTTACCACCAACGCATACGGCTGCGGCCCCTGGGGCACATTATAACCGAGCACCCAGGCTGAATATGCACCGCCGGCCGGGGCAGCCAGGTCGACTCCCTCGACATTGTTGGTTCGGTCGATCGAATGACAGGCCGCTTCCGACGGATCATAGAGCTGCAGATCCAAGTCATTGACCAGGCCGCCGTTGGCAGCGGCGCTGCCCGGGTAATCGGTCCAGGCCAAAGTCACAAGCAAAACCTCGCCGCTATCCGCTTGAAAATTATACGTATGGGTGGTTCCGGACGTTGTCTGCCCCGCGGTCTGATCGTAATAAACCCATTTACGCGGAAGCTCGGGATATAAAGATTTCTCGAGATCGAGCCTGCCCCAGCCTTGCACATTATTTGGCCGGGCCGAGATCTCCTGATATGCCAGAGCATATTGGCCCGGATTCAAGTCATAAGCTCCGTTTAAAAGCGTGGCTTTAATCAGGGCCGCGCTGGGCACAGCCAGACCGTCGATGACATAATATTCCCGCACCAAGGCTGCGGCCCCGGCCGTGAGCGGCGTGGACATGCTGGTTCCGCCGCAAAAAATATAATAAGGTTGGAGGCCCACGCTTAATCCGCCCAAGCCCCATAACCCCACCGCCGCCGCCGAAGAACGCGCGGAAAGGAGATTGGTTCCCGGAGCCGCAATATCCGGTTTGATGCGGCCGTCCAGGCAAGGCCCCCGGCTGCTGAAAGCAGCCATTCCATTGGAAGCATTCGAAACATGATCGGCCCATATCGGGTTCGCCGGATAATCGGAAGGCCAGGCATTGCCATAGGTCGAATTATAACCCGGGCTGGGAGAAGATCCCGAGGGCCGGTTGTTTTCGCTCGCGCCGACGCTGATGCAGTTTTTGGCCGTAGCCGGCGAAGAGATGGAACCCAAATCCACGATGCCGTTCGCATTGGCATCCAACCCTTCGTTGCCGGCCGAAAAAAGGATCAAAAATTCCTTATACTCCCACATAAATTGGTCCACAGCTCTGGAATCGGTCGTATACGCACCGTCCGCGTCGCTCCCCCAACTGTTGGTGTGAATTCTGGCGCCGGCATTATAAGCCTGCAGAAATAAAGGATTGAGATCGAGCGGGATACCGGAAAGTTCTTCCGTGGTATTGTCTTCGACGGCTTGGAAAACAAGACCGGCTTCCGGCGCCATGCCCGCATAGAACCCGTTATATTGATGAGTGGTGGGCGTACTGCCCGATCGATAACCATTGCCCAAAACCGAACCGGCCACATGCGTGCCGTGCCCCGAGTTCACATCATTGGCGCCATCGCCGACCCGATCGAAGATCTGCACCACCCTGGAATTGCCGGCGCCGTCTTCAAAGTCATCATGCAGCGAACCCGGGATTGCGCTCCCTTGATCCAAGCCGGTGTCGGCCACAGCCACGGTCTGACCTGAACCGTAAAGACCGTGGTCTTGCCATACATCGGAAACGGTCAGGATATCGGCGGCCTTGTTGTTGAACAGCTTCCGTTGCGGCGCCGGTTCGATCCATTGCACGCCGTTTAGGGCGGCAAGATCGGTAAGTGCTCCACGGCTTAAACGGGCTTTGATTTTCGGGCGAGCCCCTCCGGCGATTTCGATGACCTCACCCCCTGCGGACAGAATCCGGTTGAAAATGGCGGCAAGATCATCTTCTTCAAAAACGCTGACAATGATATCTTCGATAAAAGCGCGGTCATTTGTTTCCCGGACGCGCCTGATGCTCGGCGCAATCCTATAGCTCGGCTGGTAGGTTCCGACCCAACGCACATCATCCCGAGCCTCTATTTTTAGACGGACACTCTCATCCATTTTAACCACAAAACAAAATTCCGGAATATAATCGAATATCCGTGCTCCGGTTGCCGCCAGAGCCGTTTTGTATTCAGGCTTGATCGGACCCTTAAACTGCACCAGATAATATCCGGGCTCCCCCGGAACAGAACGCTGAATCGAAAATTTTTCATCTCTGAGTAAATCTCCGGACTCGCTTAACGGATCGAATTCCCCCGCTGCCAAACGCAAAGGGAGCGATGGACCAACCGGTTTTAGCCCGTATTGAAAAAATCGCCCGCCAAATTCCGCCTGGACGATCTTAAGCGGCAAAAAAACAGCCGTAAAAGCAAGAAACCCCATTGAAAAAATTATGAAAACAACCTTTTTCCGAAAACCAAATACAACCATTTTATCGCCCCTTATTCCTGGTTGCGCTTCTTTCTTGTTAAAGGATTTTGGGAAACCTATTTCGGGATTACTCGGAATTCACGCCTTCCTTTTAGATATTTAACATAATCCAATCAAGTATATTATTGCAAAAACAAGACCAATTATTTGGGTATTCTAATGCCAAAATGAAAGATTTCCGCACTCCGGATGGGTCATTGACTCAAGTTTTTTTTTGATTATTTATCATAAACAATCTCACAACTGGAGCCTACGGAGACGCTGCCACCAGAATAGCTCTGATCGCTTCCAGATGAGTCAAAGTTTGCTTGTTTTTTGAATCAAACTTCAGGCTTTGCAGAATCATTTCTTCCGCTTCTTTCGTTTTTCCCATTTTATATAACACCCAGCCCCGGGTATCCAAAAATACCGGGTTATCGGGTTGATAGATCAAAATACGATCGGCCAAATCCAAGGCTTCATCGAGCTTCATGCTTTGATCCGTATATTCCATGGCCAATTCGTTCATCAGCCAGGGGTCGTCGGGCGATTGGACCATGGCGGATTCCAGCCTGATCAAGGCTTCCTGATCGTCCCCATTTTCCTTAAGGAATCTGAAAAGAATAAATTCCACACTTTCTTGAAATAAAGATTTTTCATTATCAGAACCATTTGCCGCATGAGCCGCAATTTGTTTTAAAATCTCAATGGCTTTATTTAAATCTCCATCAGCTCGGTACGCTACCGCCCTGATGAATTCCTTGTCGATCCTTTCGCTCAGTTTTTCTTCAGCCATTTTCAGATGCATGGAAGCCTGATCTTTTCGTCCAAGTTCTTCCAATATCCGGGAGCATTCCAGATGAAGGTCCGGCAAATCGGCCCCTTTCTCTAAGGCTTTTAAATAGGCCGTCAAAGCATTTTCGGGCTCGTTTAAAAAAGCATAGCATCCCGCCACAACCGTTGCCGATTCATAATGGCCTGAATCCAAGATTAAATATTTTTCGAGATATTGAATGGCGCTTCGTAAATCACCAAGATTCAAATAACAATATCCCAGATAAAACCAGTTATATTTTGAAAGCGATAATTCCCGACGATCATGCGCCTCTTCCGATTTAAGAAGGCAGGCAACGCCCTTGCGGAATTTTCCCAACTCAAAATAAAGAAAGCCAAGACGGCTGTAATAATCTTCTTCCGGCGTCGGGAAGGACCAAAAGACCAGATGTTCCCAAAATAGTTTTAAATATAAAATCAGCATACCTTGACGTCGCTTCCGAATCACATTTTGCAGGATGGTTCAGTTGGATTCTTTTAAAAAACATCGAACAGAGCTAAAAAATAGCATTTTTTTACTGGGGATATGATAATAATTGCAGATCTTTAATGAAGCCGTAATCACGTTGGTTCTTGGAGATGAAAGGTTGATTCCACACAATAGCCGTTGCTGCAATCAGAGCATCAGGAATTGCCAATCCATGACTTAATCGATAATGTTGTAACAGATCAAGCGCCATATCCGATACGGGTTCGGTCAATTTTAATGTTTGAAAGCGTTGTAAAAACCGCTCTGCTTGTTTTAGCTCGGCCTTATTGCGACACCCCGTCAATAACTCCATTTGCGTTATAACGCTAATGGCTAATTTTGCCCGTTATTCAATATTCACCAAGCAGTCGACCGCCTCCTGGACTTCACGGGCTGTGTCAATCAGAATATCCGTATCAACGATGATCAAGGCACTCATGATCGCTCCCATTCGTTGCGACGAAGATTTCGCACCCAATCGGCACTATTTTGCATGTCGCGCCGTGTTCGCCACATACCGACGAACGGTTCATTCGATAATTTGGCTCGCCGCACTTTTTTAGCGGCAACAACAGTCGGATAGCGAGCCTTAAGAAAAGCCATAAAGTCCAAGATTTGTTTTTGTGCCTCTGGCGGTAATGTGGATATCTCGCGGGCGATATTTTCGGCTTTCATTTTCTTTTTCACCTCCAGTCAAAAACTTTTGCCTTTTGACTAAAACAATAATATGCCGGGATAAAAAAAATGTCAACAATATTGGCCGGATTAAAATAACTTAAATTAAACTTCAATGCTATAAATTAATATAGAATTAGCATTATTTATAACAAAATATCGCTTGATGCAATGGGCTCTATACTTTAAAAAATCAACCCATACTAATACTCTGAACCGCACACTCTATAACATTATTTCAATGCGATTTATTCCTTGAATGGGATCGAAATATTGGACCTTGAGGACTCTTGCATGAGCGTATCAGCCGTTTGCCTGTCGAGAGAATAATTGCTGCCGACATCATTGGGCACCAGACAAAGACGATCGATGGAATCGATAAACCGGAGCTCGTTATTCCGGTCATGGATGAACAGATACGAGGGGATCTTATATTCTTTGTTTACCAGCGCGAAGGCATAACCATAAGCGCTCTGAACTTCGCGTTGCCCTGAACTCCCGCTCCCGCCCTGACAAATGGTTTTGTCTTCAGGTATAAAAAAATATTGCTGATAAGAATTCCGGCTGTCGCAAAAATCCAACGGCTCGGGTAAATCGTACCTTCGTTCCCTCCGGGTCTTGATTCGCGGTTTGGTTAACCGCTTCATGGTTAATTTTTTCTTCCGCGAGCGCGGATAAATCTCCTGATAATCGTATTTCAGATGCTTTTTGGCTTCAGGATGATATTCCTTAATGAGTTTTTTGAGATAAATATCTTCAGGATCTTTATGATCTTCAAGATATTGGGACATACGCGCGTTGACTTCCCGATCGAAATGACGAAAGACCGCTTCATCCAGCTCTGAAATAATTTTTACGCGTGTACTCTTTATATTTCATAATAATTTTGTTCTTAGATTGTAAAATCCATTAACTATTAAACATGTTCAATCCAATCTCGGGAAAGACGTGGATCAAACCAATCCCGATTCGATCAGGCCGCGGCACAACCGCGGTAACTGTTCCACCATGTAAAGCGGAAGAGATAGAGTCCGGTCATGAAAGGATAAAACCTCCTGCGAAAACCGAACACCGAAGAGGAAATCTTTTAATTTGCATATTTTACAGGGTTATTTTAAGCGGATTTTGCTTAAAATACAAGGCATTGTTTACAATGTGAATTTTAAATCTAACCAAAATGCAAAGCTTTGCACAAAAGTCGTGCCTTTTATGCAAAGGACTGCTGAAAAGTCAGCATGTAGCGCTACCCATAGGATCAGATCATAAAATCTAAATTGAACGATCTCAAAACCGAGGGCGGCAAAAAGAAAAAATTTTCTAAATCCTTTCCATTTTATGGCCCAATTACCCCAATCTCAAACCGCTCAATGAGTGCACCATCTACACCAGGAAAAATTTCAGGACAACATCAACATCTTACGTGCCGGTAATTGGTTGGCTGAATTGGATGCTTGAGTGCTCAACCGGATCGGAAATTTTGTTTTTTAAGCCTTAAAAACTATCCTAATTTTGATCATTTATGCCCTATTTTTATTAGTTAGCTTGTTCCGCACCCGGAACGCCAACGTCTACCTTATCTACTTTAAAGCTTAAAGAATAATGCGACGATTTCCCGCCTCCGGGAAAGGCGGTAATGAACAGCGGCACTTCCGTGCCCCAGCTCGGAGTTATAATTAAAGGTGACTTTGAGATGGGAGATCCATCCCGGCTTGTCTTTGGTATTGGCTTCCATTCATCCATATCTTTCACGCGATAGAAGAAAGTTACCCGAGTGCCGTCATAGCGGATTTGCAGAAATCCGGACAAGATCTCGGAAGGCAACCAGTTGACATGAATGGGATGGCCGCTTTCATTGGGCTCAACCCAATTCACTTCGATATAGCCTCCGCTGTCGATTTGACCGCGCTCGATCCGCACCCAATTATTGGATCCCCGGCTGCCCAGACCGAATCCGGCAATGGATCCCAAACCTTTGCCGCTGGGCGCACGGTTATTGCACTGATAATCGCTGAAAGACAAGGTGAAAATACCGGATTGAAAAAGCTTTTTCGAGGTCAGGCCGCTTCGGTCGCCTGTGCTGCCGGAAAAATGCAGATAGCCGTCACCCGGTTGCGAAAACCCGCTCCCCGCTGTTACCCATTTCTGCTCGTCAATCCCGGCGCCGTTGAAATCATCGTAAACGTCGGCACCCGCGGTTCCGCAGACCAGCAAAAGAAGGACAATTGCCATGCTCCATATGGGAATTTTCACTTTCTTATCTCGTGATTCAATTAAATTCTTAAAATATATCATAAATATCGTTGTTAGCCTATTGGCTTGGACCAAGCCTAAAGCTACCGGATTTTTTATGGTATCTGTTTTTGTTGCAAGAATTCAATTAGCAGGAATTATCTAATTCACCGCATTGAAGATGTCTCTTTCTGTTGCTTGATCTTGTAAATATTTTTCAAGTAAATCACTTATCAATCCGAGTTTTTCTGCATACTCCGAGTTCAATTCCCACACAGGTTGGCCGCAGTCATTTTCCGGTGATATGAGGAAGAGTATCCTGTTTTCAAGCTTTTTTTCTTCATGCGAATTTCCTGCGACATCTCTACCACTTTGACTCGTGACCTTTTCAAAGGCTTGTTTAAGAATATTGGACGTTTTATCGGAAATCTGCTTTTTATATTGAATAGATAATTTTGGGAGAAGAATATTGGCCGTCTTCGGCACATGTTCCAGACTTAGATATCGTCTTTGGGCCTGCTCGTTCAACTCCTGCCAGACAGAACTTTTCGCGATTATTTTTTCGACCATATAAACTCTTTCTTTCGTTTCATAAATAAGAATGATCCATTCCGGATCGGAAAACGACAAACCGGCAACGGTAAAAACCGATTTTTTATTGATCAATATTTTGCTTTTATTCAAATTTTTAAGAAAATGATGGAAATAATTTCCGTGATTTGGGTTATTGTCAAAGATTGTCTGACATGACATGAAGTCATTTCTATTTTTAGAATTGGGTTCCGGCTTGCCCATTCTATCCGATTTTGAGACGATATAACCTTTAGTTATTTCGCGTCGATCTCCGTCAAAATAAGCTTTTACCCTTTTTTGGATGCGGTCGCCATTTGGGATTTTTTTATAATCTTCATCATTGGCAATATCGATACAGATTGGTTTCCAATGATCCGGCGGCATTAATTCCGGATAGATATAATAAACATGTCCAGGTAAAGGATCGAGCACAACCGTCGAACAACCAATTGATTTACTTGTGATGCCAGCCCCGCGAAAATCATAACCAATACATAGGTAATAATTACGACCGGGAATTACCTCACCCTGTTGAAAAGCAAAAGATAATTTTAATTCCGGCATGCCTTCTTCTTTAAAATAATCGACCTTGCATTCATTTTGAAGAATAAAGAGAGCAACTTCATTCGGTGCAAGCGGCTTACCAGAATACAACCGGCCGCCGGAAGCGAGGCATTCGGTAGCACTTATGAATAAGAAAAGCGTTGCGGAAATAAAAATTAAACCAGATCTAATTTTCATACAACAATCTCCATATTATTTCACTCCGACTCCGCACAAAAATTCTTATTTGCTTTAGAGCAACGTCTCGCCTCTAACGTATAATTTTATCGTTCCAATATTGACGCACGATGTCTGACCCTTTAAAGCTTGATGCTATAATAAAAGTGATATTCTTGAATCCTTGTGACACCAACCACTCCTGGATCTCATCGATTTCATTTTCTAAACCTTTTTCACTTATATAGAAATGTTTTGCGAGCGTAATACGTGCGTTAGGTTTCATTTTCGACATATATTTGGCAATCACCAATTCAGCTTCCTTCTTTTTATAATAGACCTTTCTTTTAATATCCAAATTTTGAAAAGAAATTGCCTCCGGAGAATCTATAAAGATATCATACGTTAACGGATCAATGGTCTCAAGTGGATATACAATATTCCCGCTTCTTTCACCAGGAATATAGCCAGCATGAACCCATTGAAAATCAAGAAGTGACCAATCCAGAGAATTTTGATATTGAAATATTGCATTAACAGAAGCGAATTGTTGTATATCACTTTTATCCGATACCTTCCCGACCGCATTCCTTAATTGATCGATTTTGCCGGAATCACTTTGATAGTTTATCAAAGCAGATTGGTCGTCTCTCGAACATTGGATCGAGAACAATAACGATAATATGAGAATAAATTTTACCCTATAGCGGTTTTTTTTCATTCTTCACACTCCGACCTATCCCAATTTTCTGCCACGGTTTTTCTTTCCGCTTTCCATCCGTACGGAAGATCACATAAAGCATTGATCGTCGGATCCAATTTTACAATTTCTTCAAGACATACCAGCTTGATATCTTTCGATTTATTGGTTGTACCCCCTAGAAATTGCCAATCTCCATCTTTTTCATGGTGAACATAAAGAATCGGATATTTATCTTCCATAACCCTTCGGGTCGTATAAACACCCAAATTTTTCAACTCATAAAATTTGAAATGCGTATCCCGATCCAAAAGCTTTTGCAAAACTTTCCAGTCTTTATTGAACCCTTCCTCCCAAGGAAATTTTGATTCTTTGTCGGGCCAGACTAGTTGGAACGCCGGAAAATCATGCCAATCATAAAACCAACTTCCATATCCGAAGTATTCTGAATAACTTTCCATTTGTACTTCTAAAAATTGGACCGGAAAGTTTTCTAAAAACCCATCATACAGCTTATTGATTTCAATTATTTCACCGTTTTTTATCATTCCGCCGGCATGATTTAAAATCCAAGTCAAAATATCGGTATTTAAGCCAAAAGATATAATTTCCGGGTGCTTAAAAGTTTTATATAACCCGATAGTATAAGCGAAAGTCGGGGCATAACCATTGCTTTCAAAATAAGCAATATGCCATCCGTATTCTTCGACATGTTTGATAATCGTTTGTTCTGCTAACTTATCATGTTCTTTATGATCTTCGGGAATCATATTAATATCCAAATCTCATAATCAGTTAAACTCCACCTTAGCTGCCGCGAGAGATATAAACTGTTCCAATCATTGACAAAAAACCAATGAACAAAGGCACCGGGAGGCAGATTTTTCGGCAGTTTCAGCATATTTTTGGGAATCCCTTCGCCGACTTCACCTTCATCAACCCAAAGCCCTTCCGCTTTTTGATACGGATAGCTTTCATCCGGCGGTTCAATAGTCAGGAAAAGCAAACCCGTAATATTGAGTTGCCCGGAGCGCATGCTTTCCCGCACCACCGGATCTTTTGATTCAGGATCACCGGTACTAATCTGAAACTGAAGGCAAGCCTTTTTCCCCACATAATCGATCTCCAACCGTTCGAGGATGGAATCATGGAAAGTAGCATGGGGATGATTCAGAAGATGGTTAAAATCCATGACTACCTCTTAAAAACGCACATTAGGCGTTTAGATATTGGCTTTTGATTATAAGAGTTGAGATATGGAACATTTTTATTTTTAGCAGGATTGCATTTTTTTGACAAGAAAAAAACAGTCACATAAAAAACAGTCACCAGTCACCGGTCCCCAGTCATCAGATGTAGCTTTATGGTTTGTGGTCTCTGGTTTTTAGTTTCTGGTTATCAAATCAATAAAAAATCATAAAATCCTGCTAAGCCTTTCAAGAATATCTCTACGAACTCTGCGCCTCGAGCGAAGCGGGCGGTGAATAATCCATGGTTACTGATTTATGGTTTCTCGTTTCCGGTTATAAAAGAAAATTATAAACCACAGACTGAAGAAAATCGTCCAATCTTGAATCTGTAATTTTAAAAATCCTGTTAATCCCGTCTAAAAATCTTCAAAGCGGTAATTCGACCCCGATCCCTTTTTCTTTAGCTTTTTTATAGATCAACGGCGCCACGGCCATGTCGTCCAGGGCAATACCGAGGTTAATGGCAATGCAGCGCTCGTCTTCATTCTCTCTCCCCGTTTTCTTGCCCGCCACTACTTCGCCCAGATCCGCATACGGCCGGGGCGTTTCCTTGAAATAGCCGACCGTGCGGTAGTAGTCCATCTGCGGGACATCGTCGGTCGAGAGTTTCTGTGCTTCTTGAATGGCGGGACCACTAAAATAGGAATCAAAATCCACCAGGCTGGCAAACCCGCCTTTCTTAAGCCAACCGGCCTGCACCGTGGGTTTCGGGTGTTTCAGGATCGGCCCGCTGGTGACCACGATATCGAGCCCTTTGACCGCCTCTTCCGCGCTCTGTACTACTTCAATTTCCAAATTCAATTTGCGCTGCATTTCTTGGGCGTATTTCTGGGCCGCTTCCGGGTAAACATCATAAGCCCGCACCTTCTTGATCTTGAACAAACAGGCCAGCGCTTCCAGGTTGCTGCGTCCCTGCACGCCGCAAGCGCAGATCCCGACGGTCGAACTCTCTTGACGCGCCAGATATTTGGCTGACACGGCCGTAGCCGCGCCCGTGCGCATGGCCGTGATCCAGGAACAATCCATAACCGCGAGCGGAATGCCGTTATCCGCGTCGTTTAAAATCAACAAACCCGTGATATAAGGCAACCCCTTTTGCTGGTTGGCCGGGTAACCGCTGACCCACTTGACGCCCGCCGATTCCATGCTCGGAATATAAGCCGGCATGGCATGAATAAACGCATCCGGTCGGGTATGAATGCCCGGCTTGGGCGGCATTTCCACCCG
>Ga0105099_10001525_pt1 | contig 14391 bp, 14 predicted proteins | sample PPLLak3cmMay2015_2_FD_79138 | JGI IMG/M metagenome (GOLD analysis project Ga0105099, IMG submission 79138) | Freshwater sediment microbial communities from Prairie Pothole Lake near Jamestown, North Dakota, USA - PPLs Lake P8 Core (1) Depth... | ecosystem: Environmental > Aquatic > Freshwater >... | reverse complement strand
TCTTTAAAATAAAAAAGGCCCTAACAACAGGGCCATTTATTTCGCTAATTTTTCCAACCTTGTCAATCTATTCCGGTAATCTTAGCCCATTTCTATCATATTTATTGTGAAAATCTACAGTGTGCATCCACCTTCGCAGGGCCTTCCGCCTTCTGAGAAACCTATACGGCGAACCGGTGTGTGAAAAGGAGAAGATGGTCTAAAAATCCTTAATCTCCCAAGTTTTCCATCCGTTTACAACCGTGACATTGCTTTCCATGTCGAACGAATTTTCAATAGGGCAGGCCAGATAGCTGTGAACGATCTGCTCTGCGCCGTAAAAGTCTTTGAGACGATTAATGCCTTTAATGTCTTTGGGTTCCGGTTGTTCGGTGAGTTTGCATTCCACCGCAACCAGTTTTTGATTTTTTTCTATCAACAGGTCCACTTCGTTTCCGGCTTGATCGCGCCAGTACCATATTCCCATAGAGAGATCATGCCAGTCTCGCCGGCGCAACCACTGATTAATGACATGCGTTTCCCATAGGGCTCCAGCCTCTTTTGAAGACCAAAGCGCCTCGGGTGAGGAATAACCCATAAGATAAGAAGCCAGGCCCGTGTCCGTGAAGTAGAGTTTAGGGCTTTTGGCCAGTCTTTTACCGAGGGAACGGTAATAGGGTTCAAGTAAAAAGACCTGATTTGAGGCTTGCAACACGCTCAACCATTGAGTTGCGGTAGTGGTGGAAATGCCGACATCCCTTCCCAATTCGGAAATATTCAGAGTCCGACCGCAACGGGCAGCCGCAGCTCTTAAAAAACGTTCAAAGGTCCTCAAGCTTCCCACATTTAGAAGGTTTCGGACATCCCGTTCCAGATAGGTGGCCACATATCCCTGGTACCAGCGTTCTTTGGCAGGAGCTTTTTCTTTTTCCGCCCACAACGCCGGGAAGCCGCCTCTCCAAAGAAACTCTTTCCAGGAAACATCCGTACTAATAGGACTTGCTTGCCATTCAGAGGCGGAAAGACCGAGAAAAGGGATGACCGCAACACGACCGGCCAGGCTTTCGGACAGGTTTTCCAGAAGCAAAAAATTTTGAGATCCGGTTAAAATAAAGAGACCGTTTTCCGATTTTCGGGAATCCACATAGGTCTTAATATGACGAAAAAAAGAGGGGACATATTGAATTTCATCCAATAGGATCGGCGGAGTATATTCGTTTAAAAAATCTTGGGGTCTGGTTTCAGCAGTTTTTGCCAAGGTTCCGACATCGAAGCTTATGTGTCGATATTGGGGAAAGATCCTTTCTAATAAGGCTGATTTACCAACTTGCCGGGGACCTACCAGAGCTAAAACCGGGAATGTTTTAACAATCTGGTGAAGGTCATTTGAAATTTCTCTTTCAATCCACATAGTTGACAATTTTACTTTTTAAAAGTTAAATTGTCAATTTTAAAAAGTGACATTGAAAAGAGGTTATTTCAAAACACAGAATTTAACGAAGCAGGATTTATGCTGGAATAATCTATAGCGCGGGCGGATTTCAAACCCGCTCCTACATCGGCTTGTCGTTACTATTTAGATTCGGGCTTAAATTAGGTTTTTTTAGATGCTAAAAAAACCTATACCGCCCTACGGGCTATTTACTAAAATGATGATGCATTTTATTTTGTTGAGTCATTTGAAAATCTTCTTCCCGTTTGCGGCAATCTGTGGATATCTGTGGTTAATAATTCCTTAAGCAAAGACTCCTTTTCCCCGTCCCACGTTTCGCGGGATTAATCCTGTCGAAATGCTTACTCTTTATTCAAAATCTGCACTTCCACTTTACCGGCCAATAATTCCTTAAATTTAATCGCATCCTCATCTGTTCCTACAATCGCGCCATAGTGCATGGGGATCGCAAGTTTGGGCTTAATGGCCAAGGCAGCCTTAATAGCCTGGTCTGCGGTCATGACATAGGTGCCGGAAACCGGCAGTAAAGCAATATCCACTTTCAGGTTTTTCATTTCCGGAATAAAGTCGGTATCGCCGGCATGATAAATCCTGACACCATTCATTTCTAAAACAAAACCAAGCCAGCCATTTTTTTGCGGATGAAATTGCTTATCTATATTATAAGAAGGAACCGCCTCGATTTTGACCTTATCTATTAATATAGATGCACCTGATTTGAGGATGCGCACATCACCTTTTAATTTTTTGGCCGAATCTTTCTCAGTCACAATCACTGTTGCGGCTTGCTGGATCTTCTGAATATCATCCGGCGAACAATGATCAAAATGCTCATGGGTCACCAAGATAATATCTGCCTTAGGTCCGCCTTTGATCTGATAGGGATCAATATATATGACCTTTTCGCCATCGATTCTAAAAGCATCATGCCCTAACCAATGGATTTTTTTGACTATTTCTTGCATAAGTGCTCCTTTTATATGGGTTGCAGGATGATCTTATGATCGTTCATGGAAAAGGATCTGACTTTGGCTTTAAGCTCTTTTTTTTCACCGAAGATATTTCTAAGATGGATTTGATCTTCATTGACCTCTAAATTTTCAACCAATTCCAAGACCAGTTGCTCTTGGCCATTTTTGATTATATAGACGGCTGACTCGCACATAAAACCTCCTTTTTATCACAAAGCCACAAAGGTTCTAAGCAAAATTATAAACAATATCAACAACATACATCATGTCAGTAATATTTCCAAGAGCCGATCAAACTCTTCATTGGAATAAAAATGAATCACAATGCTTCCTTTTTTTCCTTTACGCTTTAACTCCACTTTTGTTCCAAGCGATCTCTTCAGATTATCCAGCAAAGACTGCTGATAATATTCTTCTTCAACTTTGGCTTTTGCGATTTGCCCTTTTTTCAGTCCTTTTCTAACCAGATCCTCAGCCTGGCGCACGGAAAGGCCTTTATCGACAATAAACCCCCGGATCTCTATCTGCTCATCAGACGTTTTCAAGCCGGCCAATACTCGGGCATGGCCCATGGTCATTCTATTTTCAATTAAGTCTTCCTGAACCACTTGAGGAAGATTAAGCAATCTAAGCATATTGGTGATAGTGGACCGGTCTTTACCAATTCTTTTAGCTAATTCCTCTTGAGTGGTATTGGTATCTTCCAACCATCGTTTATAAGCCAAAGCCTCTTCAATGGGATTGAGATCTTTACGATGGATATTCTCAATCAGCGCGAGCTCCAAAGATTCGACCGGAGTTGTTTCACGTACAACAACCGGCACTCTTTTTAATCCGGCTTTTTGAGCAGCGCGCCACCGACGTTCCCCGGCGATCAACCGATAGCCTTGTTCAGCTTTACTTACTAAAAGCGGCGTAATAATACCCTTTTCCCGGACTGAATTAACCAATTCCTCGATCTCAGCATCCCGAAATATTTTACGTGGTTGATAAGGATTGGGTTCGATTTCCTCAATCGGGCACTGAAAAAAGGTCTCATTACTCTTTTCAGGCTCTTCTGCGTCCGGAATTAAGGCAGATAAGCCTCTACCAAGGGCTTTATGCTTATTCATAATATCCTGCTCCTCTTGCAACGAGTTCTTGGGCTAGCGCCAGATAACTCTGAGCCCCATTTGATTTAATATCATATAAAAGAATCGGTTTTCCATGGCTGGGCGCCTCACTCAAGCGTACATTCCTGGGAATGACAGACTGAAATACCGCCTCTTTAAAATGTTCACGAACATCCGCAGCCACTTGAACTGCGAGATTATTACGACCATCATACATGGTTAATAAGATCCCGGCCATTCTAAGACCCGGATTAAGCCCCTTTTTTACAGCCTTCACTGTCTGTAGAAGCTGACTCAAACCTTCCATGGCATAATATTCACATTGCAGAGGAACCAAGATCGCATCAGCCGCAGTCAGCGCATTAACCGTCATCAAACCCAAAGAGGGTGGACAATCTAAAAAAATATAATCATATTGTTCTTTTAAAGGCTGCAAGCATTTTTTAAGCTTATATTCACGCTCTTCAGCCGTGGCCATCTCAATTTCAGCCCCCACCAGATCAATGGTCGCTCCGATCAATTTTAGTTTTATCAATTCCGTATTCATAATGGCTTCTTGATAGGTGACTGATCCCATCATATACTCATATAAACCATTTTTTACAGATTTTCGATGAATACCAAGCCCTGTGGTTGCATTGCCCTGGGGATCACAATCAATCAATAAACATGATTTTTCAGCTGCTGCCAAGGAAGCGGAAAGATTAACCGCAGTTGTCGTTTTTCCGACTCCACCTTTTTGATTCGCAATTGTAATGATATATCCCATAATTGATTGGTTCGCCCCTTCGGTTTTGGACTTATCAAGTCCATAATTAACCCCAGTCATAATATTAATACAATAGAATTATCCGATTTTAATAGCGATTTTTTTGAATTTTATCAAATGTTCCACGTGGAACAATATGCTGTAGAGTCTCTATTTTGAATATCCATTATATTGTATCCGCTGGAAAAAGTGTGAATGTGCGAACGTTTGAATGTGAGAATGTAGAGAGGTACAGAAGATTGTCTCACTTTGAAAAGATCATCCATTAGAAACGTAAAACCCAACCCTATGTCATCCTGGCATGTTTTCAGACGTTGATCAAAGATAAATTCCGGCTAAATGATGATTTTGTTCTGCAAAATTATGACATGCCGGAATGACGAAAAAGAGTAAGCGGCGTTTAGAATGTATCGACAATCTTTTGTCGATATTTTGGAATAAGAAGCCTATCCGCCAGGAGCGATACCGGATTTAACTTTATTTGGCAATTTCATGATCTCGTTGGTCTCAGCTTATTTAGTAAACATTTTATTATTATTGCTTTTAAGTGGGTTAATACCTATTATGCCGAATTGATAAATATTATATGTTTTAATATGTTTAAATTCACATAAACATTTATAAATTTTAATTTTTAAATAAAATTTATTTTAAAAAGGGTATAACATGTCTTTTATAGAAATGATTAATGCGCTCGTGGAGAAAAATAATTCTTTAGTATGCGTTGGTCTTGATACGGATCCGCAAAAACTACCCAAACATATTTTAGCGCAAGAATTTCCAATATTTGAATTCAATAAGTCTATTATTGATGCCACTGCTGATCTGGTTTGCGCTTATAAGCCTCAGATCGCTTATTATTCCGCCAAAAACGCGGAAAATCAGCTGGAAATGACCATCCAATATATTCATAAAAATTATCCCGGAATTCCGGTCATTTTGGATGCTAAACGGAATGATATCGGCAGTACCGCTGCCATGTATGCTGAAGAGGCCTTTTTACGCTATCAGGCTGATGCTGTAACCGTAAATCCTTATCTGGGTCAAGACGCTCTTGATCCCTTTATTCAATATAAAGAAAAAGGGGTAATTATTCTTTGCCGAACTTCGAATCCAGGGGCCCGCCAACTTCAGGACTTGTTGGTGGATGGAGAAAAACTTTATCAGCGGGTCGCCAAACTAGCTGTTCGTGAATGGAATTATAATAGAAATATTCTGCTCGTTGTAGGCGCCACTTATCCGGCAGAATTAAAAGAAATTCGCCATATAGTGGGTGATATGATTTTATTGGTCCCAGGGATAGGGGCTCAAGGTGGTGACGTAAAAGAGGCGGTTCTGAATGGAAAAAGTTCCGCCGGCGCCGGCATGATTATCAATGCTTCCCGATCAATTATTTACGCAAGTAATGATAAAACCTTTTCCGCTGCCGCCCGGAAAGCGTGCCGGGAAATGCGGGACCAAATTAATCAATCTCGATAGGGAAATTTTATGGATGAAAGATTTAAAAAAATATTATTGGCCCAAGAACGTTTGCGGGGTCATGCGCATGTAACGCCGATTATGACTTCCGAAACCCTTAATCGACTGGTCGGGGCCAAGATCTATTTGAAGTGTGAAAATTTTCAACGCATTGGAGCTTTTAAATTTCGTGGCGCTTTTAATGCTATCTCGCAGCTCTCCGACCTTCAGAAAAGACAAGGGGTCATTTGCTATTCATCCGGCAATCATGCCCAAGCTGTTGCTTTGGTCGGTCAAATTCTCGGTATTCAAATTGCGGCGGTGATGCCTGATACTGCTCCCTTGATCAAGAAAGCTGCTACCGCGGCTTATGGCGCTCAAATTATCACTTATGATCCTAAAATCGCCTCCCGTGAAGCTCTGGCAGCTGAATTACAGGCAAAACACGGCTATACGCTGATTCCACCCTTTGACCATGAAGAGGTGATTGCCGGGCAAGGTACCGCGGCCCTGGAGCTACTACAAGAACTAAAAACTCTTGATCTTTTATTAGTGCCGTGCGGCGGCGGCGGTTTATTGAGCGGCAGCGCCATTGCCGCCAAAGGAAATTTTCCACCCTGCAAAGTGATCGGCATTGAACCGGAGCTGGCCAATGACGCAACCCTTTCCTTTCAAACAAAACAATTGCACACGATTCATAATCCCCCAACCATTGCAGATGGTACTCGCACCCCTTGCTTAGGTAAGATTACCTATCCCCTGGTCTTAAAATATGTGGATGATATGCGGACCGTTTCCGAAGAGGCAATCATGGAAGCAGTGCGTTTTTTGTTCTACAGGATGAAACTGGTGGTTGAACCTTCGGGTGCTTTGGGTTTGGCAGCCCTTTTAAGCGGTGTTGTTAGAGCCCAGGGCGCCATAGGAGTGATTCTCAGCGGCGGCAATATTGATGCGCCCACTATGTCTCTGATCTTAAAAACCTGAAGCAATAAATCGGACATCCCTAAAAGGATCGGTTTTGAGGTTGAATGACCCTGTATTAAATAAAATCACTTCAATGGTGCTTGAAAAATTATTCATTTGGGTATCCTTTTATAATTTTTCCCAATTTGATTTAATAATCATGCTTTCCCTTTCAATTATACTCTTGCTTTTAATAATGGCGGGATCAGGAATCCGTGATCCGATTAAGTCAACCTGGAAATTTTAAGGTTTAATCTAATTCTTAATAAATATTTAAAGGAAAATTTATTTTCTTTTAACAAATAAGTTTATCGAATTAAGCCGCGAAACATAAGCCTGAAAGCGATAAACATGAATCATGCGCATGAAACATCTATTTTTAAGGGATACAGTAACGATCATGTTTCAGAGAAGCGGTATTTATAGTATTTTTTGAATTTCTGGTTCAAAACCGCACTAAAAAGTAAGTGCAATATGGCAAAAAGACGAACAAATCATCGAAAAATAGAGAAAATAGAAGAATTAAAAATGTGAATAACTTTATCAACAATTAAATTCATTTATGGAACCTATTGAATTAATAGTTAAAACTTGATGCAGGTCTTCTCTCCCGATATCTGCCGGTTCCCCGATTTTTCGAAAAATATACCGCAATATCAATATATTATAAAATGTCGAGAAGCACGCTATAGCTAACTCAAACTCCTGTTTAATGTGCTTTGACAGGGATTCGATATTTTCGGTAAAAAGACACCTTATTAAGATCATGTCCTGTCTAAAGAAGCATTTTTTTACCCTTTATTTATCATTTTTTAATATTTTTCGAGGTTTTAATGTCCAGCGTTTGGGAAGAAGTTAAAAATCAGGTTAAAGACTGCATTCCCAAGAAAAGTTTTTCACTTTGGATCGATCCCCTGACGTTTCTGGAGAGGAATCCTCAGTCCCTTGTTTTAGGTTGCCCCAATAAATTTTCTTTAAAATGGATTACAGAAAATTATCATTCTCTTTTAGAGGAACGTGTCCGTAAAACGCTGGATGATAAAGATTATGCCCTGGAATTTAAGATTTTTACTCCAAAAAAAGCGAAACCCCAGCTTGAAAGCCAATTGGTTAAAACCCCGGAAGCCAAACCGCAAAGGACCACTTTGCCCATAATGGTATCGCCCGCAAAGGGCGCTGTGGGTCGCTCCTTAAACAGCGAATTTACCTTTGAACGCTTTGTTGTGGGTCGGTGCAATGAATTTGCCTATTCAGCCTCAAAAGCCTTGGCTTTGGATAATAATCTGCCCTACAATTCCATGTTTATATTAGCCGATACCGGTCTTGGTAAAAGCCATCTTTCCCAGGCCATTGGCCATGCCATGTTATCTAAAAATCCGAATTTGCGGATCCATTATATTACCGCCGAAGATTTCATGAATGAGATGGTCGCGGCTCTTAAATACAATCGCATGGAAGAATTCAAAAATAAATATCGGCGCGCCTGTGATGTTTTGCTCTTGGAAGAGGTCCAGTTCCTGAGCGGCAAGAATAAAACCCAAATTGAGTTGGGTTATACTTTGGATGCCCTGATTAATGACCGCAAAAAAATAATTTTCACCAGCTCCCTATTGCCCAAGGATATCCCCAATATTACCCGTGAACTCTCTTCACGCTTTACTTCATCTGTTATCACTTCGCTGACCGTGCCCGATTTTGAAACCCGGGTCAAGATTCTTCAAATAAAGGCCCTGGAGCAAAAGTTGAATCTTGCTGAAGAAATTATCCATTTCCTCGCCGAACATCTTTCTTTTGACATTCGCCAAATGGAAAGCGCCTTATGCTGCCTGAGGGCCAAAGCCGACCTGTTGAAAGTAAAAATCGATATGGATCTGGCCAAAGAAGTCATCAAATCTCATGTGCCGGAACAGGATTCGATCGGTATTGAAATCGTTAAAGATTTGATTTGCCGCTATTTCAAGGTCGATCCCTTGATGTTGCGTTCCAAATCAAGAAAAAAGATCTATTCTTACCCACGCAGTATTTACATTTATCTCTGCAGGCAATATACTCCTGCGACCGTTGAAGAGATCGGACGGTCCTTGAATCGCAAACATTCCACTATCCTCTATGCCTCGGAGACCATTGAAAACCGACTTAAAATGGATCGAAAGATCAGGAACCAGATCGAATTTCTCAGCCAAAAATTAAAAGACACTCATAAACAATGAACCCTATCCCCCAGTCTTTAAAAAATTTCGGTATTTGGATTTTAGTCGTCAGCGTCGGGTTGATCCTCTCCGCCTTGCTTTTTTGCAGCATTATTTCAATTTATGTCGGATTCGGGCATTCGGTTGAAAAAGGATTTTGGATGCCGATCCTGGTCGGCATATTGATGTTTACCGGCAGTAGTTGGCTTTCTTGGAATTTAATTAAGTTTTTTTTTAGCGAACTTCGCTCCAAAGACATTCACCTGGAATAGGTTTTCACTTCCGCGCCAATGGAACCGAAAAACCGCTAGTGCATTGTTAATTTAATTGTTAACAATGAGGGGCCGTCATTCCGGCACGTCATGATTTTGCGGAACAAAATCATGATTTAGCCGGAATCCGATTTTTGAATCTTTATGATCATCCTGGACACCCCGGCTAACATCCTGCCGGGGTGACGAAAGAAAGGGGCACGATACTATTTATAATTAACTTATCAGCGCACTAGGGCTCTTTACTCTGACCTTTTTTTTCTTTATAAAAATGCTCTAAGTCTTGCTCTTCCTTCGGCGACAGATTAAATTTCAGGGCCGCTTCCGGAATCAGGCTTTTTACAGAGCCTTTTTGCTCGCCCAATTGTTCCACAATCCATTTCACGGCCTGCCGAATTTTGTGCTTGTCGGGCATGATGCTTGTCATAAGCTTGCTCCTTGTTTAATAAATATCAATTACACCGGTTCCCGCTTCATAGTTGGGGTGTTGCCGTTTTTATGATCGTTCTCCAACCTTAAATCATGGAACCGTGAACCCGATTATTGCCCTTTGTCTTTAAATACCGATTATAGTATTATAATGATCCCATGAAAAAATCATTAAGAACTTTGGCACTATCCCTGTGTTTCATTTCCGGCTTGCCTTTAGCCGGCCTTTTACTAAGCGGTCGCTCCCTTAAGCGATATCTGGAATTTCCGCCTGAAACGCGTTATATCGACCCGACATTCTTTTCCTGGCCCGCTTTCATCTTCTATGCCTTTTTAATCATCTGTCTGACAGCCTCTTTGATATTTTGCTTTTGGGGATTCAGACCGGATTCTAGGCCCAAACCTATTAAAATCAAGAAAAAATTTCCCTGGTGGGGTTATCTCGGTATCTTCTTCGGCTTATTTGCCTGGATCCTGGCTTGGAATCGTTTTCCGGGTTTCAAACCCTATCAGGTCCATACCTTTACCCCGCTTTGGCTTGCCTATATCCTTGTGATCAATGCGCTCACATATCAAAGGACTCTTCATTGTCTTATGCTGGACCAGCCTGTCCGGTTCGGCTTTTTATTTCCTTTGAGCGCTATTTTCTGGTGGCTTTTTGAGTTCCTGAACCGTTTTGTTCAGAATTGGTATTATATTGGCGCTTCATTTGGACCGTTTGAATATTTTTGGTTCGCCACCCTGCCTTTTGCGACCGTCCTGCCGGCTGTGATCGGAACCCGAGAATGGCTTTTAAGCTATTCTTGGCCTGAAAAATATTTTAAAACCATTTTACCCGTGCAGATCCATCGTCCAAAACGATTAGCCTGGCCGGCGCTCGTCATTGCCGGCTCCGGCCTTTTTTTATTAGGACTTTTTCCGCATTATCTTTTCAGCCTTTTATGGGTCTCGCCGCTGATTATTATAGTGGCTTTACAGGCTTTGTTTCATGAAAAACACATTTTTTCCAATATCAGCCGGGGTGATTGGACCTTAATCTTGGTATCAGCCCTTGCAGCGTTGATCTGCGGTTTTTTTTGGGAAATGTGGAATTTTTACAGTCTGGCCAAGTGGAAATACCAAATCCCGTTTGTGCAGCGGTTTTTCATTTTTGAAATGCCGCTACTCGGATATGCCGGCTATTTGACTTTTGGTCTGGAATGTAGTGTGATCGCGGATATGGTCCTTAATGAAATTAAAGAAGAAAGGGGATAGGACTAACATTTACAGTCCTTTAAAAAAGTAAAAATCAATGATCTACACCGTAACATTAAATCCGGCCTTGGACCGGAATATGCTTGTAAAAGAGCTCTTAGATGATGACACCACGCGGGTCATTTCGGAAAAACTCTATGCGGCCGGCAAAGGTATTGACGTATCGCGCGTGATTCGGGAATTACAGGGCCAAAGCGTGGCTTTGGGCCTGGTGGGAGGCTTTGACGGCCTGCAACTTGAAGGCCTCTTAATCAATGCAGGAGTTATGACCAGCTTCACCAAGATCGCTTCGGAAACCCGTACCAATATCATTCTAAAAGAACAGAATAACGGACACCAGTATGTCATTAGTGCGGCCGGCCCGGAAATCAGCGCCACGGAAATAGGCCAATTTTATCAGCAGATTCAACAGATCCGGGAAATGCGTTATCTGGTTTTAAGCGGCAGCCTGCCGCGCGGAGTAACCCCCAATTTATACGGCCAATTGATCTTAGCCGGTCATAAAAAGGGTGCTTTTACTCTTTTGGATGCAGATGGTAAGGCTTTAGAGGAATCTATTGAATATCAGCCCAGTTGCATAAAACCCAACCGTTTTGAACTTTCGCGCTTGGTGGGTCGGGATTTGGAAAAAGAGGCGGATATTCTAAAAGCCTGCGATCAAGTCCATCATAAAGGCGTTCCCAATGTTTTGGTTTCCAGGGGTAAAGAGGGTATGATTCTTTCCACGCCCGATCAGCGTTTAAAAGCAGTACCCCCTTTGGTTAAGGTCGATAGTCCGGTCGGCGCCGGTGATTCAGCCGTGGCCGGGTTTATCCTGGCCCATTCGCAAGGTAAAGATCTTGCCGCTTGTTTACGCCTGGCTTGCGCTGCCGGTACAGCTACAGCCCAAACCCAGGGAACTGAATTGTGTCATCAAGAAGATGTTGAGAAACTCTTGCCTTTGGTTCAAATGTCGATGCTATAGTCACTAAGGCTTGAGTCTGTTTACGCGGGATGTGCATTTTAAAAAATACCCGACCTTATTTTACTTTCTGAAACTTGAGAAGGGTTGTAAACGCTTAATGTTTAATCTCGACTTTTAATTCCCGGGTCATCAGTTCTTTTACAGCTTGCTTGGGCTCTTTTCCTTTATATAGAATGGCATAAACCTGCGCGATAATGGGCATATCCACCCCGATTTTTTGAGCTAAATCATAAGCAGATTGTGTGGTTTTAACCCCTTCAGCCACCATTTTCATATCTTTGGTAATCTCTGTTAAGGATTTACCTTTGCCGAGTTGTATACCGACCGTACGATTACGGCTTAAATCGCTCGTACAAGTCAAAACTAAATCGCCCATACCGGCCAAACCGGCAAAAGTTTTAGAGTTGGCGCCCAAGGCCAGGCCCAACCGGGTGATCTCCGCCAAACCGCGAGTAATCAACGCGGCTCGCGCATTGTATCCGGAACCCAGGCCGTCGGCAATGCCGGCGCCCAAAGCGATGACATTTTTTAAGGCGCCGCACAATTCAATGCCGATAATATCCTGGCTGGTATAGACCCGGAAAAACTCGGTGAAAAAAAGGCGTTGCAAGTACGCCCCTGCTTCCAAGTTTTGGCAGGCAATGGTAACGGCCGTAGGCAATTTTAAGCTGACCTCTTTGGCAAAACTAGGTCCGGCCAGACATGCGTATTGTGGGGTATGGGTTTTATCTAAAACAGCGGCCAGGACCTGTTGCATGGTCAGCAGGGTTTCATTCTCAATACCTTTGGTAGCGGAAAGGATCAAGGTTCGGGGCGCTAAATGAGGTTTCATCTGCTGCAGGATTTCACGAAAAACATGCGAGGGCACAACCATGACGACCACTTCTTTGTCTATTAAGGCTTGTTCAAAAGATTGTACCGGATTGAGGTTTGGAGATAAAAGGACCTCAGGTAAAAATATTTTGTTTTCCCGATTTTGTTTGATCTGTTGATAAACGTCCGGTTCCCGCACCCAGAGATCTACAGCCAAACCTTTACCCGCCAGAAGATTGGCCAGGGCCGTGCCCCAGCTTCCGGCGCCAATGACCGCGATTTTGCCGATTTCAGTCAACATGTTTGCTCTCTATTCTCCGGCCTTGGATTGACGCTTTACTTGGGTTCACCGGCACTCTAAACACTCCTGGTCTATTCTTGCTCGTCATCCTCCATGACCTTGGCTACGCCCACGACCTTCTCGCCTTCACCGGTTTCAATGAGTTTAACCCCCTGGGTATTGCGACCAATAACCGAGATATCTTTGACCCGTAAACGGATAATCTTGCCTTGTCCGGTGATGATCATGATCTCATCCTGGTCGGTCATCTGGCCGGCATAAACGACTTGGCCGTTGCGTTCGGTGGTCTTAATGGTCAGAATGCCTTTGCCGCCCCGGGATTGACTGCGGTATTCCTCAGTCAGGGTACGTTTGCCGTATCCGTTCTCCGTAACCGTCAAGATGGTTTCGCCCTCTTTCAGGGCATCCATGCCCACGACTTCATCGCCTTGGTCCATACGAATCCCGATGGTCCCGGCCGACACCCGACCTACACTGCGGCTTTCGGCTTCAGCAAAGCGAATCGATTTGCCCTCTTTGGTGGTTAAAAATATTTCATGTTCACCGCTGGTCAGGCGGGCCCCGATCAATTCGTCATTTTCCTGAATCCGGATCGCGGCAATGCCGCCGGCTCGCGGATTGCCGTAGGCCTCCAGTTCGGTTTTCTTAATCAAACCCGCTTTAGTGGCCATGACCACATATTTACCTTCGCTGCCGCTAAAGTCGCGTACCGGCAACGTCGTGGCTACTTTTTCCTCTGTTTTCAATTCCAACATATTGACGATGGCCTTGCCGCGGGTCGCCCGGCCGGCTTCCGGAATCTCATGAACTTTTTTCCAGTAAACCCGGCCTTTGTTGGTAAAGAACAACAGATAATCGTGGGAGGAAGCCACAAACAGATGCTCGACAAAATCCTCGGCCTTGTTCTTCACGCCGGTCATCCCTTTGCCGCCGCGGCGCTGGGCTTTGTAAAGACTGATGGGATTGCGCTTGATATAACCGTCATGGCTGATGGTCACGACCATGTCTTCATCGGCAATCAGGTCTTCGACATTGATATCGCCCGTGTCGTGCAGAATTTCCGTCCGGCGTTCATCGCCATGGGTTTGCTTAATGGTCTGTAATTCATCTTTGATGATTTGCAGCACCAGGGCGGGATTGCCTAAAATGGATTTGAACCGGGCGATATCTTTGATCAGTTGGCTATATTCGGCATTGATCTTTTCCCGTTCGAGCCCGGTCAATCTTTGTAAGCGCATATTCAGGATCGACTGGGCCTGGATGTCCGAGAATTCAAATTGCGCCATGAGTCTTTCTTTGGCTTCTTTAGGATCTGAAGAGGAACGGATCAGTTCAATAATCTCATCCAAAAAATCCAGGGCCTTGCGCAAGCCTTCCAAAATGTGCGCCGGACGATGTTTGATCTTAAGAAAGCGGAACATGAAGCGCACATTTTGGAAGGCTTGCGCAAGGCCCTGGATTTTT
>Ga0105099_10001524_pt1 | contig 14393 bp, 10 predicted proteins | sample PPLLak3cmMay2015_2_FD_79138 | JGI IMG/M metagenome (GOLD analysis project Ga0105099, IMG submission 79138) | Freshwater sediment microbial communities from Prairie Pothole Lake near Jamestown, North Dakota, USA - PPLs Lake P8 Core (1) Depth... | ecosystem: Environmental > Aquatic > Freshwater >... | reverse complement strand
TGCGCGCCCACCGCAAGTATGACGGCGCCCACTGCAAGCTCGATATCCTGCGGCTTCTCTTCGTGGTTGATGGCGCCGGCCTTGCACACCTTGACACATTTATTGCACTCGATGCACCGCTTCTTTTTCCCGTATCCTACCTTATCAATGATATAGGCGTTGGGAATCGCCTGCGCGTAATATTTATAGATGGCTTTTTTTTCGGTAAGTTTCTGCTCGAACTCGTTCGGTATGGAGATGGGACAGGCTTCTGCGCAGTCACCGCACGCGGTGCATTTGGCGATGTCAACGTACCGGGGCGTCACATGCACGGAAACGGAGAAGTTGCCCGGCTCTCCTGCAATACCGGTCATTTCAGTGCAGGTCATGATTTTGATATTCGGGTGGCGCGCGCAGTCAACCAGCTTCGGCGACAGGATGCACATGGAGCAGTCGTTGGTGGGAAAGGTCTTGTCCAGCATGGACATGATCCCGCCGATTGCCGGAGATTTTTCGATCAGGTAGACTAAAAACCCCATATCGGCAAGGTCCAGCGCGGACTGGACTCCCGCGATTCCGCCGCCGATCACTGCGACAGCGCCTATGGTTTTGGCATTGTTGCTCATGGTTCCTGGTTCCTTGTATATCCTTCCGCTACGGCAAGCTCGCGGATTGCATACATCAGTTTCGGTATTTCGACTCCCTGCGGACACTGTTGAAGGCACCGGTAGTGCGAGGAGCAGATATCGACGAATTTGTTTGCATACACCTTGTGTTTCATCCCGAGCAGGGCGTTTTTAATGACTTTTCTGGGAGAATAGAGGGCGTCAAGGTCCCTTTCCGGGCACCCGGCTGTGCAGGTGCCGCAGGCAAAGCAGCTGTACAGGTCTTTTCCCGCCTCCTGCTCCGTGATTACATATTTGAAATTCATGTCCATGGCGGCAGCTGTCTTTTCGCCGGCGGCTGCGCCTTCGCTTTCTTCCCTGATCCGCTCGCTGCGGATTTGATTCATCACGCCCTTAATATTGACTTTCTGCGGGCATTTTTCCAGACACCGGTAGTGGGCGGAGCATATCCAGATGAACGGCGCGCCGAACACCGCTTCTTTAAGCCCGAGCAGGGCTTTGCGAATGATGACGCGCGCGTTGAAATCCGCGCTCACGTCCATCTCCGGGCACCGGGCGGTGCAGGAGCCGCAGGCAAAGCATTTCAGGATGCCTTTGCCGCACTCATGCTCCGCAATTTTATGTTTCAACTGCGTATCGACGGTTCTGGAGTCTATCATCTATTTTTCTCCTACGTCATGATACTCGTTCTCGCGGAATACCACGAGCGGAACCTGCTCTTTTGGGTCTCTGCCGGGCATATACCCGAATTCCGCCTGGGCATTCTCCGCTGCCGCGATAAAAATATCCATGAGCGGTATGCTGTTGGGGCACGCCTGTTCGCACAGTCCGCATTGCACACACGAAAGGATCATGTGGTTCATCCTGGTGACCTGGAACAGGAGCGAGTCCACCGGCATTTTATAGAGACCCTTGTTTTTTGTTTTGGCAACGTATTTGTTCGCCTCGAGGTCGAACACCGCAGATTCGAACAGGCACTCTTTGCAATAGCAGATCGGGCACGCTTTCATGCAGTTGTGGCAGTTGATGCACGCATCAAAGAATTCGGTTAATTTATCGATGCCCTGTATCGTCGATTTTTCCTTAAGAAATGCGGCGCGCGCAGCGTTTTTTTCTTCCTGCACCTGTTTGATTCCCTTTTCGCGCGAACCCGTATCTGAAAGATCCGGCAGGTCTTTGACCGCTTTTTCGCCTGCTTCCGTTGCTGCGTGTATGAAAAGCTCTTTTGACCGGTCCATGCCGAACACGCCTATCGTTATGTCGCAGTGTGCGGGAACAGGGTCCTTGCAAACACGGCAGCTTGAACGGAGGTATTTTGCAGTGTCTGCGCCCTTGAGAATGAAATCGGTCGGTGTATCCTTTTCAGAGAATGCGCCGTAGGTGTTTGTTGAAAAGGTACCAAGACAGTCGACGCCGATGAGCATAATGTTTTCGAGGTTGACCTGTTTCAGCTTGGCGAGCTCAATCGTCGCGCGCAACTGGCAGGCGCGCATGACAATACCGACCGGCTTATCGCTCCCTTTGATTCTGGTAATTTTTGAAAGGGCGGAAGCGGTTGAAACCGGCAGGGCGGGAGCGAAAATGTTGGCGTCCAGCTTTTTGGGATCGGACACGAGCACGGGAAATGCGGTTTTTCTGGAAGGCACCTCCTGGGGCACAAGCAGAGCCTGCACCACGCCCTGCTCAAGCAAGCCTTTCAGGAAGGTATTAACCGTAGAAACGATGTTCCCGTCTTTTACCTGCAATATCTTATCACTCATTATTTTTCAGCTCCTTTGGCTGTTTTTCAATGTATTGTTCGTCCTCGATTCTGTATAGTTCTTTTTCGGGGACGATTGCATCCGGCTCACACATTCCATTTCTTCGCCATCGGATTCGGCCCGAGCTTCCGTGCATCTTCGACGATCTGGGTGACCGTATCCGCAAACTTCTGTCCTTCGGAAGCGGATATCCACCGCAGCCATACCCGGTCTTTTTCAAGTCCCAGGGTGCCGAGGATATTCTTCAGCAGCACGATCCTCCTGCGCTCCTTGTAGTTTCCGTTTATGTAATGACAGTCGCCGGGATGGCACCCGCCGATAAGCACCGCGTCAGCGCCTTCAAACAACGCACGGTTGATGTATACGGAGTCCACCGAGCCCGAGCACATGACCCTGATCGCGCGGATGTTGGGCGGGTACTGTATCCTGCTGGTTCCGGCAAGGTCCGCACCCGCATAGGTGCACCAGTTGCAGAGGAAACCCACGACTTTCGGCTCAAAATGTTCCATTGTTACACTCCACGGTTATTCAAAATACGAGTCTATCATTGCCAGCAACTGCTTCTTGGTAAAAGTGTTCTGCTGCGACGTGCCGCTGGGACATATCGCCGAGCACGAGCCGCAGCCCTGGCAGAGGATTTCGTTTATTATGACCACTCTCTTCTGTTCGTCATACCGGATTGCCTCGTAGGAGCAGACCGCAACACAGAGCTGGCATCCCGCGCAGTTCCGGGTATTGACAAAAGCTACATTGCCGATTGTTTCGAGGTGCTTTTTCGAGAGCGTGGTCGCAGCACGCGATGCTGCGGCTTTTGCCTGCAATATCGCTTCTTCGATGAACCGGGGCGAGTGCGCGGTGCCGCACAGGTAGATGCCGTCAACGGCGAATTCGACCGGCCGGAGTTTCATGTGCGCTTCGGAATAGAACCCGTCGGCGTTCAACGGGACCTTGAGCAGCTGTGACAGGGTGACATTCTCGGCCGGGACCATGCCGGCGCTTAACACGAGCCTGTCCGGATGGAAGAGTATTTCGTCGCCGAGTATTTCGTCAAAGACGCGCACCTGTATTTCGCCGTTTAAAACTTCAACAGAAGGTTCTTTCTCTTTTTCAAAACGGATGAAGATAACACCCCGTTTCCGTGCCTCGCTGTAAAGCCGGTCTTCTCTGAAACCATAGGCACGTATGTCCCGATAGAGTATGTAGACCGCCGCTGCGGGGTTTATCTCTTTGATTTTTATGGCATTTTTAAGAGCATTGGCGCAGCAGATCCTGGAGCAGTAGGGGTGCGTGTCGTTTCTGGACCCGACGCACTGGATCATGACCACCTCTTTTAAACCCTTCACATACTCCCTGTTCTCAAACAGGTCCTTCTCGAGATCCTTCTGTTTCATGATATGCGGCGATGTGCCGAAACAGTATTCGGTCGGTTCATAGGGCTTCGCGCCGGTTGCAACCACGACAACGCCGTGCTGTATGGTGTGTGCTGCGCCCGCAGCCTTTATTTTTGTAATAAAGTTGCCGACATACCCGGTTATCTCTTCAATCACGGCATCTGTATGTAAAACGATATTTGCATGATTTTTAACCGCAGCAATGGTTTCCACAAGAAGCTGCTGCGGAATTTCCTGCCTGGTGCCGAGGAAAATCTCTTTCAGGTGCCCGCCGAGCTCGCGCTCTTTCTCCAATAAATAGACCGTATACCCCTGATCCGCAATGGCAAGCGCAGCCGTCATACCGGCTATGCCACCGCCGATGACCAGGGCGATGTTTGAAACCGGGACACGAAAATGCTGAACCGGTCTGAGCAGCGCCGCTTTCGCCGCGCCCATTCTGACCGAGTCCATGGCTTTTTTAGTCGCAAGCTCAGGGGAGTCACGGTGCACCCACGAGTTCTGGTCGCGCAGGTTCACCATTTCGAACAGATGCGGGTTAAGCCCCGATTCCTTGAGCGTATCCTGGAACAGCGGCTCGTGCGTTCTGGGTGTGCATGAGGCTATAACGATTCTGTTAAGGTTCAGCTCTTGTATCTTCTCTTTTATTTTTTCCTGCGAGTCCTGGGAACAGGTAAAGGTCGCGTCGTCGGTATATATGACATAGGGCAGGGTTTTCGCATATTCGACAACGTTTTTGACATTCACAATACTGCCGATATTGATGCCGCAGTGACAGACAAACACCCCGATACGCGGCTGATCCTTGGTAACAGCGATCTCAGGAGGATACACTTTTTCGGTGACCAGCGCACCACGTGCCTTGGTAATGTCCTTTGCAGCTTCCGATGCAGCGGCAGATGCCTGGGTAACGCTTTCGGGAATATCCTTCGGCTCGGTCACGGTGCCCGATGCATATATGCCGGGCCGGGAGGTTATCACCGGCGAGAACGGATCGGTCTGGACAAAGCCGTATTCATTGAGGTTTATCTGCAGCGTTTGGCTCATGTCGCCGAGGGTTTTGCAGGGTTGAAGCCCCACCGAAAGCACCACCATGTCATAGGTGTCGGTACGGACTTTCCCGTGTTCATCAACATATTTAATCGTGAGGTTTTTACTCACCCGGTCCTGCTCGATTTGCGGAATTCTGCTTCGTCTGAATACGACGCCATACTCATTCTTTGCCCGTTCGTAATATTTGTCGAAATCTTTGCCAAATGAGCGGATGTCCATGTAATAGATATGGGTTTCAAGGCCCGGCTGGTGCTCCTTGGCAATAACCGCCTCTTTGATTGCATACATACAGCAGACCGACGAACAGTAGGCGTGATTGCAGCTTTCGTCGCGTGAGCCCACGCACTGGAGCCAGGCTATTTTTTTCGGTTTGGTCGCGTCCGATATTTTCTCGACATGGCCTTTGTAGGGTCCCGATGCGGAGAGCATCCGTTCGAATTCAAGCGAGGTGATGACATTTTGGTATATCCCGTAGCCAAGACTGTCGGTATTCGAAGGAGAATATTTGTCGAAACCGGGCGAGAGTATCACGGCGCCGACGTTCACCGTTTCACGTTCCTCTTTCATGGCGTGATTGATGGCCGTTTTCTGGCAATGTTCCACGCACTGCATGCATTCGCAGCACCCGCCGCAGTTCATACACCGCTGCGCTTCGTCAACAGCCACTTCCATTGTAAAGGCGCTCTCGATCTCGTCGAATGTGGCGGTGCGCTTTTCGGCCGGTATTTTCCGGGCGGTATTTCTGGCTTTTTGAATACGCGGGGCTGAACGTGGAACCGGGGCCTTCTCCCTGTTTTCACCGGTGCGTCCCTCTTGCAGATCTTCTCCGTTGAGGAACCGGTCGATAGAGAGCGCTGCGGTATGCCCGGCTGCAATTGCCTCGACCGCGGATGCCGGGCCGGTCACCGCGTCTCCACCCGCAAACACGTCTTTGTGCGTGGTTTGCAGCGTGACCGGATCCGCCTTGATCAGGTTGCCGGTGGTAATCTCGCACGCGCTTCCCTGCATCGCGGTCAGGTCGAGCTCCTGGCCTATGGCGCATATCACCATATCGCACGGGTTATCGAACTCCGACCCTTCAACCGGCAGCGGCTTTCTTCTGCCCGACGCATCCGGTTCACCCAGTTTCATTTTTTTGCAGGTCAGGAATGATTTATTATTTTTGGTAACCAGGGAGAGGGGAATGGTCAGTAATGCGAATTCGATTCCCTCCTCCTGTGCGTCCGCGATCTCGTCGTGGTGGGCCGGCATCTCTTTCAGGGTCCGGCGGTATACAACAGTCACGTCTGCGCCCAGCCTTTTGGCCGATCGTGCACAGTCCATGGCCACGTTGCCACCCCCGATAACGGCGACCTTTTTTTGGGTAAGCGTGGTACCGCCGAGTTTACCGTCGGCAATCCGGTGAAGAAAATCGATGCCGTGTATGACCCGGTTTCCGGTGTCTCCGGTAATATCGGATTTCTTGCTTTTCCAGGTACCGATGGCAATGTAGGTTGCCTCGAATCCTTTTTTCCTGAGGTCGTCGACAACAAAATCCTTGCCGAGCCGCTGTCCGTTCTGCACTTCGATTTTGTGTTCTGCAAGCAGGCCGGTTATTTCGGAGGTAAGGTAATCCTTGGGAAGCCGGTAGGCAGGCACGCCGTAGTAGAGCATGCCGCCGGTGTTTTGTTCAGCCTCGAAGATGGTCGGAGCGTATCCCATACGCGCAAGGTCTGCTGCTGCGGTCAACCCCGAAGGCCCGGAACCGATAATCGCGACTTTTCTCCCGCGGCCCCTGACCTTGTGCGTGTTTTCCTTTTCAGGTGTGGCCTGCGATTGCGCTCTGTTCTTCCGGTATTCAGCCAGTTTTTCGGGATTCTGATAGATATAATCAGCGACAAATCTGCGGATTTTGCAAATCGACACCGGCTCATCGATCTCTTTACGGTTGCATTCCGCTTCACAGGTATGATAACAGATCCTTCCCAGTGAGCCGGGCAAGGGTATGGTCTCTTTTATCAGGGTAAAGGCTTCGGCGAATTTCTCCTGTGACGTCAGGGCGATAAATCCCTGGGCGTTCAGTCCTGCGGGGCAGGTCACTTTGCACGGCGCACGGCCTGCCGATTTCTCGATGGCAAAGATGTTTGGGATTGCCTGGGCAAAAGGCTGGTAAATGGCTTTGCGGAAACCGAGGCCTTCGTCATAGTCCGAAGGGATTTTCACCGGACAATACTGTACGCAGTCGCCGCACCCGTTGCAGAGTTCCTGGCTGATAAAGCGGGGATTTTTTTTCAGGGTGACCGAAAAATTCCCGACCTCGCCGCTGATACCCGTGACTTCCGTATTGGTCATAATGGTGATATTGCGGTGCCTTCCCGTATATACCAGCTTCGGCGCCAGGATGCACATTGAACAGTCGTTGGTCGGGAATGTTTTATCGAGTTTGGTCATGATCCCGCCGATACTCAGGCCGCTGTCCACAAGAAAGACCTTGAATCCGGCGTCGGCCAGATCGAGGGACGACTGTATACCCGAGATGCCCGCACCGATGACAAGCACCGAGCCCTGTACGGCGCTCTGCTGTATGGTTTTACTGGAATGTATATCATTCATAGAGTGTACGCCACTAGAGAATCTCGTCTATCATTGAGATTAACTGCTGTTTTGTCAGGTTTTTGTGAATTGACGCGTTCGATGGGCACGCCGCGATGCACGCACCGCATCCCGCGCAGAGCGCTTCGTCCACTTCCGCGATGTTCGTGATTGTATTCATATTCCGCGCCTTATAGGTGCACACCGCAACACACACGCCGCACCCTGCGCAGAGTTCGGGTTCAACCGCGGCGATCATGGGATCGTTTTCAAGCTCTTTTGCCGAAAGTATCGCCGCTGCCTTCGATGCTGCGGCGCTTGCCTGCGCAACCGTGTCTGCAATGTCCTTGGGCCCCTGGCAGCAGCCTGCGATGAATATGCCATTGACAAAGGTGTCTGACGGCCGCAGCTTGGGGTGGGCCTCGAGGAAGAATCCGTCGCTGCTGCGCGACAGGTTCATGGTCCGGGAGAACTCCTCGGACCCTGCGCGCGGCACGAGCGCCGGCACCAGAACGACCATGTCCGATTTTATTTCAAAAAGCTTGTTGGTGGTTGTGTCGAAAATGTCTATGACCAGCCCCTCTTTCGTGCTCCGTACCTCGGACGGCCTGCCCCGGAAGAAATTGACGCCCTTTGACCTGATGGTGCGGTAGAACTCTTCGTACCCTTTGCCGAAGGAGCGTATGTCGGTGTAGCAAAGATTGATTTCAACCTCCGGTCCCAGTTTTTCCCGGATAAGGTACACCTGCTTCAGCGCCGACATGCAGCCGATGCGGCAGCACCATTTGCACTGGGTTTCGTCGCGGGAGCCGACGCAGAGGATATAGGTCACGGATTTCGGCGGCTCGCCGGTTGACGGAACAATAATGTGTCCTTCCGAAGGGCCGGAGGGGCTGACAAACCGTTCGAATTCAAGCGTGGTAATGACGTTTGGCGTTTTTGCGTAGCCGTATTCGTACAGGGCCTCGGGATCGAGAAGGTCGAAACCGGTCGCCACGATGATGGTACCCACGGAAAGAGTCACGATCTCTTCTTTTTGAGTAAAGTCGATCGCCTTGGGCTCGCACGCTTCGACGCAGAGCGGGCCTTTGCCGCACTTGCCGGTTTTAAGGAAAATGCAGCTTTTCGGGTCTATGGTGCACTTCAGCGGTATTGCCTGCGGAAACGGTATGTAAATGGCGCTCCGTTTGCCGCGTTTCATGTTGAATTCGTCGGGAACCTTTCCCTTCATCCGGCACGCCGCCACACAGCTCGTGCAACCGGTGCATTTCGTCATATCGACATAGCGCGGCTTCTTTTTCACCGCGACCTTGAAGTTGCCGACCCGGCCTTCGACAGAGACCACTTCCGTGTAGGTTAAAAGCTCAATGTTAGGATGGTTGCCCACCTCCATCATTTTCGGCGTCAGTATGCACGACGAACAGTCGAGCGTCGGGAAGGTCTTGTCGAGCTGCGACATCCTTCCGCCGATGGACGCCTCTTTTTCAACCAGAAACACTTTAAATCCGTCGTTTGCCAGATCAAGCGCAGCCTGAATGCCGGCAATTCCCGCGCCGATAACCAGGGCCTCGTGCACAACGGCCGATTTCGATTTCTGCAGCGGTTCGAGCAGGTGCGCCTTTGCCACCGCGCCTTTAAGAAGCGACGCCGCTTTTTCCGTTCCCTGTACCTTTTCTTTGTGCACCCAGGAGCACTGTTCCCGGATATTGACGATCTCCACCTTGAAAGGATTGACTCCGCTCTCTTCCGCTACGCCCCTGAAGGTATGTTCGTGCATCCGCGGTGAGCAGGAGGCTATGATGAGCGCATCGAGGGTATGCTCTCTGGTCGCCTCTTTTATCAATTGCGCGCCTACGTCTGAACACATATATTTGTAATTTTTGGCGACAATAACGCCGTTGAGCCCCGCTGCGAATTCAGTGAGCTTGTCGACGTCGACGGTGTTGGAAATATTGATGCCGCAATGGCAGATGAACACGCCTATTCTGTTCATGACGCCGTCACCTCCGCTGCTATTTTTTCCGCGGGACTGGAATTAAGGTTCAGCCCGAGCTTCTCTTTGTCAATACCCAGAGCAATTCCGACAATCTGGAGGAGGTTCACCACCGGAACCGCCGATTTCGATGCAACGGTTTCAAGCGCTTTTGCCTGTTTGGAATCGTACATTTTATGGCACCAGGGACACGCGTCGACCATCGCGGCAAAGCCCTGTTCCGCGATAGCCTTGAGTTTCTGGCCGGTTTTGGTGAGCGGCGTCTCCGGCAGGTTGGCAAGCAGTGATGCGCCGCAGCAGTCGAGTTTTTCCGGATAGGGTTGCGTATTGACGCCGATCGCGGTCAGTATTTTTTCCATTTTTTGGGGATTTTCTGCGTTGTCCGGCCTGCCGACCTCGGTCGGCCGTATCGTTTTACACCCGTAGTGTGTTGCAACCGTTATGCCGTTGAAAGGTTTTTTAACAAGGCTTTTTATTTTTTCAACGCCGATATAGTCGTGCAGCAGATCAAGGGTATGATACAGGGTTACCGCACCGGTGTATTTCAGGTTTTCGCTGGCAAGTGCGGTATTTATCCTCTCCTTCAGTTCTGCGCTGCCGTTGAGCACGCGTTTAGTCTCCGAAAGAGCTAGGTGACAGTCAGAGCAGGGGACATAGATATTTTCGAGACCGTTTTTTTCGCATACTGCCATATTGCGCGCGGAGAGATAGAGCGTAATAAGTTGATTCACGCTTTTAACATGCTCCCCGCAGCAGGAAAAGTCTTCGGGATAGACCGCGTCGACGCCCAGAACCGGCAGAATCTCCCGAGCGGCCATTTCAAAGGAGTATTGCTCCGTCTGAATAAGACATCCGAAATAACAGGCGAATTTTTTCATGGTTATGCGGCTATACCTTTTCAATTGCAATTGATGACAGGGCCATCATCAGGTTGTTTACGTCTGCGGGTCTCGATACGGGCCCCAGCCCCAGCGATTCCCTGTTCTTCGTGCTGCCGTCGTTTGCCATGGTCTCCTGCGGCTCCTGAAGCAACCCCAGCGATAAAATGGACTGCAACATGTCGGTATATTTACCCGGAACCTCGATACCGCTTGCTACAGCGTAATTTTTAAGAGCCATCAGCACGTCGACCGGCGCGACCTTCTGGGGACACCGCTCCTTGCATTTCTGGCAGGACATGCAGGTCCAGATAATCTCCGAATTTTTCATCTCGTCAATAAGTCCCCGCTTCAGCAGAGCCATGATCTTGTGCGGCTCCAGTTCAAGCAGCTTATGAGCCTCGCATCCGGAGGTGCATTTCGCGCACTGAAAACAGAATTCGGAGACCTCGTCCTGCAGCTTTTTGAGCCGGTCGTTGATCTCCTGCCGGATCTCTTTCTGCGGCTCCGCCATTGATGTCTGGTCGTTTATACTCATCGTCAGTATCCATTACCTGTTACGATTTGATTACTTCTCTTATTGCATTGGTCAGTGCGGGAAGCACGGCATACAGGTCCCCGACAATGCCATAATCCGCAGACTTGAATATTGGCGCTTCCGGATCTTTATTAATCGCCACGATGACGTTTGAGTCGCGCATGCCCGCGATGTGCTGTATCTGGCCTGAAATGCCGCACGCGACGTAGAGCTTCGGCTTGACTTTGTGGCCCGACAGCCCGATCCAGTGATCGACGGAGAGCCACTTCAGATCAGCGGCAATCGGCCGTGAACACCCGATAGTCGCTTTCAGCACCGCGGCAAGCTCCTCCAGCAGTTTGATATCCTCTTTTTTCTTAAGTCCGCGGCCGCAGGACACGATGATCGAGGCTTCTTCAACATTGACGCTGTCCGAGCTCATCTCCTGCACTTTCACAATATTCGAGCCGTACGTTCCCGTGTCATATTTCTTTTTAAGGATATCGCCTTTTTTACCCGTATCTCTGGCCGGAAGGTCAAAGGTTTTGGGAGGGACGGTGACAATGCGGGGTGTTGAGGCAAACTGCTGCACGGCGACTGCGTTTCCGCTGAACACAAATCTTTCGACGGTTACTTTGCCGTCTTTAAGGTAGATGTTGGTGCAATCGGTGACGCTGCCTGCGTTGAGCTTCGCCGCCAGCCTGGGCGCCAGCTCTTTTCCGTTTTTGGTGGAGCCGATCAGTATGGTGTCACAACTGTTTTCAGCCGCGATTTTTTCCAGTATATCCGTGTATTCCTCGACCTTGAAGGTTTGCAGCGTTGTTTCTGCAATAATGACCTTATCGGCGCCGTATTGGATCAGTTCCTCCGCCTCTTTGTCGCTGCCTGTGCCGATAAGCGCGGCAACAACCTGGGTGTTGAGCTCCTGCGCAAGGGCTTTACCTTTTCCGGCTAGTTCATATGCTGTTTTTATAGAATCAGAATAGATTAATATCATGGTTATTTCTCCCTTAAAAAACGCTCTCTTTGGTTAAACTTTCGGCCAGTTTTTTAGTGACATCTTCCAGGCTGCCTTCAAGAATAATGTTTTTGCGCTCCATCGGAACCCCTTTAATTTCAATGGTTTCGACCTTTGGCGAAGTATCGCCCACACCTAAGGCCGAAGCGGTCAATTCCTGGATAGGTTTTTTTGCCGAAGCCATTATCTGCATAAGGGTTGGAAACCGGGGTTTGTTTATCTCTTTCGTGACGGAGATGACAACCGGGAAGGTTGATTCCGTTATAACTACCTTGTCTCCCATGTTCCGGTCGACAACAACCTTGCCTGCTTCCGGCGTTATTTTTTGCGCATAGGTGATCTGCGGAATATTCAACATACCCGCGATCCGGGGCGCTATCTGGCCGGAGAACTGGTCGATAGACGCCTCGCCGCACAGGATTATATCGTAGCTGCCCGTCTTTTTAATCGCAGCGCACAGCAGGGATGCTGTTACATGATAATCTTCCTTTTCGGGTTGAAGCACGAGCATGGCTTCGTCTGCGCCCATGGCAAGAAGACTTTTCATTTTTTCCTTTGACTCGGGCGGGCCCACCGTGACGATGATGATCTTTCCCTTATATTTATCCCGCAACTTGATTGCCTCTTCGACAGCGCTTTTGTCAATGTCTGAAATCTCTTTCGGGACTCCCTGGAGAATCGGTTTTTTCGTGGCAGGATCTATTTTTATTTCAGAGACATTGATTGCAAATTTTGCACACACAATGATGTTCATTGTCATTACCCCCTGGGTAGGAATGGTTTTAAAATCTGGAAACTATAGTAAAATAATATAATTATTAGGAAGCTAAAAGAGTATCTAAACCTGCAAGTTTTATGCCACGAAAAAATCGAATTTTATAACTGGTTATAAAACGGTAAGTTATAAATAGATGGGATCAAACCCACACTACCGGAGGAGTGTTACCTTTCAGTAACGCGAATAGGGAATGTTATTGAAAATAGTATCTAACAGTCGTGAATATAACAGGTTAAGCTTCTGTTACAATATGGTAACCAACGTTACAAGCATTGGACTGACTATTAACAGTATTATTAAGAATAAGATACTACGTTTAAAATATTATTTTTAAAATAGCTTGCATAATCGATATTTTTAACAGGATTTTTTCTGGAATAATTACTATGCGTGACATAAAATTACGATCGATAGTTTCTTCTCAATTTATCCAACAGGCAAGTGTCTATCAAAGGTAACATATGTTACAGCATTGTAACCATTCGTTAAATCGTTATTTTCAGGCGAATTAGAATAAATCAGGTTGTTTCAGATAAAATAATGTTACTAAATAGTAACAGATGCATTTTTTAATGCGGAGATATATTTTCTGTAACATATTTAATAATAATAAGTTATTAAATTTATTAAATGGTGGCACATTACTTGCGTCAAATATAGGCGCATTGATATTTATATTAGCATGGCTTATAGTAGTGTGCGCGTGTCAGGAATAAATAGCTATAAACCTGCTACGGGAGAGCATTATAATAGCCGGGTTACTATCTTAATATATCTTTTAAAAATCAGAGGGTAAAAATTATGGTAGATACAATAAACGATATGCCAATGCCTGTTGTCAGGAGGCTGTCACGCTATTTAACGTATCTGCAGGTGTGCGACAAAAAGAATATTGACTGGGTCTCTTCGGATCAACTGGCTGATGAGTTTTCTCTCACCAGTATTACGGTACGCAGGGATATTTCATATTTAAGCAATTTTTCGGGTGTGCCAAAGCGGGGATATAAAACCAGGATGCTGATGGATGTTTTGCAAAAAGCCTTCGGCAGCGGCCAGGTTACAAGGATGGTTGTTATCGGCGCGGGCAGTCTGGGATATCTGTTCTCTGCGCAGGAAGATCGGGTTAAGCAGCAATTTGAAATCTGCGGCGTTTTCGACACTAATCCGGAAGCTGTGGGGAAGAGTATCGGCCGTATGACCGTACAGAGTCTTGAGAGGTTTTCTCATACCATCTGGGATAAAAAGGTCGATATGGGAGTGGTAGCGGTTTCCGAAGATCGTGTGCAGGAGGTGGCGGATCTCCTCGTCATGGCGGGTGTGCGCGGCATATTGAATTTTACCCCCGTACAAATCCTTGCGCCGGAAAATGTAACGGTCATTAATGCCCCCATATTGACGAGTCTGCTGGAACTCTTATACCTGATACAGGCGCGCTAATAATGCGTTGAACGGAGGGACTATACCCAAGCCATCCGTTCCTACTTTTAGCTATCCCTATGGAGGGAGTATTATCCTATATTTAGGGTAGAACCAGCGTTATGCCGGTTTCATCAGCCTGGCCGATCCGGTCAGCGCTTCGGCGGCTGTTCATTGATGACTTTTACACAACCGGTGTTGCACAAGGCAGGCACAGAGCAGTACAGTTAGATACTGTAGGAAAATTATATACACGGTGAGCGTAGATAATTTGACGTATAGTATTTTATCCTGTTGTGTCGCTAGAAGGCTAAAGGATTTTAATCCTACGCTACGGTAAAATTTATCCAAAAAAAAGTAGGACTAAAGTGTCGCAAAGCCTATAATCAAGTATTCAAAAGCTTCCGGCTTTG
>Ga0105099_10001523_pt1 | contig 14409 bp, 13 predicted proteins | sample PPLLak3cmMay2015_2_FD_79138 | JGI IMG/M metagenome (GOLD analysis project Ga0105099, IMG submission 79138) | Freshwater sediment microbial communities from Prairie Pothole Lake near Jamestown, North Dakota, USA - PPLs Lake P8 Core (1) Depth... | ecosystem: Environmental > Aquatic > Freshwater >... | reverse complement strand
TTACCTGATATCGCAGGATCAATTTTTGGCAAACGAGTGCGTTTTGCGTCATCGATTCTGATAATTGTAACTGAAATCGCTTGGGTTTCACTACTTATACAAGCATGTGGTCTTGTATTATCTGTTGCTATACCTTTTGAAATGGAGTATACAATTATACTTGTTTTGATAACGTTTGTTTTTATACTTTATACAGTTCTTGGTGGGCAATACGCTGTTGTTTATACAGATATAATACAATTTTTAATAATGTTAATAGGAATATGTTTTATCGCAGCACCATTACTATTTATGCAGGCATTACCCGACCTTGGAAATTTATCTTCAACATCTCTTGCATTTCCAGTAAATGAAAAAATTGGGCTTATTGGAGCAGCATCTATTTTTTTCATGATGTTTTTACCTCATGTTGTAGGACCTGATATATATTCAAAACTTCTTTCTGCAAAAGATGAAAAAACTGCAAAAACAGGAGCAATTTTTTCAGGTATTTTCAAACTTATTTTTGCAATAGCAATAGCAGTAATTGCACTTTCAGCTCTTGTTTTGTATCCTGGTCTTACCCAGCCTTATACTGCGATACCGATTGCTGTGTTTAATCTCTCGCCACTTATAGCCGGTTTCATACTTGCAGCTTTTGTATCAGTTATGCTTTCTTCTGCTGATTCATGTCTGCTTTCAGCAGGTACCATTATTAGTGTTGATATTTTAAAAAATAATAATTTGAAGATCTCTCGCATTGGAATTCTTTTAGTAGGTTTTGGTGCACTTGGTCTTGCTTTGTATCTTGGCAATATTCTAACAACGCTGCAGCTGGCATATACTATTTTTACAGCAGGACTTACCATACCTATTCTGTTTGGTTTTTATAAAGAAAAAACGCGTGTTAGTGCAAATGGTGCGCTATATAGTCTTATTCTTGGTGGAAGTACATCTATGGCATGGTTCTTTTTGGGTAATCCTTATAAGATTGATGCAGTGCTTATTGGTATGCTTTTTTCTATATTGCCTCTTTTAGTTTTCAGGGAAGTTAAAAAATGAAAGAAAAAATATTGGATTTACTTAGGCAAGATGATTTTGTATCAGGTGAAAAACTTGCAGAAAAACTAGGTATTTCTAGGACTGCGATATGGAAGCAGATTAAATCATTAAAAGATAAAGGATACGAAATTAAATCTGTTAAAAATAAAGGATATCAAATTATTTCTAGACCAGATAAACCATTTCCTGACGAAATCTCTAAGAAACTTAATACAGATATAATAGGTAAAAATATTTTGTTTTTTGAAAAAATAGATTCAACTAATATTTATGCAAAAAAACTTGCAAAAGAAGGTGTTTTTGAAGGCTGTGTTGTTGTTGCAGATGTACAAGAAAAAGGTCGTGGTCGAAAAGATAGGTCTTGGTCTTCACCCGAAGGTGGTTTATGGTTCTCAGTTATACTTTATCCCCGGATTCCTCCTGAGAATGCAATGATAATCACGATGGCTGCATCTTTATCGGTAGTTGAGGCAGTTATAAAAAATACTGGCTCAAAACCAGTAATTAAGTGGCCTAACGATGTTTTAGTTAATGGTAAAAAAATATGTGGAATTTTAACCGAGCTTGATGCAGAGATGGATCAAATTAATTATGCAGTAATAGGAATAGGAATTAATGTTAATAATAGCATCAGCAAAGAGTTATATGATATTGCTACTTCTCTAAAAATTCAAATGAAAAAGAACTGTTCAAGAGTTGAGCTTTTAGCAGATATTTTAAATAATTTTGATAAAAATTATAGTTATATTAAATCTGGTGATTTTAAGTTTATTAGAGATGCTTGGTTTTTACATGCAAATATTATTGGTAAAAAAATTCAAGTTAATCGTGAAAAAGACAGAATGGTTGGTGTTGTATCTGATATTGATGAAAGTGGTTGTCTTATTTTAAAAACAGATATTGGCCTTCAGAGAATTGTCACAGGTGATGTAAAATTTTTGTAAGTTTTTAAGAAAAATAGAAAGTTTTATCAATCATTTCTCTTTAGATATATAAAGAATATGGGTGGAGGTAAAAAAATGGTAAGCATTAAAGAAATAAAAAGTACAATAGCAGTCGCAATAGCCGCAGCATTTGGTTTTATCATAGCTCTAATCTGGAAGGATATCATAGTTGGTATAATGAAACTCGGAGGGCTTTGGGCCGAGGGTGGACCAACTACATGGGGCGGTGCAGGCATTGCAATAGTAGTGGCAGTGGTTATAACTGTCGTATCGGTGTTCGGAATTGTATTCATTTCAAAATGGGGCGGAGTAAGCAAATAAATAAAACTCCTCTTTTTCTTTTTTTTTAAAATTTTTGGTCTATATATTTTTAACTTTTATTAACTGTTTTTTAGATTAAAAAATAAAAAAGTAAAAGTTAATTTAATAATTTAGTTATTGTCAAAACTACCTGAGGAATAATCGCTTTCTTCGGCGCTTCCTTTATTTCTTTTATATTGTTTGAAATCTTTTTGTTTGGATACAACAACAGCGTTTTTTCTGTGACCAACCAATTTTTGGAGTTTTTTTGTCGCATCATTCATTTTTTTGTCCTCCAATATTTTTTGTCATATATTATCATGTCACTTATTGACAATATATACTATGTCACGGTTCTGGTTTATATTACTTTCGCTAAAAATTGTAAAAAAGACAAAATAACAAAATATGTGTTGCTCTGAAAAATTAGATATAAAATTTTTACATTTATCCTTCTGATTTTTTTATTTCTTCGTCCATCATCTCATCAAGCTTTTTGTCAACACCTTGTTCTCTTGCAATTTTTTGCATTTCTAATATAATATTTTCCCATACAACCTGCTGTGAACAAGCATAATCCCACATATCAAGTCTTTTTGCGCCTTCTGATTTTTTGAATTCTTCAATAATCTCTTTTTTATTCTCATCATTCATTGTTTTATTCCTCCTCAGCAGATAGTTTTACACCAGATTTCATAAGCTCTATCCTTGCAATCTTTGACATTTCATCCATTATTTCATCCCAGATTGCTTCTTGGTCTAATGCGTAAAACCACATATCCATTTTTTGCTCTATCTTTGCTTTTTTGAAATCCTCAAGAAATGCTTTTATATCTTCTTCATTCATATTGCTTATCCCCACCTATGATGCTATTTTGTGAGTATGCGATTAAAAGAATATATCACTTATTGGTTTTTAAAACTAAAGGAAAAAATTTAAAAAGAGCAAAAAAGAAAAAGATTATTTTTAGGTTAAATGGCCTAAAACACCAAGTATGCCCAAAATTAAGACAATTAATCCAATAATTGTCTGAAATCCACCTAACCTTCTGGCAAGTTTTTCCAAATGATTTCCTAATGATGGAACCGCAGGCAGTATGCCTATCGTAAGGATTAAACCTGCAAATATTGTTATCAATGCCCAGGGGAAACTCCAATAGTAAATACCTGCAATTATTACAATTAATCCAATAATTATTTCAAAGGCACCTAACCACTTTGCAAGTTTTTTCAAATATTTTCCCATGCCCGGTATTGCTTCTATTATACCAATGCATAAAATCATCCCAGCAATAATATTTAGATATTCTATCATTTGTTTCCTCCACCCATATTTCTTATAAAAATAAACATGAAAAAGCTTATAATACTTATTGTTCAAACATAAATTGATCTAAATTTAAGAAGTGTTTATTATTTTTTTAAGACTGTCAACAGCATTTTTAATATCATCTGCTTTAATTATATATGAACCAGATACAAATAAATTAGCACCAGCATCATTAACAAGACCAATTGTTTTATCAGTAATGCCACCATCTACTTCTATATCTAGATTTGGACATTTTTTTCTAAGTTTTTTAATTTTATCAAGCATCCCTGGAAGAAATGGGCTACCATAAAAACCAGGATTAACAGTCATAATAAGGACTTGGTCAATATCATCTAAAAATTTTTCAATAGATTCAATTGGTGTCTCAGGATTTAAAACAAAACCTATGCGTTTACCTTTTTTTTTCACAAAATCGATAACTTTTTTAGGATCTTTGCATGATTCAAAATGAGCAAGAATTGTATCTACTTTCTTATAATGTTTTTCCACCCATTTTAACGGATCTTGAATCATAAGATGAGCTTCAAACTTGCAATCTGAAGAAGGTATCTTAAAATCAAAATCAATAGAGCTATTTGCAACAAATTTCGCATCCATAAAATCTAGTTGAATAATATCAACAAAATCTTTGACTTTGTTTATGTTTTCTTCAAATTCTTTTTGTGATTTAGCAATAATCGCAGGAATTATTTTTTTGTTTTTCATAATTTTTCACCATCAAGTAAACTATCTATTTCAACCTTGTATTTTTTGAAATTAAAACAAATATCAACTCCTTCTTCATATCCTTCATAAAACTTTTTAATTATTCTAAATGCTTCAAAACTATCTTTTGCGATAAAAATTCTTATAAGATCTTTTTTTGCAATAAAACCTTTCTTGAGTGGATATTTTTCAACCCATTTTAAAAATTCGCTCCACATATCCCCAAGTAGAATAATAGGTATATTGCAGATGTGTTTAACTTGTATAAGTTGCCAAGTATAAGCAAGCTCCAGAAGAGTTCCAACACCACCCGGTGCAACAACAACAGCATTTGATAAAACCATAAAAGTATCAAGACGTTTAGAAAAACGATGAAAATCTTTTTTAATATCTAGATAACGATTTGGTTTTTGTTCAGCAGGTATATCAATGTTTAAACCAATTGAATAAGATTTATCGCTTTTTCGCCCATCCTTATGTCCTTTAGATGCTGCTTGCATTATCCCTGGGCCTCCGCCTGTGACAACATCGATATTTTGAGCACCAAGCATATGAGCAAGTTTATAGACTTCATCATACGCCGGCTCATCAACTTTTATTCTTGCAGAGCCAAAGATTGCAACCCTGAAATGTTTATGATAAACTTCATCTTCAACAGCATTTTTACTCATATTTGTAAACTCCGAATTTTTTTTGTTGCTGCAAAACAAGCACCTTTCAGACCAATATTTTCATCAAGTATAACAAAAACAGAAATTTTCTTTAAAAAATTTGAATATTGGTAAACATTTTCAAATTCAGAAAAAAACTCTTTTGAATTAAAAATCTCTTTATTTTTAGCAGCAATGCCGCCTGCTATAAACAATCCATCCATAGCAAGACATTCTAAAACAAAGTTTTTAGCGCATCTTGCATAAAAAATAGTAAAAATACTAAAAACCTCTTTGCAGGTTTCATCTAAATTTTTATATTTGGCGATAAGTGGAGTTTTGTCTTTTGATGCATCAATTTCTTTTGTATACTTTGTAATATTATCTGATTTTTTTTCTCTTAAAAACTGATAAATTATTTCTATTCCACGACCCGATAAAAGTTCATCGTATGTTAAAGGCTCAGCAATTCTTCTTTTGTTTTTTATATAGTTTACAAGCTCTTTTTCAAAATCGCTATATATCGGAAAATCACTATGTCCTCCTTCACTTGAAACAGGATTATAAAAATTATTTTTTTCATCAAAAACAAGAATGCTTTTACCAAGTCCTGTTCCTGCACCAATTGCAGCTCTTGTTTTATTAGAACTAATGTTTTCTAAATTGTTTCTAATGGGATATACTTCTTTTTCATTTTGAAAATTTAAAAGATTTATGCCATATCCAACTGCTTCAAAATCATTAATTAATAGTACTTTTTTTAAACCTGTTTTTTTAATTAATTCATCAGTATTTATCTTCATTGTTTGATTTGTAAGACTAACATTTTTTTTATCTTCTGAGACAATTCCTGCGGCACCTATACAACCATTTGAAAAATCTATATCAAATTTTGCTTTAGCAATATTTATGCATTCTTGTAAAGCAGTTGAAAAAAAGGTTATTTCAGAGCTTTTAAAAAACAATGAAAAAATTAGTTCTACACTATCTTTTTTTACACCTGCAACAGCAATTTTTGTATTTGTTCCACCTAAATCTGCACCAAAAACAAAAGAAGAATAATTTTGTTTATCAAAATCTTTGATATGTTCTTTAACTGTGAAATTCATTTTTTACATCACTTATTTTTAAGATTAAGATTTCCAAACATAATACTCAATCATGTTTTTTTATGTTTTCATAAATAAAACTTTTCTTAGTTTGTATCATATTTATGAGATAAAAAACAAGCGCTATATATAACACCACAACATTTAAAATACATTTAGGATTGCCCTACATATATATTAAGGTGAATAAATGACAAAAAACAAGATTATACTACCTGGCGAACAAGTAGCAACGATGGAAGAACTAATGGCGGGAGAGGGAACATACGAAGATAACGGAGTTATACGTGCATCAAGGTTAGGATTATATGAGATAGATACAAAAAACAGACGAGCAAAAATAAAACCTTTGACAAGTATTCCAGTTGAGATTAGAACAGGTGATGTAGTACTTGCAAAAGTAAACTCAGTTAGATCAAATATGATAATTGCTGATGTAATACATGTAATTGGTAAAAATAGGCAAGTTTCAGGTGACACAAATGCAACATTACGGGTTTCAGAAATATCAAATGGATATACAAAAGACCCTGCTACAGAGTATTCTCCTGGTGATATAATAAGAGCAAAGGTAACACAAGTAAGACCAAGTTTACAACTTGCAACTAAAGATAAAGAACTAGGTGTAATTAAAGCAGTGTGTTCTAAATGCAGAGGGTCACTTGAAGCAAAAGCAAACACGCTTGAATGTCAAAACTGCAATAATAAAGAAAGAAGAAAAACTGCGATAGATTATGGTAATTACGATATCAATAAACTTTAAAATATATTAAAAATATTAAATCTAAAAAAAGAGTGATTGAAAATGGAAATGAAAACAATTAAGAAAACCACAAAGGAACTTGAACTTGAAATAACAGATGAAAATGAAACAATTTTAAACCCAATAACTGAAGTTTTATTGCAAAATAAGGATGTAGAATATGCTTCATATATAACTGATCATCCTGAATCAAAAAAAAGGACGCTGTACATTCGTGTAAAAAATGGTAAACCTGAAGAAATACTTTTAAAGGCTGTAAAACAACTAGAAGATGAAGTAAAAACATTTAGTAAGAACTTTGAGGATAAAAGTAAGAGTAAAAAATAAATGAAAGTTTTAGAAATTGAAAAAAAAATAGGTATCCAAACTTTTTTAACACCACAGATAGGCCTTGGTGGAAAACTAAGAGCAAAACCAGAGGATTTTTTAGTAAAAGAAATACCTAGCTTGCCACCAGAAAAAAAAAGTGGTAAATTTACTATAGCAGAAATAACTTCTACTTCTTGGGAGACAAATTTACTTGTAAGAGAACTATCTGATCGTTTGCATATATCAAAAAAAAGAATAAATTTTGCAGGAACTAAAGATAAACGAGCAAAAACAACGCAGACTATGTCTTTTTATGATATACCTATTGAAAAAATCAAAGAAATAAAAATTAAAGATGTTCAAATCGAAAATATCTATCAATCAGATAAAGCAGTTAAACTTGGTAATTTAAATGGTAACTATTTTGAAATAATTATTAGAAATATAAACCAGCAAACAAAGCCTGAAAACGTATCAGAAATATTTTCTGTGATTCAAAATAACGGTGGTTTTGCTAATTTTTTTGGTATACAGCGCTTTGGAATTATAAGACCAATTACTCATATAGTTGGTAAATATATTGTAAAAGGTGATTTTGAAAAAGCAGTAATGGCATATATTGCAAATCCTATAAAAGGTGAGGATGAACAAACTTTTAATTTAAGAAGTAATCTACAGAAAACAAAAGATTTTTCGCAGGCTTTAAAAACATATCATATTCATCTTAGTTTTGAAAAAGCGATTTTAAATAAACTTGTATTAAACCAAGATGATTTTGTTGGTGGTTTAAAAGAACTGCCTAAAAATCTTTTAACAATGTTTGTTTATGCTTATCAATCATATCTTTTTAATCGCATTTTAAGTATGAGAATAAAAAAATGTTTGCCTTTAAATAAAGCAGTAGAGGGTGATGTTGTTCTTGCTTTTAGAAACCAAGCATTTGATGAGGAAGTAATACCAGTTTCGAAAAATAATATTGATAAAGTTAATTTTCAGATTTCTAAAGGTAAGGCTTGTGTAAGTAGTATTTTATTTGGTTATAATTCTATTTTTTCGCAGGGTGAGATGGGTGAAATAGAACATAAAATTATTGAATCTGAAAAATTTGATGCCAGGGATTTTATAATACCTGAGATTCCTTTTGTTTCTTCATCTGGTTCTAGAAGAGCTATTGTTGGTTTTGTTCAAGATTTTGATTTTAGCCTAATAAGGGACGATATCAACCCAGAGAAAAAAGCGTTGTTTTTAAAGTTTCAACTTCAAAAAGGATGCTATGCTACTTCTCTGCTGCGTGAATTTATGAAGGCAGATGATATAAGAAACTACTAATTTTTCAGGCAAATGGTTTTAAAAGTCTTCTATTATTATGGTGCTAAAAATAATGGTGTAGAAAATAATGATTAAGTCGCCACCTCAGAAATACAGTCCAACTGATGTTGAAAAAAAAGTTCTTGAGTTTTGGGAAGAAAAAGATATTTTCAAAAAATCAATAGAGCAGAGAAAAAACTGTAAACCTTATGTTTTTCTTGAGGGTCCGCCAACTGCTAATGGTATGCCTCATCCGGGCCATATTCTTACGCGTGTTATGAAAGATTTAATCTTGCGTTATCAGGCGATGAACGGTCATTATATATTGCGTAAAGCAGGATGGGATACACATGGGCTACCTGTGGAAATAGAAGTTGAAAAAGAACTAGGACTTGAGGATAAACAAGGGATAGAAGAATATGGTATTAAAAAGTTTAACCAGGAATGTAAAAAATGTGTTTTCAAATATGAACATGCATGGGTTGAAATGACCAAGCGTATAGGTTTTTGGCTTGATATGGAAAACCCCTATATTACTCTTAAAAATGATTATATTGAATCTGTTTGGTGGTCGCTTAAGCAGGCATGGGAAAAAAAACTTTTATACAAGGGATACAAGGTTGTCCCTTATTGTCCTCGTTGTGGTACTGCACTTTCTGCCCATGAAATCTCTCAGGGTTATAAAACAGTTAATGATCCATCTATTTTTGTAAAATTTAGGCTTAAGAATAAGGATGAATATTTTCTTGCTTGGACTACAACGCCTTGGACTTTGATTTCAAATGTTGCCCTTGCTGTTAATCCTAATGAAAACTATTTAAAAATTAAACTTAATGGAAAGGTTTTAATTTTTGCAGAGGCGCGTTCAGCGGTTCTTTTGAAAGGTCAGGAATTTGAGCATCTTGATTATTTTAAAGGAAAAGACCTTGAAGGAATTGAGTATGAGCCGCTTTTTAACTATGTTAAACCTGAGAAAAAAGCATGGTATGTAGTTCTTGCAGATTTTGTTTCAATGGATGATGGAACAGGTATTGTTCATATTGCTCCTGCTTTTGGTGAAGATGATTATAATGTTGGTAAAAAATATGATTTACCAGTTATCCAGCTTGTTAAACTTGATGGTACTTTCCCGCCTGAAGTTAAAGAATGGAGTGGCCAGTTTGTAAAAGATGCTGACCCTAAGATTATAAAATATCTAGAGAAACGTGGTTTACTTGAGGGTGTTCATGAGCATACTCATGAGTATCCGTTTTGCTGGCGTTGTGATTCACCACTGCTTTATTATGCTATGGAATCCTGGTTTATTGCAATGACTAAAGTGCAGGATTCACTTGTTAGAAACAATAATAATATTAACTGGTATCCTGAGCATCTGCAGCAGGGTCGTTTTGGTGATTTTATACGTGAGGTTAAAGATTGGGCTCTTTCTCGTAAACGTTATTGGGGTACGCCTCTTCCTATTTGGACTTGTACAGATAAAAAATGTAAAAACCAGTTATGTGTTGGTAGCGTTGAAGAATTAAAAAATCTTAGTGAAAACTTTCCGAAGGATTATGATCTTCACAAACCACTTGTTGATGAACTTATCTTAAAATGTCCTAAGTGTAAATCTATTATGAAACGTGAAGAAGAGGTAATTGATTGTTGGTATGATAGTGGTTCTGCTTTTTTTGCTCAGTGGCATTATCCCTTTGAAAATAAAGAAGAATTCAAGAAAAATTTTCCTGTTGATTTTATTTCTGAGGCACTTGATCAAACCCGTGGCTGGTTTTATTCACTTCTTGCAATTTCTACTTTTTTATTTGATGAGCGGCCCTATAAAAATGTGTTAACAATGGGCCTTGTTCTTGATGAAAATAATCAGAAAATGAGTAAGAGTAAAAGAAACTATGTAGATCCAAATATAATTCTTGAGCACGAGGGTGCTGATGCTCTTCGTTGGTATCTATTATCTGCTAATGCTCCATGGAATTCTACAAGGTTTTATGAACAAGCAGTAAAAGATACACTTGGTAAATTTATTTTGACTTTTTGGAATTCTTATAATTTTTTTGCAACATATGCATCCCTTGACAAATTCAATCCTGAAAAAGATATTGTTCCAATTGGAAAAAGACAGTTGCTTGATAAATGGATACTTAGTCGTTTTAATCAGACTTTAAATGAACTAGAAAAATATATGAAGACTTTTGAGACTCATAAAGCAGCACGTGCAGTTGAATATTTTGTAGTTGAAGATTTTAGTAATTGGTATCTGCGTCGTTCTCGTAAGAGATTGTGGGTTGAGGAAAAAACAACTGATAAGCTTGCAGGTTATTCTACAATGTATGAGATATTCATGGGTTTGTCAAAGATTGTCGCACCGTTTGTTCCGTTTATCACTGAAGAAATTTATCAGAATCTTAAAACAAAAAATATGCCTGAGAGCATTCATCTTTGTGATTATGTAGCCCTTGACAAAAAACTTATAGATGCAAATTTAGAGGAGGGTATGCAAAAAATAAGATCTCTTGTTGAGGTTGGGCGTGCTCTTAGATCAAAGGTTGGTATTAAGGTTAGGTGTCCTCTTGGTTCTGCGGCTCTTATTTGTGATAAAAAAGTTGAGGGTCAGATAAAGGATTTACTTGATCTTTTAAACGAGGAAATAAATGTTAAAAAAATTAGCTTTGAGAAAAATGCATCCAAATTTATGACTAAAACGTATAAGCCTAATCCTTCAAAACTTGGTCCTAAATATAAGCAGAAGGCAAGAGATATTACAGAAAAACTTGAATCAATTGATAAAAAAGAATTGTTTGAAAAGTTAAATAAAAAAGAAAAAATTGAGCTTAAGGTTGGCTTGGGAAAAGTTATTCTTACAATTGATGATTTTTTAGTTGTTGAAACTGAAAAAGAAAATATCGCAAGAACTCAGACCCAGGATGTTGTTCTTATTTTAGATACAACTTTAACACCTGATCTAGAGGCTGAGGGTTTAGCAAGAGAACTTGTTAGAAGAATTCAATCTATGCGAAAAGAACTTGATCTTGTTGTTGAAGATAGAATTGTTACACAGGTTAAACTTGATTCAGACTCAGTTTCCTGTCTTAAGAACTGGTTTGATTATATTAAAGGTGAGACAAGGTCTAAGAGTCTTACTTTTGTTGATAAGCCTTCTGGTAAACTTGTGAAAAAATGGGATATAGATGAGATTCAAGTAGAAATAGGGGTAAGTAAATAATAATATAATATTAATTTTTTTTAGAAAGTTTAAAATTATACTTATTGTTTTCTTTTTATAGAAGTGTAGAATTTTTGTGGTAGGAAGATACGAAAGGTCTTGTAATATATCAGATTTAGGCAGATATTATAAAGATAATAAATAAAAGGTGTGAAGAATTTATGAGAAATATTAATTATAGTATTAAAAGTATAAGCAAAAATGGGACTAGTATCAAAAATGTTAGAATTAAAAAAGTAGTAACATTATTTATTACTATCCTAATGATATCAAGCTTTTTTTTCTTATTAATCAACATGGAAATAGTAAAAGCTTCAGATTTTGAAGGTGGTGATGGTTCAATTGATTATCCTTATCAGATTACAAAGATTGAGCATTTATGGAATGTTCGTAATAATCTTACAGAATATTTTATTTTAATGGATGATTTGGATTTTAATGATGATGATAGTTATCTTGACACAGATAATAAAGCAGGTAATACAACTGGTAGTGGTTGGTCGCCTATAGGTAATAATATTAACCCTTTTGCAGGTCATTTTAATGGTAATAATCATACGATTAGTAATTTGTTTATAGACCGAGATGGTGATGGTCACGTTGGTTTATTTGGATATATAGGTAGTGGTGGTAATGTTTACAACCTTGGTTTGGTTGATGTTAATGTAACTGCAAATAATGTTGTTGGTGGACTTGTTGGACGAAGTGAAGGTTCTATTTCAGAGTCTTATGTAACTGGAAATGTAACTGGACTTGAATCTGTTGGCGGTCTTGCAGGGGATAACTCTGGTGATATTTTTAATTCTTCTGCAATTGTAGACGTGGAAGGCGATAGTAAAGTTGGTGGTTTCGTTGGAGTTAATCGTGTTTCAATTTCTAATTCTTATTCTACTGGAAGTGTAACTGGTAGTAGTTCTGTTGGTGGTTTCGTTGGAGAGAACCTTGATTCTGTCTCTAATTGTTTTTGGGATATAGAAACAAGTGGCACAGGCGAAAGTGCTGGTGGAACAGGAAAGTTAACAACTGACATGATGGATATACGCACTTTCAGTGACGCTGGTTGGGATATAGTTGAAATAGATGATTGGGCTGGTGAAGCATGGTTTATTGATGATGGTAATGATTATCCACGCTTGGGTTGGGAAATTGAGGAACCAGTTGAGAACATAAATACTGGGGAAAAATTTAACTCAATTCAAGCTGCAATAGATGATTCAGATACTCAAAATGGTCATACAATTACTGTTGATGCAGGAACTTACGATGAAAATGTGGTGATAAATAAATCAATTAATTTACACGGGCAGAATAGAATAAATACTGTTATTAACGGTAGTGGAGGTACAATTGTAATAAACATAAATTCAAATAATGTTAATATTAGTGGATTTACAATAGAAAATGGAACTAGTATAGGAATATACCAGATAAGTAATGAGTCTAATAATATTACAAATAACATAATTAGAAATAATACTAATTTTGGTATTGAACTTGCTGGTTCGGGATATACTGTAAATAATACAATCTCAAATAATATAATTTATAACAATGGTAAAGGACTAGGCATATATGACGATTACAACGATATCTATAGTAATACTATTTTTAATAATACTGCGGGATTGGATATAAATGGAGCTAATTATTGTAACTTTTGGAATAATTTTGTAAATTATAACCAACTTTCAGTAATAGATAGTAATAATAACCAATTTTATGAAAATAATTTTGAAAATAAATCAGGTACGTATTGTTTTTATATATTCTCAGGTAATAATAATGATATTTATCATAATACTTTTAAAAATAACTTGCTAGATGCTTATGATGCTGGATCTAATAATTGGAACGATTCAACTAGCGGTAATTATTGGGATGACTTTGATGAATCAAGCGAAGGAGCATATGATAATAACAGTGATGGAATCGTAGATTCACCATATGATATAACTGGTGGTAGTAATCAAGATATTTTTCCATTGACTACACCATATGGTACACAACTTGCCTCAGATAATAATTTCATTTCATTGTGGAATACGACTAAAACTAGTTCAGGTTCAAGTAATAGTGATCAGATTAAATTGCCTCTTGAGTCTTCAGGAACATATAATTTTACGGTTGATTGGGGTGATGGAAACAACAATATTATTACAGTTTGGAACGATGTGAATGTTACTCATAATTATACATCATCTGGTGAATATACAGTGACTATAAACGGTACGATTTTTGGATGGCGTTTCAATAATGATGGAGATAGGTTGAAAATTCTTAATATAACCAAATGGGGATGTCTAAATGTCGGTAACAATAACGGTTATTTCTGCGGTTGTGCAAATCTTAATGTTACTGCAACTGATAATCTTAATCTAACAGGCACAACCAATTTATATTATATCTTTGGTTATGCCACGGTATTTAACGGAAATATTGGTGGTTGGGATACATCAAATGTAACAAATATGTATGGTATGTTTTATGATGCGTCTTCTTTCAATCAACCTATTAGTAGTTGGGATACGTCAAAAGTAACCACTATGCGAAGTATGTTTTCTGGTGCATCTAATTTTAATCAAAGTATTGGTAGTTGGGATACGTCAAAAGTGACAACTATGGCTTATATTTTTTATGGTGCGTCTGCATTCAATCAAAGTATTGGTAATTGGAATACTTCAAATGTAACTGATATGAGAGATATGTTTGATGGTGCCTCATTGTTTA
>Ga0105099_10001522_pt1 | contig 14412 bp, 12 predicted proteins | sample PPLLak3cmMay2015_2_FD_79138 | JGI IMG/M metagenome (GOLD analysis project Ga0105099, IMG submission 79138) | Freshwater sediment microbial communities from Prairie Pothole Lake near Jamestown, North Dakota, USA - PPLs Lake P8 Core (1) Depth... | ecosystem: Environmental > Aquatic > Freshwater >... | reverse complement strand
GGAAAAATACCTGCTTGGAACCCCTCCGCGGATAAGATCATACCAGCTTCTCGGCGATCTTATTATTAATTACAAATGGAATGAAGAACCCTCTGACTACAGGCGGGAGCTTGATCTGGAAACCGGTATCGCATCATCTTCATTCTCTGTTGACGGAGATAATTTCATGGAAGAAGTTTTTGTTTCATCTCCTGATAATATCATCGTTGTCCGTATCGCGGCATTGGATAAAGGAAGTATTAATGCTTCTTTTGTTCTTCAGAGGGAGAAGGATGCTGTAATAAAAGCCTCCGGCAATAAAGCATTGATCCTTTCCGGACAGATTGTTGACCATGATGATACCCTTTCCGGACCGGGCGGGGAACATATGAAGTTTGCCGGCGAGATGAGGTTTAATACAAAAGGGGGCTTTTCCGAGGCAAAAGATAGTATCATCTGTATTTCGGGCGCGAAGGAAATCATCATCAGGATAACCTCCGCAACAGACTATAACATGAATATCCTTGATTTTGACCGGTCGATCGATCCGACATTGATATGCAAAAACATACTCGATAAGACAGAAGGTGTGTCGTACAACGAATTGAAAAAAATACATCTTGATGAGTATACTTCTCTGTTCGGCCGGGTTTCAATTGATCTTGGTGGTGATAGTCTGGCTGTCAAATCAACCGATGAAAGACTTGTTGCGGTTAAAAATGGAGGAACCGATAACGGTCTGATAGCACTCTATTTTCAGTATGGAAGGTATCTCCTGATATCTTCCTCAAGGTATCCGGGGGTACTGCCTGCCAACCTCCAGGGCATTTGGAATAAGGATATGAATGCACCATGGAACTCCGACTTTCACACAAATATCAACCTCCAGATGAACTACTGGCCGGCTGAGGTCTGTAATCTTACGGAAACAATGGAGCCTCTGATATCTTTTATGGAAAAGCTGGTTGTCCCCGGAACGGTCACTGCAAAAGAGATGTACGGAACCAGCGGATGGACGTTCCATCATCTGACAGATCCTTTTGGCAGGACAGGGGTTGCTGATGGTGTATGGGGCATCACACCCCTTAATGGTACATGGATGACTTTCCCTCTTTATGAGCATTTTCTCTTTACCAGGGATACTGTCTATCTCAGGGACAGAGCTTATCCTTTAATGAAAGGCGCTGCCGAATTTGTTCTGGAATTCCTGACAGAATCGCCCGATGGTTATCTTGTTACAAATCCCTCGCACTCACCCGAGAACAGGTTCAGGGATACAAAGACAGGTGAAACATCACTACTCACTTATGCAGCCACGATCGATATTGAAATCGTAAGTGCTCTTTTCGATTACTGTATTGAAGCTTCAACTACTCTTGGAACAGACAGTGAGTTTGCAGCACGACTTGAAGAAGCAAAAAAAAGATTGCCTCCGGTGAAGATTAATTCCAAAGGGGTGATCCGGGAATGGATCGATGATTACGATGAACCTGAACCGGGTCACAGGCATATGTCGCATTTACTTGGATTATATCCTCTGTCTCAATTCACCCCGGAGACACCTGAACTCTTCAGTGCTGCTGAGGCGACCATTGAAAGAAGGCTCTCTTTTGGAGGAGGTCATACAGGCTGGAGTAAAGCCTGGATGGTATGTTTCTTTGCACGGCTGCAGGACGGGGAAGAAGCTTATGCAAACGTTATGGATCTGCTAAAAAAATGCACCCTTCCAAACCTTTTTGATACCCACCCTCCATTCCAGATAGATGGAAATTTCGGCGGAACAGCGGGAATTGCGGAGATGCTCCTGCAGTCACATAATGGAATAATCCGGCTGCTGCCAGCAATACCTGGCTCATGGAACAGCGGCGAAGTAAAAGGTCTGCGTGCACGGGGAGGATTGGTGATAGATCTGAAGTGGGACAACAATAAACTGGAATCCGCAAGAATCTCATCGGAAAGAGGAGGCAGAAGCCGTGTTGTTTACAATGATCAGGAGAGAGAAGTTGCTCTGGAAGCAGGGGAAGAGGTTGTAATTAAATTTGCTTATACCCTTTGATTTTCTGAAATTTGATTACAGTAATTTCTTACACTATTTATTAATAACTAAACTTTGGAGGATCAAAAATGTCAGAACAGGAATCAGTTACAGCCGGCGGCCAGACCGAAAATTCATTGTCATCGAATATACCCAATCTGGCAAAGTATATGAATTTCATCGGGTTGCTTCAGATAATAGGAGGAGCCCTGTATTGCCTCACCATAATCGGAGCACTTATCGGGGTGCCTGTAATTTACATGGGCATCAGGCTCAGGGAAGCCGCGGATGGTTTTAAGAAATACCTTGCATCCGGTTCTAAAGATGATCTCATTTATACGATTGACAAACAGACAAGGTCATTTTTCATTCAGTTTGTACTGACGATCATCGGACTTGCTTTCTTTGGAATCTACCTGATAGTTATTATTGGACTGCTTGCCTCAGGTTCCCTGTTCTAGTAACCAGCAACCAGTAACCAGCAACCAGCAACTAGCAACAATCCCTCATTTTCACTAAATTTGAACTTTTAAGGGATTATGAGGATTGTAATACTCGGAACTGCTCATCCGTACCGCGGAGGGCTGGCATCATACAATGAGCGCCTGGCAAAACAGTTCATTGAGGATGGTCATGAAGTAGAGATACTGACATTTACTTTGCAGTATCCCGGGTTCCTTTTCCCGGGCAAAACCCAGTATACTGATGTCACTGCTCCTGAGGGGATCCCAATAAAAAGGGTTCTGAATTCAGTCAATCCTTTTAACTGGATCAGTACCGGACGCAGGATAAGAAAAACTAATCCTGATATTCTTATAATCAAGTACTGGCATCCTTTCATGTCGCCCTGCTTCGGAACTGTTGCAAGGATTGCCGGCAGGGGAAAGACACGGGTAATATGCATTTTCGACAATGTAATTCCTCACGAGAAGAGTCTCATTGACAGACTCCTCACGGGATATTTTGTCCGCAGTATCGACGGGGCTGTTGTTATGTCGCGGAGCGTTGGTGACGATCTTAATACATTCAGGGTAAATATTCCTGTAGCATTCAATCCCCATCCGCTGTACGATAATTACGGAGTGAAGGTTGGCAGGGATGAGGCATTAGAAAGGCTTGGTCTTGACCCCGGGTATTCATACCTTCTCTTTTTTGGTTTCATAAGGGCATACAAAGGTCTTGATCTCCTTCTGGAAGCATTTGGGGACAGAAAGCTGAGGGACAGAAAGCTGAAGCTGATAGTTGCCGGTGAATTCTATGAGAGTGAGCTGCCCTATAGGGCTATAATTGAGAAACATGGACTTGCTGATGATGTGATCCTGCACGCCCGCTTTATCGGAGAAGATGAGGTTGCATTATTCTTCAGCGCTGCCGACCTGGTCGTACAGCCATACAGAAGCGCAACACAGAGTGGTGTGACACAGATTGCTTTCCATTTTGAGAAGCCCATGATTGTTACAGATGTCGGCGGATTAAGCGAGATCGTTCCGCACGGAAAATGCGGCTACGTAGTGAAACCCGAAGCCGGAGCAGTCGCTGATGCCATTGATGATTATTTCACAAACAACCGTAAGGAACAGTTCACGGCAGGAGTAAGGGAAGAAAAGGTTAAATTTACCTGGGATAAACTAACAGCAGCAATAATGAAGATTTATAAAGAGATATGAAGATTGCTTCGTCCCGGTGAACCGGGACTCGCAATGACAATAACCAGAACCAGTAACCAGTAACAAGCAACCAGCAACCAGTAACATGATCTACAGAAGCAAAGCCCCCCTGCGTCTTGGCCTCGCCGGCGGAGGAACCGACGTTTCGCCGTACTCCGATATCTATGGAGGTGCAGTGCTCAATGCCACCATCGACCAGTATGCATATTGCACCATTGAGGAGACAGCTGCGGGATCAATTATCATCAATGCTGCAGATCTGAATCTGAAGAAGAGATACCCGTCTCTGAGAGAGCTGCCTGTTGACGGTGTGCTTGATCTTCACAAAGGTGTGTATAACAGGGTAATAAAGGATTTTAAAATCACAAAACCACTCTCGTTCAGGATAACAACCTGGTGTGATGCGCCTCCGGGGAGCGGTCTCGGCTCCTCGTCGACAATGGTCGTTGCAATTCTCAGGGCATTCGCCGAATGGCTGAACCTCCCGCTTGGCGACTATGACATGGCCCATCTTGCATGTCGCATTGAGAGGAGCGACCTGGGATTACGCGGCGGCAAGCAGGACCAATATGCCGCCACATTCGGCGGGTTCAATTTCATAGAGTTCTATAAAGACGACAGGGTCATCGTAAACCCTCTAAGGATAAAGCGCGAAACAATTGATGAGCTCGAAGTATCTATGGTCCTTTTCTATACAGGTGCTTCAAGGTCATCAGATAAAATAATAAGGGAACAGCAATCGAATACAAACAGGGGTAAGAAAGAGCCGCTGGAAGCAACACACCGCATAAAGAAGAACTCGTGTGTCATGAAGGATTACCTTCTGAAGGGCGACATAATAAAATTTGCCAGGGAACTGGGAAAAGAGTGGGAGAACAAGAAGAAAATGGCATCGGCTATCACCAATCCTGCTATAGAGAAGATCTACCGGGCAGCTATTAAGGCTGGCGCTTACGGAGGCAAAGTATCCGGCGCAGGAGGGGGCGGATTCATGTTTTTTACGATTGATCCGGTAAAACGCCTCGGCCTGGTAAAAACTCTCAGCAGATTCAATGGTAAAGTGATCAACTTCCACTTCAGCGAAAACGGCTGCGAAGCCTGGAAAATAAATTAAAGACGCAAGACTCACGACACACGACGCAAGGTAAGAGAATCCCCTCCTGGGAGGGGCGGGGGTGGGTGAGCAGTAGTATAACAAAAACATTAATCAGTTATGAAGGACAGAATCAAAGTCCAGATAAAGAATTCTCTTGAACTTAAACAGAAGCTTCTGGAATCTGCAGAGATTTTGTTTGCTGTTGAGAGTGCAGCCAGGGCAATAATAAGTGCTTTCAGGAATAAGAAGAAGCTGCTCCTGGCAGGCAACGGAGGAAGCGCGGCAGATGCCCAGCACCTGGCAGCCGAATTTGTCAACAGGTTCGGCTTTGACCGCCCTGGACTGCCGGCAATTGCGCTTACAACCGACACCTCTGTCCTGACCGCGGTGGGCAATGACTCATCCTTCGATAAGGTCTTTTCAAGGCAGATCGAAGCGATCGGAAGCCCGGGAGACGTCTTCCTGGGGATCTCCACGTCAGGCACTTCGCACAACCTGGTCGAAGCGCTGAATGTTTGCCGGAAGCAGAAGATAGAAACCATCGGGCTCACAGGTATCTACGGCGGGCAGATGAAAGACCTGTGCAGCATCTGCATTAAGATCCCGTCGGGCGAAACGCCCAGGATCCAGGAAGCTCACATTCTCATCGGGCATATAATATGCAACCTTGTTGAGGAGGAGCTGTTTGGGAATATAAGTAATAAATAATGGAAGCCATAATTCTTGCCGGCGGAATGGGAACAAGGCTACGTAAGGTCGTAGCAGACCTGCCCAAGCCGATGGCACCGGTGAACGGGAAGCCATTTCTGCATTACCTGTTTCAATGGCTGGGTAAATATAATGTAAGCAAGATCGTAATTTCTGCAGGATACAGGCATGAGGTCATAAGCAGGCATTTCGGAGACTCATTCAATGGCATTCCTCTTGAATATGTGATTGAGGAGAAGCCGCTCGGAACAGGAGGGGCCGTTATCCGCTCCCTTAAGAGCACTGAGGCAGAAGATGTACTGATTGTCAACGGAGATACCTGGTTCCCAGTCGATCTTCATGAGTTTCATTCATGGCATGCCGGAAATGGCCACATCTTTTCGATCGCATTGAAGAGGATGCATGATTTCTCGCGTTACGGCGCAGTGGAAACCAATGGGTACGACATAACTGGCTTCAGTGAAAAAAGACACTTTGACGAAGGTCTGATAAATGGCGGCATATACCTGGTCAAAAGGAGTGTTTTTGAAGCAGGGCAATTCCCGGAAGTGTTTTCGCTTGAGAAGGATTTGCTGGCAAGGGAAAGAGGGAACCGGGTACTGAAAGGTATCGTCTTTGATGATCCTTTTCTTGATATCGGAATTCCCGAAGATTACCTCAGGGCAGGATCATTGATTGGAAATGAATAAGGCGCTTTTTCTCGACCGGGACGGAGTGGTAAACGTTGACAAAGGGCACGTTTATCTCAGGGAACAATTTGAATTCATGCCCGGGATATTTGATCTCAGCCGGCGATATGCCTCTGAAGAATACCTTATTATTATTGTTACCAACCAGGCGGGGATTGCAAAGGGAATATATTCTGAAAAGGATTTCTGCGATCTTACCTCATGGATGCTGGAACAGTTCAGCAGTGAAGGCGTCAATATATCAAAAGTATACCACTGTCCTCATCATCCGGAAACCACCGGCATCTGCGAATGTCGCAAGCCGGCTCCCGGGATGATTCTGCAGGCAATAAAAGAATTTGATCTTGACATTTCCCGCTGTGTTTTAATCGGTGACAAGGAAACCGACCTCGAAGCCGGCCGGAGAGCCGGAATACCGACTGAAAATCTCCTTTTAGTTACACAGAGTTCCACAGAGGGTTCACAGAGTGACACAGAGAATTACGACTCTGTGTAACTCAGTGACTTCTCCGTGGAACTCTGTGTAAGTTCTTATTTTCTGTTTAAATATTGATTTTATCCTTTATCAGATACCTGTTTCTCTCAGATGAGTTCCTGTTGATAAGTTCACCGAGAAAACCGGTCAGGAAGAGCAGGGAGCCAATTACCATAACTGTCAGAGCGATGTAGAAATAGGGGCTGTCGGTTACGAGCGGAGCCCTGAGATGGTTATGCACGAATACAAGCTTGTTTATTCCAAGGTATAAAGCCATTCCCAGACCAATGAGGAACATAAGGGTGCCCAGCGATCCGAAAAGATGCATCGGACTTTTTCCGAACCTGGTTATAAAACCGATAGTCAGCATATCAAGATAGCCCTTCATGAACCGGTCGAGTCCATACTTTGTAACTCCATATTTCCTGGGGCGATGCTCAACGATCTTTTCGCCGATCTTCCTGAATCCTGCTTCCCTGGCAAGCATCGGGATATACCTGTGCATCTCGCCGTATACCTCAATGCTCTTCACAACCTCATTGCGGTATGCTTTCAGTCCGCAGTTGAAATCATGAAGCCTGATGCCTGATGACAATCTTGCTGTTGTGTTATAAAACCTGCTGGTAGAACGCTTGATTAAAGGATCATAACGCTTCTTTTTCCATCCTGATACAAGATCATAACCATCTTCCCTGATCATCCGTACCAGTTCAGGTATTTCATCAGGACAATCCTGCAGGTCTGAATCCATTGTTATCACCACATCACCCGACGATTCTGTGAACCCTGTATGAAGGGCAGCAGCCTTGCCGTAATTCCTCCGGAACCTGAGCCCCTTTACATGCAGCTTATTCTCCGACAATTCACTTATCCTTTTCCATGAAGCGTCAGAACTGCCGTCATCAATAAAAATAATTTCAAATGAAAGTCCTGCTACAACGCATACCTTTTCAATCCATTCCGTCAGTTCACGGATTGAATCCTCCTCGTTATATACAGGAATTACGACCGAAACGTCCATATTACATTTTTTCCGGTTCAGCAGCTGGTGTGTCAATGAGGGGATTCCCTTCCTTGCGTACAAATGCAGCCACAATCAGGGAAAAAATCAAACCGAAGAACATTGAGCCAAATATGCTTATCGGTGCCATCACTTCAGGTATCATGATCTTTCTCTGCATATTCATGCTCAGGTCTACTGCTTCCTGCGGTAATCCCCTTTCCAGAAACTTTTCTTCCATGAATGCCAGCTGTTTATCCACCAGATTAGTGTCAATGACAGCATAAAGAATATATGCGAATACGGCTGCAATTACAGAATAATAGAGGCAGATCACCATTCCTGCTCCGAGAGCCTGCCCGAAGGTTAGATATCCATGCCTGTAATTATCACGGTACGATTTGACGAGGAAATACAGGACAATAATCAAAAGTAGATAGAATATCCATACCTGGAGTTGATTAAATGTGAGATCAAGAAAATACATAACCAGGGAGTATACAACACCTATAAGTCCGAGTATCAATCCGTTAACAAGATTTGCTTTCCAGACATTAACATTTGTTTCCATTGACTTGAATATTTGTTTTTTGTATCAGTTTGGTGCATCTCAACAAATATAGTGTAAAATTCACGAATGATTATTCTGATGCGCAGTGAATATTAATTTGGCAGGCACGACATAATATTGTATTTTTGCAGAGGGTAAGTCTTATACGACCAGCTCCTGCTGAACTCCCCCAGGATCGGAAGGTAGCAAGGGTAGGCGGTTGTAGCGGTGCGATATAAGTAGCTTACCCTTTTTTTTACCCCCCATCCCCCCTAAAGGGGGGCTATAAACCCAATACTATTAATAGCATCTGAATTGGGTTTTAACCCCCCTTCAGAGCTCGCACTGAGCGGAGCGAAGTAAGGCTTGGGGGGCATACTAATAAAAATTATGCTGATCCGAATCTATCCTGAAAATCCCAATCCCCGCTATATCAGGCAGGTGGTCGACCTTCTTGATGCGGGAGGTATAATTATTTATCCTACGGATACCGTTTATGCAATGGGATGTGATATAAAGGCAAATAAACCTATTGAGAGAATCGCAAAGCTCAAAGGGCTGAATCCCGATAACCCAGACCTTTCGATTATATTCCTCAATATGAGTCAGCTTTCCGAATATACAGTCATCAGGGATAACTCTGTCTTTAAGCTTCTGAAGCGAAACCTTCCGGGACCTTTTACTTTTATTGTAAAGGCAAATAACCAGATTCCCAGGATGTTCAAGAACAGGAAGAAGACAGTGGGAATCAGGATCCCGGATAACTCCATTATTCACGAGATCGTCAGTGAGCTTGGCCGGCCCATTATAACCACATCGATCCACGATCAGGACGAAGTCATTGAATACACCACCGACCCGGAACTGATCCACGAAAAATACCGCGATTTTGCCGATATAGTGATTGACGGCGGCTACGGGAAGAATGAAGCATCAACAATTGTAGACTGCACAGGCGACGAACCTGTCATTCTCCGCCAGGGCCTGGGCATTCTCGAACTTTAGAAAATCTTGCTCCTCCCCATTTGGGGGAGGCTGGGTGGGGGTCATTTCTATCTCCTGTAAAAATCCCTTGTAAAGAAAGTGAGTACCGACAGCAGCTCAAGCCTTCCGAGAAGCATCAGGAAAGCAAAGAACCATTTGCCGGCAACCGGAACGGAAGCGTAGGTTGAATAAGGCCCTAATGCTCCGATACCGGGTCCTATATTCCCGAGCATCGCAGCTGATGTGCTGAATGAAGTTATGACATCATAACCCATCAGTGAGATCACCAGCGAGCTCATACAGATCGTCATGAAATATAGTATAATGAAAATCAGTACATTGTGTACTATGCCCTCAGGTATTATCTTGTTATCCATCCTGACAGGCAGATATGCATTCGGGTGGATCATCCTTCTCATTTCGTGGCGCGAGTTTTTGGTAGTCAGCAGCAGCCTTATGAATTTCAGGCTGCCTCCCGGTGAACCAGACGTGCCGCCGGTGAACATGAGTATGAAAAGCATCAATATGAGGAAGCTTCCCCACTGGTTGTAGTCAGAGTGATAGAAGCCTGTGGTTGTGATAATTGAGACTACCTGGAAAGTACCCTCAAGGAAAGCTTTTCCGGCAGTGATGCCTGGTTTTATCCACAGGGCTGATGAGACTGCCAGTGCAAAAACCAGGCAGGTTATTCCGTAGAATATGAATTCAAGATTGCCAAAGGCTTTTTTATAATCGCTTTTAACTGCAAAATAGATATGCGACATATTCATACCCGCGATAAACATGAACAGTGTCATTATTACCAGTATCAGTGGAGACCCCAGTGATGCCATGCTGTTATCACTGGTCGCGAAGCCGCCGGTTGACATTGTGCTAAACGAATTGCAGACAGCATCGAAGAGCGGCATGCCGCTGAGTGCAAGCAGGATTGCTTCGGAAAGGGTGAAGAGTGCATACAGCGTTATCATCCGTTTTGCCGAACCGCCGATTCTTGGATTGATCTTATCGGTTGTCTGTCCGGTGAAATCTGTAAGTGTAAGCTGTACATTTATTGATCTTACTACAGGTATGAGTGAAAGGGAAATTGTAATAAAACCAATGCCTCCGAGCCATTGTGTGATGCTTCTCCAGAACAGTACTCCGCGGGGAAGCGAATCAATGCCGGTAAGGATAGTCGCACCTGTCGTAGTGAACCCTGAGATAGATTCAAAGAAAGCATCCGCAAAAGGTCTGATGGTTCCTGTCAGCAAATAGGGAAGTGTTCCGAAAAGACTAATGATCAGCCATATACCTGTTATAATGACATAGCCCTCTTTGTGTCCTGACAGCTTTTCTTCGTTCCTCAGAGGAGTAAATACAAGGACGCCTGTTACTAAAGTGATTATGCCCGACAGCAACAACCTTGTTGCAGCCTCTTCCCCGTACAGAAAAGAAATGGCTGAAGAAAGCAGCATGAACAGGCTTTCAAGAATGAGGACCAGGCTGAATATCCTGGCAATGACTCTGAAATTGACCATCCTTTATCAGGTAAAGAATTTAGAGAGCCTGTCATAGGCTGACGGAAGCGTAAATACGACAACCCTGTCATTTACCTTAATAACAGTATCCCCTGTCGCAATAAAAGGCACGCCTTCCCTTGTACCGCCGCCTACAATTGCATCTTTTGGAAAGTCGATGCCGCGAAGAGTGCCCCTTGTTATCTTTGAATTTTCCGGAACGATGAATTCGATTACTTCAGCTTCTGTTCCTGTCATGTATTTGACCTGTGTGACATTCGGGTTGAGGGTATGCCTGAAAATCCTGCTTGCCGCTGAGATCTTCTTGTTTATTATAGTATCTATACCGGAGTTCTCGGCAAGATTTATATACTCCATGTTCTCAACCTCGGCTATTGTTCTCCTGACTCCCATTTTCTTGGCAAGGAGGCATGACAGTATGTTTGTTTCGGAATTACCGGTCACTGCCACGAAAGTATCCATTTTAGATATTCCCTCCTGTTCAAGTAGGTCGGCATTCCTCGCATCACCATTTATAATGAGAGTATTGTCAAGGATCTCGGCCAGGTATTCACATTTTCCGGGATCAGAGTCTATAAGTTTCACTCCACAGCTGTTCTGCATGTATAGGGCAATATGCTTGCCTATCCTGCTTCCCCCGATGATCATCAGGTTCCGGGCTTCGATAACCTCCTTGCCTGATGTCTTCATCATCTCCTCGATGCCCTCACGGGTGGTAATAACGTAAACCAGGTCTCCGACCTGAAATTCCTCGTTACCCCTGGGTATGATGGTTTTATCGTTCCGCTTTATGGCAACAGCCCTGTATCTGTCGGTCTTGTTGGAAACAGCTATCTCGGCAAGACTTTTATTTATGATAGGTGCATTTTCATCCAGCTTCTGTACATAGAGCGAAAGCTGACCGTTTGAAAACTCCATGAATTCAGAAGTCCCGGTCTCATGAAGCAGACCGAGCACTTCCCTTGCCGCAATAAGCTCAGGATAAATCAGCGAATCAATGCCTATGGTTCTGAAGAATTCGGGAGTCGACTGCTCCAGGTAGTCAATGTTGTCAATCCGCGCGATGGTCTTGTTCGCTCCAAACCTCTTGGCAAGGATGCACGATGTGACGTTTGTGTCTTCAGAATGGGTGACCGCAATGAACAGATCGGTCTTCTTCTGCAGCACATCCCTTAGTATCCTGATGGAGGTGGCGGATCCGTTGATCGTAAGAACATCAAGGGACGATTTTATGGGATCGAGTCTTGAATCTTCAGGATCGATCAGAATTATCTCGTGGTCCTCATTTGAGAGCATCTTCGCCAGATGTGTTCCAACCTCGCCTGCTCCTGCTATTACTATTCTCATCGCCGTAAAATCAAAAACAGCACAAAATTATACTATAAATAGCAGATTGATCATGTTTTTTAACATATTTATTTTCAGGCATCATCAGAGGCTGCAGTAAAAAGCGCCCTCTTTCTCAACGTAATGTACCTTCCCTGCATTCAAACCGCCTGAGGAACCGGGTATCCTGTAATACCCGGAGACTTCAGGTGTGACAACGATTGCTTCTATATATACCTTATATATAATGTTGCGCTCGATCAGGGCCTTTTTACCCTTAAGAATGACAATATCGGGAGAGGCCGCTTCAAGAAGATAACTGTTTAATGTGTTTGTTATCAGTATGTTCTTTCCCGATACCTTCAGGAATATTACATCCTTTTCCGGTCTCTTTTCGACTACCCTGAGGTTAAGGACGGCAGCATGCCTTGTAACTTCCTGTCCGGCAGGCATGGAATCCGAAAGGATGGTAAGATATTTCCCGCTTCTGATGCCTGTGGTTGCTGAGTTTATAGAGTTGAAAACAATAAGCTCAGCCGACTTTCCTGCCGATATCTTTTTTGCGGTAACAGCAGAGGTAAACATCAGGATGGCGGCAAGCGGATACAATACTGATATGGATTTCCTGTCAAGCAGATATTTTGTGACCAGGAAAACGGCAATGGTCAGGAAAACACATTCAATGCCGGTTATCCCGATGTTCTCTATTGAAGACAAAGGAAGTTCCGAGGCTATCTCCGTCAGGCGTTCCGTAAGGCCGGTCGTGAAGCCCAGCAGCCATGCAATCAATCGTGAAACGGATGCAATGGGATATGTCATGGGAAAAATGAACCCGAGTATGACAACAAGGGAGGAGAGGGGAACGATTATTACGTTGGATATTATAAACCATGTCGGGAACCGGTTGAAGAGCATGACTGTAAGCGGGAGGGTTCCTGCCTGGGCGATTACAGTGACTGCGGCCGATTGCCAGATCAGATCCGCAACACGGCGGCTGAATTGCATCTTAAGGTACAATAGTCGGTAAAACAATATGATGTATAAAACTGCGGCATACGAAAGCTGGAACCCTGCATCAAAAATTACTGATGGCTTTGCTATTATAAGGACAAAAGCAGAAGCCAGCACTGAATTAATGCCATTAACGGGCCTTTTTATGGTATTTCCTGCCTGCAGGAATGAATACATGATGGCAGCCCTTAATACGGAAGGGGTCAGTCCGGTAATAAAGGCAAAGATCCATAATGTTACAATTGTTACAATTACCCTGATAATGTTGAGCCTGCCTTTAAGGAAGAACAATATCCTGAAGATGAACATGCTCAGGATCACTGCATGAAGACCCGACACAGCCATTATGTGCATCACCCCGGCTTTGATGAAATGCTGTTTCTGCTCAGGGTCAAGCAGGCTTTTCTGCCCAAGCGTGATTGCTGCAACCAGGGCCAGCCTGTCACCCTCAATACCTCTCTCCCTGAACATGCTGATGATCCTCTGACGCACAATCAGTGCCCTGTGAGCAGGTTTTCTGTGTTCCGGGGATGAACGGAAAATTATGTCGCCATGGTCAATGAATGTGAAATATTTAATGCCGTTATTCTCCATATAGAACCTGTAATCGAATTCATGGGGATTGCCCCTGCTGGTAATTTCCTGCGGCGTACATCTGATCACGAGGACGTCTCCGGGGGTAAATGAAGGAAGGTACTCCCCCTTTCTGCAGTAGATCAGCAGGGAGCCTTTCACCTTTTCTTCCCGGCCGCTCGTTATTGATTCTTCCATCCTGAATATCATCCGCCAGCTGTTTTCCTTTTCTTCGGGATAATCATTCAGACGGCCATAGAAGAGGCTCTCCCTGCTGTCAAGAACCGACAGGCGTGTTTTCTCCCTGTTATAAAGAAACAGACCGCAGAGAAAAAGGGACAGCATCATCGAAAAGCCAAAGAAGTGATTGGTCAGCTGTCTGTTGAAAAAAAGGCTTATGCAGAAGAGAATCAGGATCACGGTTCCTGAAACTGCAAAAAACAGATTTCCCGGAGCAAAAGATACTCCTGAGATGATGCCAAGGCAGAGTGGTACAACGATGCGAAGAAAAGGAACCTCCTTGTTAAGCACAGCCTGCAGCTTTTGAGACTGTATAAAGTTACGAAAAAGTTTGGAGTTTGGATTTTAGAGTGACTAAAGTTAAAAAAACTCCAAACTCTAGTCACTCCAAACTCTAGGCACTCTTTATCTTCTGCCCCGGAAGTATGGTCCTGTAATCCACCTCGAATTTGCCCTTTGTGATAGCCAGGAGCTTGCTACTGAGCAGTCTTCTTTTTAACGGGCTTACCTTGTCGGTGAAAAGGACACCGTCGAGGTGGTCATACTCATGCTGAATGATTCG
>Ga0105099_10001520_pt1 | contig 14429 bp, 13 predicted proteins | sample PPLLak3cmMay2015_2_FD_79138 | JGI IMG/M metagenome (GOLD analysis project Ga0105099, IMG submission 79138) | Freshwater sediment microbial communities from Prairie Pothole Lake near Jamestown, North Dakota, USA - PPLs Lake P8 Core (1) Depth... | ecosystem: Environmental > Aquatic > Freshwater >... | reverse complement strand
TTTCAGTTGTTGTGGCTGGTAGATTTGGTTGGTTGGGTTTTGATAAGAACGACGAGGTTGTTGGTATGGCAGGGATTGCTATTAGAAAAGTGATGAATAGAATAGTCAGTGCTGAGATAGTTAGTCTTTTATTCATCCTCCACCATCCCCATTTAAGGTTATACTCTTGTTAACCTAATCTTTAAACCTTTCTACTGTATACTTTATATTTCATTATATATAATCATTTCCTGTCAAAACGACAATTATAAAATATAGCAAATAGACAGTATAACATAGTTTACCCTTGGGTCTATCAGATTTGTTGTAAATTGTCTAAAATCTGAACAAATTATATATATGATGAACTCAATGGTGTTCTGAGAAGAGATTTATAAAAGGAAAATTTAATATAGTCATATATTTATATAATTAACAAAATATTAATTGTAACGGTGACGAAAAATGAAAGAAAAAATACCAATGGTAGTTATAATCTGTGTTCTACTCTTAGGTACAGCAAGCTTATCTGCAATAGCTTCAGTATCTGATTTGGAACTACCACCAACGACAGGCTATGTAACAATGCGTGCAACAGATGGAATTGACAGCTGGTTCGATATGAATATATCAGATGTTCCTTCAGGATATGATATCACAAATGGAACCTACCTTGGTTGGTGTGCTCAAAAAAGTATCGCAATGACAAGAGGAGTAAACCACTCAGTTCGTCTCTATTCAAGCTATGATCCAAATATGCCTGAGAGTTATAAAAGCGAAAATTGGTCTAAGATCAACTACATACTAAACCATAAACAGGGGGATAAAAATAGTATACAGGAAGTTATATGGTATTACATCAGTCTTGACTCATATCCTTCAGATCCTGATGCACAGGCTATGATAGTTGATGCTGATGAGAATGGTTCTGATTTTATTCCTGAGGATGGGCAAATACTCGCGATCATAGTCGAAGGAGTGGAAACGATTCAACGCAGTTTTTTCGAATACACTATTCCTATATTGCCTCCAGATGAGCCTAACGAACCACCTTCTGAGCCACCTTCTGGTCCAACAGGAGGAATTGCTCAGAATCATGCTCCTACAGCTGATGCTACAGCTGGCGAGCCATATACAGGTTTAGCCCGCGGGGAGATTACATTTGACGGTTCAGACAGCTATGATAGAGATGGCATGATCATCTCCTGGAAATGGGATTTCGGAGACGGAACCACCGGATCAGGTAAGATTGTAAAACACTCCTACGCTGCTCCTGGGGAGTATACTGTTACTCTAACTGTAAAAGATGAAAAAGGAGCTACAGACAGCTATGCTACTAAGGCAACGATCATCGAGGGCAACAACCAGCCAAACACACCAACGATATCTGGTCCTACATCAGGGAATAAGAACACTTCATATGATTTTACTGTAGTGTCAACAGATCCAGATGATGATTCTCTCCAATACATCATCGACTGGGATGACGGCGAAATAATGTCAACTGTTTATTCACCAAGTGGAACACCTATGATAAGGAGCCATGCATGGGTTGAACCAGGGCATTACACCATCACGGTAAAGGCTTCTGACAACAACAAAGAATCAGGGACTGTCACTATCGATATATTAATCGATATCGTTTATATCCAGGGCCTTGGATATCTAATCGATGATGATAGCGATGGACTATATGACGGCTTCTATAACAACGCAACAGGTACGAAAACAAAAGTAGAGAAGCTTGATAACGGTAATTACCTTATTGATATCGACGGAGATGGTACGCAGTATTATGAGTACAGCTCTGCTAGTGGTGAAATAAACGCCTACCAGGAACAACCAGTGTTTATGTATCTACTGGTCGCTGTTATATTTATTGCGTGTCTAGTTGTTTTCTTTTTTTTAGAACGTAGAAGAAAACGGTCGAAACTTTAGAAAACAAAAACAGATAAAAAAAAGGGATCATAAACCTCCCTTTGTCCTATTTTTTTTAAATAATTATACTGTTCGTTATACAACGTTTAGTCTCAGATGGATATCCCTATAAGCATTTGTGTGGTCACTGTCTACTTTCTCATAGGCTATCCCTATATAATCAGTATCAACACTATAATGAGGTGTTGAACTAGTGTAAAGAAGGAAAACCAATCTGAATTCGCCTAAGCGAGTTATATTGAATGTATAGTTATATTCCCATTGCGGCTGCCATGGTTCGACGAGATCTATCTGTTCGTGTTCAAGTGTAACATTGATTTTATCCATATACCATAGGTTGTTGTAAACGGTTTCATTATTGTTTGATGTCTGGTTATAAATTGTTGATTGGTTTACTAGCCATACCTCTATTGTGTAGTTGATGGTTTTGTACTCATGATTTGCGATACCTAAAGTAATGCTTGTGTTTTGACCAACTTCTAGATAACGAGGATATTCGGTATTGTCTGATGTGGTGTAGTAGAATTCAGTGAATTTTTCTGGTTCCCTCGGCGTTATAGCTATGTATACGACTAGAATTAATGTGATTATTACTACTATTGCGAGTATGATTGTTAGTGTTTTATCCAGTTTGTTTTCGTGTTTTGGAACAGATATGTTAATTGCGGGTATGAATCGGTTTGAGGGTGGTATTTTGAACCATCTGAGTATGGCTATGCTGCCCATTATAAGGATGAACGCTTCAAGGGATAGAGTAATTGACATTAGTTCAAATCGTCCGATAGTATAAAATAAAACAATCCCAAAAAGAGGTACAATGGCTAATGAGATGCCTAGGCTTAATGCGATTCTTTCAGTGAAGTCTATGCCCTTGTCTGTTTTTTTATTTGGGAATAAAGTGCAGATTAATACATGCCCTGGTATGAAAATGATGATTGGTATGCTTAAGATGATCCGTATAGGGTTGTTTACATCGAATATTATGAAAAAAAAGGCTACAACGCTCCAGATCATGGAAAAGATTATTGTTATGGGGTATTTGTCAAACTTAAGTTGCATAATTTTAGGTTAGATACCTACTAAGTTTATTATTCTTTTTGTAACAATTATCATGAAAATTATGAAAAAAAGTATTATGAACAAGTTCATTCTTATTTTAAGGGGCTTAGGTATGTATTCATCTATTACTGCTTTAGTTACAAGCACTCCCAGGAAGATTAATATTAAAAATATTTCTAAATCTGTTCCTGTTATTGAAAATAAAATTATTATATAGATGATAGTACCAAGGGTTATCATTGTGGAGATGTTTTGTTTTTTTTCTATCATGAATAATGGGAACATTGTTCCTATTATCAGAAGGGTTAGACTAAGTTTAGTGGTAAAAGGATTTTTATTAACAAGGATTACTATGCTTGTTAAAGTTAGTATTATCCCTATCATTGCTGCATTGAAATTTATCCCAGATAACCAGTTTTTATGTGATTTCTCGTAGTTTTTTTCTAACTGCTTTGGTTGCGATTTAAAAATGTTTTTTTGTCCGCAGATTGGACAGTGGAAAAACATTTTTTTTGTTAGTTTATTTTCCACTGCGACAATATGTTTACAGTTAGGACATCTGAAGGATTCTAGGTTTGTATCATGTTTTTTTCTTAAAGGTTTTGTTATTCTATTAAATATAGAATAGTTTTTTTTGTTCAACTTCTTTGCCTCATATTTTAGTTAATAATTAACCGGTTAAGGCTGTCAGTATATAATAATTTTTCATGTTGTAAAATAAATAGTTTAAATCTCTTGTTTAATATCACTATAGAGAAAATTTAAGTACAACTCTCCATATCTGGATATCCATCATATATAGGATAAAGATATTAGGAATTTTATATGTTTATATGTGAGCATCATGATTGAAACGATAGCTATCTTACCCGCATATAATTTAGAAATGTCAATTCATGATATAATTGAAAGGACGAAAAAATATGTTGATTTAGTAATTGTAGTAACTGATGGTTCAAAAGATAATACTGCAAAAGCTGCATCTGAAGCAGGGGCTAAATGTCCTCCGCATACGAATATACGAGGAAAAGGTTATGCAATTAGAAAAGGAATTGAATATAGTAAACAGTTTAATCCAAAATATATAGTTTTAATGGACACAGATGGACAGCATCTACCTGAAGAGATTAATAAATTGTTAAATTTTATCAAAGAAGGAAAAGCAGATTTTATAGTAGGATCTAGAGGTATGGGGAAAATTAATACCTCAAAAATAAATATTTTTGGAAATCTTGGATTAAAGATTATATCATTTTTACTGACTGGAAAATGGTTAACCGATACAGAATCAGGTTTCCGTGTGTTTAAAGCAAAAGATTTATATAAACTAAAACTTGAAGCATTATCTTACGATATCGAAAGTGATTTATTATTAAAAGCTCTACATATTAATTTAAAATTAATTGAAGTACCAATAACAGTACCAATAGCAGTTCCAGGAGTTACAACAAAAGATGGATTAAAAATAGGTTGGTTTAAAATGAAAGTTGGATTGCGATTGAAGATTAAAGGTGAATAAAATGATTTCATTTTCAATAGATCCTGAAGGAAATAAATATAAAATTCCTGATAAAGATGAAACTTATATAGAATTTAAAAAAATAAAAGATATAATTGATGGAGAAAAGAAAAATGGAAAAAAAATTGTTGTCATTCAAGGTTTAGGTTTTGTTGGAGCTGTAATGGCAACAGTCGTTGCTGATTGTAGAGTCAACGATACTCATCCTTACTTTGTGATAGGTGTTGATTTACCAATTCCTAATTCTTTTTGGAAAATTCCCGTAATAAATTCAGGAAAAAGTCCGTTTTTAGCAAAAGATCCTGAAATAGAAAAGATATTTAATAGAACAGTTAATGAAAAAAAAAATCTCATAACAACTTGGATACCTGAAGTATATTCAGATGCAGATATTGTTATCGTTGATATAAATTTGGATGTAAATAAAACTGAAATCGGAAGAGCTGAAAATTCTTCTGTAGAAATTAAAAGTTTTGAAAACGCTATAAATATCATAGGCAAATATATCAATACAGATTCGTTAATTTTAATTGAAACAACAGTTCCTCCGGGTACAACAGAAAATATAGTTAAGCCGATAGTTGAAAAATGTTTTATACAAAGAGGTATAGATTTATTAAAAAACCCTCCATTGATTGCCCATTCATATGAACGAGTGATGCCAGGAGATGATTATGTCAATTCGATTAAAAGGATGTGGAGAACTTTTTCAGCAACAAACAAAGAAGCATCTTTAAAAGCAAGAGAGTTTCTATCAAATATTATCGATACAAAAACGTATCCTCCTTGTGAACTGCGAACACCTACTGATTCGGAACTAGCTAAAATCTTGGAAAACTCATACCGCGCTATGAATATTGCTTTTATTTATGAATGGACATTACTTGCAGAGGATATTGGTATAAATTTATTTGAAGTAATTGACTCTATTAAAGTTAGGAAAGGAACTCATGATAATATGATGTATCCAGGGTTTGGTGTAGGTGGTTATTGTCTGACTAAAGATCCTTTGTTAGCCCATTGGGCATCTAAAAATATTTTTAAAAGAGAAGCGCATCTTGAATTTTCTGTAAAATCTGTAAATGTGAATGATCTCATGCCTCATCACACGTTTGATCTTCTTATGAACGGAATGAGTAATGATATAAAAAGAAAGAAAATAACTATCCTTGGTGCTTCATATAGGAAGGATGTTGATGATACCCGAAATAGTCCAACTATAACGCTTTATGATGATATAAAAAAGGCGGGAGGTTATCCAGAAATTCACGATTCTTATGCAAAAATAATGTCACAACGACCAGATATAATAATTAATTGCGATATTAATTCATCTCTTGAAAATGCATCTGCGGTTATTTTTGTGGTTAAACATAAAGAATATGAAGAACTTCCAATTGAAAAAGTTATTTCAAAGTTAAGAAAAAACGGATGTATTATAGATGCGTTTAATGTATTATCAGATGATAAATTAGCTATATTTAAGAAAAATGGGTTTAAAGTTCTTGGTGTGGGAAAAGGTCATATAAAATTCTTGTGATCTAGGTAAAAATATGAAAAAAATATTAGTTACTGGTGGAGCAGGGTTTATTGGATACCATATCTCAAAAATATTATCAGATGAGACTGATAACGAAGTTCATATTGTTGATGATTTTTCGAACGGTAAAAAAGATGAGTTTTTTAAAAAGCTGATTGAAAAAAGAAATGTAACATTTTATGAAATGAATCTAGCTAATCAGGATAGCTATTCTAAAATAGAGACAAGATATGATCAAATATATCACTTAGCTGCAGTTGTTGGGGTTAGAAAGGTCGTTGAAAATCCAGTATTAACATTAAGGGTAAATACTCTTTCTACAATTTATCTTTTGGATTTTATCAAAGAAATGAAAAATAAACCAAAAATACTTTTTACATCTTCTTGCGAAAACTATGCAGGGTCAATAAAGATGTGCAATGTCGAAATACCTACTCCAGAAAACGTGCCATTATGTATTGAAGATATTTTTAATCCTCGATGGTCTTATGCATGTTCAAAAATTTTGGGAGAAATTGCTTGCATTAATTATTCAAAAAAATATAATTTTGATGTTAAAATTGTAAGATATCATAATATTTATGGTCCTAGAATGGGGAATAGTCATGTAATTCCTGAATTTATTTTAAGAATATTAACTAAAGAAAATCCTTTTTTAATGTATGGGGGTAATCAATATAGGACTTTTTGTTATGTTAATGATGCTGCAAAAATGACCATAAAGATAATGGAGCTATCCCGGGATATTTTATATAATATCGGTAGTGAAGAAATAGATACCTTAATTAAAGATATAGCAATATATCTATTTGATATTGCTAATTTTTATCCAAAAATCATTGAAAAAGGTTCACCTAAAGGATCTGTTCAAAGAAGAAAACCAGATATTTCTAAGCTTAAAAAAGAATCCTTATTCATATATGAAACATCATTGAAAGATGGTTTAAAAAAAACATACGATTGGTATAAGAAATACTCTAAGATTTAAAGAAAGAATTCCACCAGTCTATAGCGAAACGAAGTGAGCGGTGGCTGGTGGTCACAGAAACAACAAATAAAAACCTATTTTTTTATTAGATACCTTTTAGTGGTGCCACTGCTCTTGTTGATCCAAATGAACAGCATCTCGACATCACTAGGAGAAAATTTTTATGGATTTTATTTGCGATGCTATGCCAAAATTCGGTACCATAGCTCAAGCATTGGAAGAAATGTCCTTCGCCTGAGCTTCAAAACCAAATAATGTCACGACATCTTTAACTTTCCGGATGTTCAAAAACGCTGCGAAGAGATTTTTCGAGAAGTCTGTAAAAAACATCGATGGATTCTCCGGGAAATTGGATTTGATAAAAATCATGTTTACATCACAATTTATGCAGGAATCGATGGACCATAAGATATAGCAAAAACTCTGCTGGTACGAAATTTGACTATTCACTTGCTAAATCTGTACCTTAAAAGATAAATATATGAAGGAATATATGGGCAAAATTATGGATATAAATTTAGAAAAATCATCCTTTCCAGAAAAAAAAATAACTGGTGCCCTTAAAGTAGGTGTTATTGGTGCTGGAAAAATGGGTTTGCTTCATAGTGGAATATTTAATAATTTAAATGGAAGTGTTCTGTCTGCTATATCTGAGAAGAAAAAAATAATTTCAGAGGTGATAAAACAATGTGTTTCTGGTATCGAGGTATATCAGAATTATCAGGAGATGCTAGAAAATGAAAGACTTGATATTGTTGTCATTACTACACCTGTTTTCCTTCATAAGAAAATGATTGAAGATGCACTAAATCATAATGCGCATGTATTTGTGGAAAAACCTCTCGCAATAAATGGACAGGAATGTCGCTCTTTGTTAAGTAAATCATATAAGAATAAAACCATGGTGGGATATTGTAGAAGATTTATGGATACATATAAAACGGCAAAAAAATTAATTGAAGAAAAAGAATTGGGAAGCATTAATGATTTTACTGCTCACATATTTGTAGCTCAGGTTTTTCGTCAAGGAAAAGGATGGTTCTATGATCCTGAGAAAAGTGGAGGAGGTGTTTTAATGGATTTAGGTTCTCACGCTATAGATATGATTCATTATCTTTTTGGGGGCATCAAACAAGTACGTGCTAGTGGTAGATCAATATATAGCAAGGAAGTTGAAGATTACGTTTCAGTTGATTTATTAATGAATAGTGGTGTTATTGGTTCTCTGGAAGTTTCATGGTCAGTGAAGGATTACCGTTTACCAGAGCTTTATATTGAGATTCATCTCGATTATGGAAAGATAATAACGACAGAAAAATACATAAAATTTTTTTTAGAAAAAGATACACCTTCGCTTAAAAAAGGTGAGACTTGTTACTATAAACAACATTTAACAAAAGATGTTCCTATAAATCTTGCGGGGCCAGAATATACTTTGGAAGATCTTCATTTCCTTAATTGTATCAATAATAATCAGAAACCACTTTGTGATTTACATGAGGCAGCAAAAACAAATTTTGTAATTGATAAAATCTATTCATCAATCAAAACAAATGCGACTGAGGAGATAAACTATGAAATTTGATAGGATGATTGTAAATCAGGGGGGTGTAAGAGATTGGATCTAATCTTGGGTCATAATCAATTTCTTGGTACTAGTCATATATCTGACGAGCGAGGTATAGAACGGGAAAAAAAATTTTCTAATGTGAAAAATATTTACAGAGTTGTAGAAAAAGCAGCAGATTTAGGATGCAAAGGGATGATTATTGAAACCCATCCACGCATGTTGGAATTTTTAAGATATTATAAAGAGAATGAAACTTTTGAAATTGATTTTTATCTGCAGATACCCTGTTTAAATGTATATATCCAAAAAATGAATGAACAGGCGCTATCTGGTTTAATATTAGAGATTATTAAACGAGGTGGAATAAAAACTGTGTCCTCTAGCTTAATGAAAAATTTTATAAATTATTTAAAAAAAGATTATATTTCTATTGCAGTTTCTTTTTTGCAGTTCGAATTGAAACCTTTTAGAGATGTCAATATAAAATCAATATTTTTACAAAATGTATTTACAGATTTGTTATTATCGCTCCAGATTTATCCAGCTTTAGAAGAATATCTCACCTTTGTTGATGAAGAGATGGGAATTAAACCGGGTTTTATAACTCTGAATTTTGAATTATTTAAAAAGAGTTTTGAGGAGTTGGGTATCAAACCGCCTACGGTGATGACCCCAGTTAATCCAGGGGGTTACGATATGAGTCCATCTCGTAGTGCTGTAGAAAAAGCTCTAAAGGAGTATAAAGGTGAGATTATTGCCATGAATATACTTGGTGGAGGTGCTTTTTCTTTGTATTCCTCTTATCAATATTTAAAATCGTTTGATAATATAAAGAGGTGTGTTGTTGGTGCTTCTTCCGATGAACATCTGAAAGAATTAATCAAACTTTTCAGGCAATAGGGTTTTATGAACATATTGGATTATATTAGATACGGTTACCAAAGAATTTTTATAATAACTCGCTATGGGTGGGCGTAATAGATAATAAATAAAGAGGTGATTTCTATTATTTCGATAGCGAAACCATCGTTTAGTGATGAAGAATTCAAAAATATACAATGTGTCCTTAATTCAGGTGTTCTAGCCCAGGGGAAAATAGTTGAAGAATTCGAAAAAAAATTTGCCAACTATATCGGAGTTAAATATGCGGTCTCAACTAATTCAGGTACCTCTGCTTTACATACTGCTCTTGCAGTTCTTGGAATTAAAAATTATGACGAGGTTATTACAACGGATTTTTCTTTTATAGCAAGTGCAACCTGTATTGTCATGCAATCTGCGAAACCTGTTTTTTGTGACATTGATCCAAAAACCTATAATATTTCTCCTGATTTAATCAAAGAAAAAATTACAAATCATACCAAAGCAATCCTCCCAGTTCATCTATATGGTCAACCATGTAACATGGATGAGATCATGAGAATTGCTAAAGAATTTGGTTTATTCGTAATTGAAGATGCATGCCAAGCGCATGGAGCAGAATTTAAGGAGATGAAAGTTGGGTCAATCGGAGATATCGGTGTCTTCAGCTTCTATCCTACAAAGAATATGACTACTGGGGAAGGAGGAATGCTTACCACTAATGATGAAACAATAGCTGAAAGAGCAAGAATATTTAGGAATCAAGGTCAGATTAAACCATATCTCCATGATACATTAGGATTTAACTACAGGATGACAAACATTTCAGCAGCAATTGGTTTACCTCAACTAGAACATTTAGATGAAAAAAATAAAATAAGAAGAGGAAATGCAAAGTTCCTAACTGCAGAACTAGAAAAAATAGCTGGAATTATTCCCCCGTTTGTTGCTCCTTCAATAACTCACTCTTTTCATCAATATACAATCAAAATAGAAGAAGATTTTCCATTGTCTCGCTCGGAACTTATGGACCATCTAAAGAAAAAAGAAGTAGGTTTTGGTATTCATTATCCGTTACCTATACATAGACAGCCACTATTTGAAAAAATGGGTTATACTGATAATGGGGTAAATTGTCCTATTGCAATAGATGCATCTCAAAAAGTTTTAAGTTTACCTATCCACTCAGGCGTGAGTCAATTAGATCTGGAATATATTGTAGATGCTATACAAATAGCTAGGGATTGATAAATATGAATGTTGGTGTGATTGGTACAGGAAATATGGGTGTTAATCATGTTCGCGTTTATTCAAGAATCAGAGACACAGATGATATCTATGTTTTCGATTCAATGAAAAACAAATTTAATATGCTTAAAAAGTTTGGCGTTATTATTTGCGATTCTTTAGATGAATTATTAAATAAAGTTGATGCAGTAAGCATTTGCGTTCCTACTGAGAATCATTTTAAAGTTTCAAAGGAAGTTATTGATAAAAATGTTCCATGTCTAATTGAAAAGCCTATTACTTCAACAATGAAAGAAGGAAAAGATTTGCTTGAAGGAATTACTCGTAACTCAATTATCGCCGTTGGTCACATTGAGCGTTTCAATCCTATTGTTAATGAAATCAATAAGATAATTAGGAATGTTCGCTATTGTGAAATTAAAAGACATAATCCTGCATCTACAAGGATAAAGGACGTCTCAGTGGCAAAAGATCTTATGATTCATGATATAGACATCATTTTTAATGTGCTGTTTAAAGATATTAAATATCACTTATATAGCGTTGGGAACCGAGAGGTTATTTCATCCTTAATGAATTTTGGCGATTCAATTGTTTCTCTTTCTGCTAGTAATGTATCTTCTAAAAAAATTAGATCTATATATGTTGAAGATAAAGATTTTACTGTGGAAGGAGATTTTATGCTTCAAGAAATTTATATTTACAAGAAACCTGAAAAATATACTATAACGGACGAACGATATGTTCAAGAAAATATTATCGAAAAAGTACTAATTAACAAAGTAGAGCCGTTATATGTAGAGTTGGAAACTTTTTTAGAATGTGTTCAAACACATAAACAATTTCCTGTCACACCTGAACAAGCTCTTAATAATTTGAAAATATGTGAAGAAATCGAGAGTGGATTTCAATGAATTTTTATAAACATGGAACTGCCATTGTCGAGAGTAACGATATAGGCGAAGGAACAAAGATATGGCATTTTGTTCATATCCGTGATAGATCCAGGATAGGTAAAGGATGTAACATTGGAAAAAGTGTATACATCGATATGGATGTAGTGATTGGAGATCGAGTTAAGATTCAAAATTTTGTATCTGTATACAAAGGGGTAGAGATTCAAGATGATGTCTTTGTTGGTCCATCGGTAACTTTCACTAACGATCTTTATCCTAGAGCAGATCGTTGGAATGAGGAAGATATTATCTCTACACTTGTTCAAAAAGGGGCAAGTATAGGTGCCAATTCAACGATTATCTGCGGTATTAAAATCGGTTCTTATGCGATGATTGGAGCTGGTAGTGTGGTAACAAAGGATGTCCCCGCATTTGGACTTGTAATTGGAAACCCAGCTATCTTGAAAGGATATGTGTGTTACTGCGGAAGAAAATTAGAAAAAGGTATAAAAGTAGATGACAAAAAGACAGTATATACCTGTGAAAATTGTGGGAAGAAAGTTGAGATAACAGAAACCTAGTCCGTACTTGTAGCCAAACGAATAAAACGAATATCTTTTAGTAATTAAAACGATGAATATTTAAGAAAATCGATTAATATCTTTAAAGACTAGAATTAAGGAATATATATGAAGATAGGATTAATATGCAATATGGGCGGTCATCTAACCGAAATGCTTTTTTTAATGGAAGCTTTTGATAAACATGAAATTTTTTTCATAACTTACAATGATCCCAGAATAAATAAATTAAATTATAAAAAATATCTTTTGGGATACATTGGTACCGATTTTTGTAAAATGGTAAGAGCATTCTTTAAAATATTTAATATTTTGATAAAAGAAAAACCAAATCTAATTATAAGTACTGGTTCTGAAATCGCAATACCCGCATTTATATTCGCTAAACTTATGGGAATTAAATCCATTTATATAGAGACTTGGAGCAGAGTAAATAATAAGTCAAGAACCGGAAGGATTCTTTATTTTGTCACTGATGTTTTTTTGGTTCAATGGCAAGATCTTCTAAAAGAATACGGGAAAAAAGCCCGATATGTGGGGGGAGTTATTTAGAGAAATGATTTTTGTTACAATAGGTACATATATCGGTTTTGACCGTCTTGTTAAGAAGATGGATGAAATCGCCTCTAATCTAAATGAAGAGGTTGTAATGCAGATCGGGAATACGAAATATGAACCTAAAAATTCCAAGTGGTTTAAATTTTTAGATAATGAGAAAATAGATGAGCTATACAATAAAGCCGATATTATTATTGCTCATGACGGGGCAGGAACCTTACTTTCTGCAATATCTCTGAATAAACCAACCGTTATAGTTCCACGGTTAAAGAAATACGGTGAATGTGAATATGAAAATAAATTTGATCTTGCTGAGGCTTTAAAAAATAAAGGTAGAATTGTTGTTATTTATGATGTCGAACAACTTAAGGATGCTATTCAAAAAGTAAAATCTCTTGTATATATGCCATCTGAACGGGACAAGCGACTTATATCTTTCTTGAAAGAATATATTGCTACATTGGATAGAGGTATTAAGAATGGTAAAAAATATCAATAAAGTTTTAGTAATCGCTTCGAATTATTCTTACTTTATAAAAGAACTTGTTGAAGCTGAAGCCAAATATGTTAAAAAAATTAATGTTCTTATTCATCATAATTATATATCTGAACTGGCCAGGTTTATTCCTTTCAAAGGTTATTTCACAGTTGTTAGGCAGTTTTGGCTGAAAGGAAAAATTATAGATTTTAAATGTAAACCTGAAAATATTACTGTGGATTTATTATCATTATTTTATCTTATTCCAGATGGAAGAAATAAAAAATTCGCCGATAAAATTGCAAACAAGTTTGAAAGTTATATCAAAAAGAATAAAATTCAGTTTGATATAATTCACGCTCATTTTGTATATCCTCAAGGATATATCGCTGTGAAATTGGGTAAAAGTTTTGACGTACCTGTAATAATAACTGCTCATGGTCATGATATTTATGATATGCCTTTTAGAGATAATGAATGGAACCAGAAAATTAAATGGATTTTAGATGAATCCACTCATATTATCACAGTTAGTGAAAGTAACAAAAGAATATTAGTTGATAAACTTAAAATCAAAGAAAAGAAAATCACAATAATTCCTAATGGTTTCAACTATGAAAAATTTAATATCATCGATCAAAAAAAGGCCAGAGAGAAAATAAAATTACCGGAAGATAAAAAAATAATTTTAAATGTCGCGAATCAATATCCCATAAAAGGTCAAGAATATTTAATAAAAGCTATGAAAATTGTAACAGAAAAACGCCAAGATGTTATTTGTTTAATTATAGGTGGGGGCTCATTAACTGAAGAACTTGAACATCTTATTGGTAAACTTAATTTAAAAAATTATGTAAAAATATTAGGTTTTAAACCTTCTGACGAAATTCCGCTATGGATGAACGCTGCTGATTTATTTGTTCTTCCCAGTTTGAATGAAGGGAATCCAACTGTAATGTTTGAATCATTAGGCGTTGGATTGCCTTTTATTGGAACAAACGTGGGTGGAATTCCAGAAATAATAACCTCTGAACATTATGGTTTACTAGTTGAACCGGCCAATCCAAATGATTTAGCCGAAAAAATTTTAACGGCATTTGGGAAAAAATGGGATAAAAATTATATATCAAATTACGCGAAACAATTTTCATGGGACCATATCGCACAACAAACTCTAGAAACCTATAAAACAATTCCACATTCCAAAAATGGTG
>Ga0105099_10001519_pt1 | contig 14435 bp, 9 predicted proteins | sample PPLLak3cmMay2015_2_FD_79138 | JGI IMG/M metagenome (GOLD analysis project Ga0105099, IMG submission 79138) | Freshwater sediment microbial communities from Prairie Pothole Lake near Jamestown, North Dakota, USA - PPLs Lake P8 Core (1) Depth... | ecosystem: Environmental > Aquatic > Freshwater >... | reverse complement strand
TATTATTCGAAAGCGGTGTTTGCGCGCTCAGAATGGACGTGCACAGGACGATGAGGAGAAAGCCTGTGGAGTGTGATGTCATGGATGTTCCAATCTTTCTCATCGTGGTTACTTGAGCAAGCACATCGTTCGTACGTCACGTCCGGCCGCGGAACGAAGCGAGTAAAAATAGATGCCACTCGGCAATTCTTCCGCGTTGAATGATACCGCATATTGCCCCGGTTCTTGCACCCAATTCACCAGCACCGCAACCTCGCGGCCGAGCACATCATATACCCGCAGATCCACATCGCTGACAGCTGACAATTGATAGCTGACCACTGTTCTCGGATTGAACGGATTAGGGTAGTTCTGATACAATATGGTCTGCGATGGAATGGAAGCCGGCTTGGACTCCATTGCCGATGTAAGCGTGGAAACGTCAAACCGCAATATGCGATGATTGTCGAAGTCCGCTACCCAGATGTGACCACTCGGCGAGTCGACGAACACGGATTGCGGATACGCAAAGCTGTTCGCCGTAGCTGACACGGCTTCAATCCGCGGGAGCAGTTCCTGTGACTTGCTTGGTGCGACGAGCAATCCCGCCAAGCACATCACTGTACACCAGAACATCAAATGCCGCATCGATTTCCTCCGATTGTGCAGAAAGCGGCTGCCCCCGGATGAATGGAGGAAGCAGCCGCCTTCGTTCGCGTTAACAACGCTTACTTCAGTAGAATCATCTTTCGGCTGAGGCGCTGTTCGCCCACTGAGAGCGTGTAGAAATATGTCCCCGATGGCAGATCACGCGCATTGAGAGTCGCAACGTAGTTTCCCGGATCCAACACGTCGTTCATCACCGTGAGCACTTCACGACCCAGCATATCGACGATCCGCAACGATGCTATGCTTCGGCTTGTCACAGAGAATCGAATATTCGTGGACGGATTGAATGGATTGGGATAGTTCTGTTCCAGGGAGAGATTCTTCGGTATCGTGGAACCCTCCCGCTCGACGCGCGAAACAAGATCATTCCCATACACACTGAGGCCGTCGATCTTCTCCGCCACATAGATATACTTCCCGTCTGCGGCGACGCCTCGTGAAGCCGGGACGCCGTCATAGAATCCAGCCTCGACTGGTAACGCTGGATTGGAGATATCGATCGCACGTATTCCGGTCGCTTCCGAAGCAACATAGCAGTAATTCCCTGCAACAGCTGCAGCATAGGAAGTGCTTCCAGCTCCCATGTAGATCCTGGATACCAGCGTGGGGGTCAGCAAGTTTGAGATGTTGAATATCTTGAGGCTGTCCCCGTCCGGGACGTACGCATGGTCTCCCGCGAAAGCAAATCCCTCATTCCCTGTCTTGAACGTCGTCGTCAATCCTTTTTCGACTGGCGCCGTGGGTGTTGTGACATCGAAGAAGAGGATCTTGTTGAAGTCCGTCAGCCCGACAACGTTTCCGGCTGCCGCGACATTTTCCCCGTACTGATTTCCGGGATAAAAATATCCGATGAGCGACGGACTTGCGGGATTTGAAATGCTGAACACCGCCAGGCCGCTATCGCTTGCCGCGACATAGATGTAGTTGCCGCTGATCGCAACTCCACGAGCACGCGGCATGGTGATCGTCGAGGTCTTCAACGGACTTGATGGATTGGTGACATCGACCACATGCAATCCAAGTGTGCCGCCTGCAACGTATGCGTAGTTCCCACTTGCGACGACTCCTCTTGCGTCACCTCCCAGCGACGTTGTGGACAACAACTGTGCATTGGCCGGATTGCTCACATCAATTATGCGAAGTCCCGCTGTTCCGTACGCGACGAAGACCTTTCCATCCAAGTAGAATGGGGAATAGGCGATCCCCGTAGCGGCTTGGTTTGCGCTGATGAATGCAGACAGCGTTGGGCTTGCCGGAGTCGATACATTGATTCCGCTCAGCCCTGATATCGGTGCGCGATTCGCAACAAAGATATGTCCTGTTGGCGTCCCGCCAATGGTCACGGCGCCGTAGCTGAGGAACGCTGCCCTCCCTGTCGTGACGAGTTTGCCCACAAACGTCGGGGTCGCTGGATTCGATACGTTGTACACGTATAGGCCCGAATCCCCAACGGCGACATATCCATAGTTGCCATCAAAGACGATACTTCCTGTTCGGTAACCGCTTGCAACGGTAGTGACATTCGTTGGATTCGTTGCGACTGATACGTTAACGACCTGGAGGCCGGCATTGTAGTCGCATATGAAGGCATATCCCGACCGTACGTTCATGTACTGATGATATCCGCCATATCCCATGATCGTCGACTTGTATACAGGCGCCGACGGAGTTGAAATATCAAAGATGAAGCTTCTGCCCTGATAGTTTGATGTCGTATTTGCAGCGATATACGCGTATGGTTGCGAGATAACCACACTCTCACAGTAGGCCAAGCTGTCGATTGACGCAACGAGGTTCGGGGAAGCGGGAGTCGTGATATCGAAAATCTTGAATCCGGCGCTCCCTGCTGCTATGTAAGCATAGGTTCCGCTCGTGGCTAGACCTTCACAGGTGACGCCAACACCAACATCCATTGTCGACACCAGTTTCGGTTTTGTTGGATCCTGAACATTAACGAGCCAGAAGTAGTTGCCACCGCATGCGACGAGGTGTTGAGTCGAATTGATCGACGTCCGTACCAGGAACTCGACAACAGCGGGAAGCTCTATGCTGGCGATCTTCACTGGCGATGAAGGATTTGAGTAGCTTGCCACCTGGATCTTGTTCCCAAGACCGTAGAAGACGAGCGAACCGGCAGCAAAGACGGCTTTTGATTCTCCTTCTCCCCTGCCAAAGTTGCTGAGGAGAGAAATATTCGAATAACTCTGCGCAACGATCGTTTGTCCGATCATGCACAAACCGATCACCACGATCGAAATCAGTTTAGGAATCCTCATGGTACCTCCACTATGCATTTCGCGAGTCGATGAACAGCCTGTCAGCAGAGAGCGCCGAGACTCATCAAACACGCTCGGCGCCCTCGCACCAATTCACCGCTATTTCAACAACATCATCTTGTTCGTCCTCACAATCGGCTGAGTATTCCCATCCAAGGGTTGAGCATACAGCCGGAAGAAGTACACTCCGCTGCTCATTTGCGCGCCATTGTTGTCCTTGCCGTTCCATGTCACGCGATATGAACCGGCATTTTGAACGCCGATCGCGAGTGACCGAACTTCTTGCCCAAGGAGCGAGTAGACTGCCAGTGTTACGTTGCTTTGATGCGGCAAGCCGTACTGGATGTTCGTCGATGGGTTGAATGGATTCGGGTAGTTGTTCAGAAGCTCGTACGAGTTCGGAATATCTGAACTATTTTCTTCGACATCGGTCGTCACCGGAAGATCAAACCGAAGAATGCGGTTATTGTACTCGTCAGCTACCCAGAGGTGGTGATTTGTGTTGTCGACCCACATGAACTCCGGATAGTTCAAGCTGTTTGCCGTCGGAGGATCCGGCGTCACTTTCACATTGAATTCTGCTTGGCCAAGCACATTGTCCGCATTTGCGCCATTTGCTTTCGCTGCCGCATCATTGTACACCATGATCCGGTTGTTCGCTTCGTCGGTCACATACAGCTTACCCGACGCATCCACAAACACGCCTCGAGGTCCTTCTAGCCCGGCTTGCGTGCGTGCCATGGATGAACTCACGAAGTCGGTCTGTCCAAGGACTCCATCGGCGGCTGCACCGTTTGCTTTTGATGCGGCATTGTCGAACCGCAACACACGGTTGTTGTCCCGGTCTCCAACCCACAACCGACCTGATCCATCCACGGTGACTCCGTACGCTCTGGTCATCGTTGATGCCGTGAGACCACTCGTATTCGTCACAAAGTCCGGCTGGCCAAGCACGCCGTCCGCCGGATCACCATTCGATTTCGTCGCCACATTGTCGAAGCGAAGCACGCGCTTGTTGTCTCGTTCCCCAACCCACAACCGTCCGGCGCCATCAACGAACACACCAATAGGCGACCACATCGTTGATGCTGAAATGCCGCCGGCATTGGCAGTCGCTGTCGTGAAGTCCGCTTGACCCAAAACACGGTTCGCTGGCGAACCGCTCGCGATCGTCGACGCATTGTCAAATCGCAGAACCCGGTTGTTCGTCATATCAGCCACGTACAATCGGCCAGCCGCATCCACGCAAATCCCATACGGACGCGATACCTTGCTCGAGGAAGTTCCCCCTGTCACCGTCACGAAATCCGGCTGACCGAGGACCGCTTCCGCAGCGGCTCCGTTGACCATCTTGTCCGCTGAACTCCAGCGCAGGATGCGCCGGTTCTCATAATCGGCCACAAAGAGCTTCCCCGTCGTCGGATCCACCGCAATGCCCTTCGGCGTGTTCAACACACTCGCTGACGGTGTTTGGGCGGATGGCGATGTTGTGAAGTTTGAATAGCCCAACACGCCCACCGCCGCCGTATTGGTCGACAGGGGCGCTTGCCCGTACACCGATACACTCAGCGCCGTCAGCAGAAACGTCACAACAAACAGGAACGTGAGGTGTTTCATAGGACCTCCTAGAGTGATTGTGATGGATTGCGCGTGAATTCAGTTCGTTGATATCCAGACAATGCGTTATCACGCATGAACGTCTCAATCTCGTTTCGCAAGGGCGCCGATGACTGCGCACCCATGCGTGTCACCGAAATTGATGCAGATGCAACAGCCATCCTGGTCGCATCCTCGATCGGAGTCCCCTCGGCGAGGAACGCCGCCAATGATCCACTGAACACGTCCCCCGCACCGGTTGAGTCGATCGCGTTGACGAGATACGAAGGGATCATCCTCGTTCCATTTTCGCCTGCGAGGTAGGCACCTTGATGTCCCAAGGTGATAACAACTGTGGGAATTCCATATTCCTGGATGCAACGGGCGGTGGCCACGAGAGCGGCTTCGTTGGTAATCTTCGAACCCGTCAACATTTCTGCTTCGAGCCTGTTTGGCGTGATCACATCGACGCCTTTGAGCCATTCCTTTGATAGGTGCTGGCCCGGAGCCGGATTGACAACGACTCTTGTATTGCTTTCACAGGCAATTCGGATCGCACGCTGAATCGTATCGAGGGGAGTCTCGAGTTGAACAAGCAGTACCCCCGCAGATTCGATCTCTCCACGGGCCGCTTCAACATCGCCCAGACTCAGTCGTGCATTGGCTCCTGAAGCAACGACAATGCTATTCTCTCCATGCTCGTCAACAAGAATGAACGCCATTCCTGTTGGACTCGCTTCATCACGAACAATGTGTTTGGTTGAGATGCCTTCCGCGCGAAAGCGCTTCAGCATTTCCTGTCCATACGGATCCGCGCCTATGCGCGCAACGAAGCGCACGTCAGCTCCAGCGCGTGCTGCCGCGACAGCTTGATTTGCCCCTTTCCCCCCCGCGCCGGTCGTGAATCCACCACCAAGGATGGTTTCGCCGGGCCGTGGCAACCGTTTCGACTTGATTGTCAGATCGACATTGACACTTCCGACAACAACAACGGAGTTTTTCATTCGAGTGCAGAGCCCGCTATCTGGTGAATTTCAAACGACAACGCTCCTGTGCAGTTATGGGATCCAGTCACAGTTCCTATCACAGAGATACACCGAGAGAAATCGCGTGCACACGCGTGAGCTCTCCAAAATCCAGATAGGCATAGTTCAATGTTCCGAACACACCGCCGACAGAGTAGTTCAGTCCCAATCCGAATGTGAATGTCTGGGTGTCGTAGCTGAACTTGTATCCGCCGCGCAGGAAGAAGGTCTTGTCGTAGCCGTAGCTCGCACCGACATGAAACTTCTCACGTCCATCGTTCGGATGATCCCCCTCAATGATCACCGTCAGAAGATGCGGACTCTCTGGCTCATCAAGAAAATCCATCGCCACGCCGGCTCGGAAGTCCAGGGGCATACGAACTTTGTCGGATTCCGTTTGATACTGTTCGCTCCATCCACCGAATTTGGAGTCAGGACCAAAGTTTCTCGCTGTGATGGCTATGCGGAGGCTCCGGTATCCTGTATAATAGAGCGTCCCAAGATCGAGCGACCAATTCTGCATGGACAGCTCAGCAATGGTCTGCTTCATCCAACGAACATTGCCCCCGATTGAAAGACGTTCGGTCAGCTGACGAGCGTACGAAAGTCCCACGGTAATATCTCGTGCTGAGAAGGCACTCCCCGTCACAAACGGTGAGGTTGCACTTCCGCCAAGGGAGGCATTGATGGTTTCCGGGATATCGCCATAACTGAGCGTCGCAACACTCACCCCGACCACGCCGACATCCCCCAGACTTGCAGCAACAGCGATGGATTGATGCGTGATGTCTGCGATCCATTGCAGCGTGTTCAATTGGATGTTCACGGAACTGACGTTTGTGAGAGCCGCAGGATTGCCGAAGATCGCGTTCGCATCGCCCGCAGAAATCGCCGTAAACGCGCCGCCCATTGCCGCCTGCCGCGCATCTCCATTGATCTTTAGAAATTGCCAGCCCGATTGGCCTGCACGTTCAATACTGATCGGCTCGATGCCGGATTGTCCAAAGAGCAAGGAAGTCGCGATCAGTGCGTAGAGGAACGCCACCCACAACATTTTCTTCCTGTAAGCCATAAGGATGCTTTCCGTTACTTCACGATGGCGAGTTTGCCGATATACGATTCACCCGTGTGTCCCTCGACGAGTGATTCGACCAAGTACAAGTAGATCCCGGGGGCGACGCCAAGCGTCCACTTGTTCAGCTGGTAATCCAGCCGCTTGATGCTTCCCCACGCTTCGGATCCGCTTCCATCATCGTGCATGATCTCCTGGACCAAATCACCCATAAGCGTATAGACTTTGATCCTGCACTTTGCCGGAATGCCAATGAACTCCATTCGATAGCGTTCGCCTGTGCCTGTCAGGCCGCTGTGCTGGCGAAACGGATTCGGGACGACATAGACGTTTCGCGGAAACTCTTCATTGGGTCCGCGAAGCGGATAGATCGGGAATCTATTATTGTTGACCTTGCCACTTTCGTTGCCGTCAGTGTCATAGCTGGTGACACAATAGTAATTGCCGACTCCGAAGGGTTGTCCGGCGTCGACGTATCTGACTTTCCCATCAACAAGTACTGCTGAGTCTTTCTTGATGTCTGCGACAAGGGTCCAAGGACCGATGGTGAAATACGTGGACCGATAGATCCGATACCCCGCGAGATCATTCGTCCCCTTCAGCGGATCGCGATAGAGGTCGGAGATCGGCGGCCATTCGATGCTGATCTTTCCCGGTTCAGACGTGATGGTCAGGCTGTTCTCTCCGTCCGTGGGAGTTGGCGGCGGATAGGCCGTCAGCTGATAGTTGTTCGCATAGAGCCGTCGGGCGGCGCGAATATGGGCGAGGAGCGAGTCCCGTGATTCGATCACCATCCGATCGATATTCTCGACGCCGCCTTCCACGATTCGTGCGCGGTCCATTTCGCCCATGACTTCCGCGAACACGATCTTCACAGATCCAAACGGAGAAAGCGAATACGGTCCGGTGCTTACCAGCAACTCTGGACGTCGCTCGTATTTATTCCCTCCCTCACCTCCCGCAGCTCGTGCGGCGTCCCATGATAATCGGGGCTGTTGATGCGTCATGACTTGCTTGACACGTGGATGCGGATCCACTCCCTGGATGAACATCACATCTTCCCGCGGAGCTCCTTCGGTCACGCCTTGCCCCGTGTGTTCAAGGATGTTCTGATACACATTCCCGCCGCTCGAGTCGAGAACGACAACTGCAAAACATCCGGCAGCGTCCAATTCATGCTCACGGATTCCCTGTTGATAGATATCGCGGGAGTCTCCGATGTCGCCGCGCTGCGGTCCAACACCGAAGTTGAACGTCACTGGGGTTTCATCCTGGTACCGGAAGCTCCAATCATCGTAGAAGTAGAAGCAGCTTTCCGTCGGATCCCACGAGTATTTTTCGTCTCCCCTGCTCCCAGAGCGTTGCGTGATGCGAAGTCCATACCGCATCCCAAAGAACAGCGAATCAACGGAAGAGAGCTCGTTGTTCGTGATCATGACCTCGTGGATGATGAAATCATTCACTCCAGGAACGCTCCAGACCATGCTCCGACGCGAGACGTCGACATTCAGACCGTTCACGTGGTGTCCTCCGGTCACGATCTCTTCCCCCGAGATGCCAGGATTCGCAAAGTTGTAGTTCTTCAGCAGGGTGGCTTCTTCGATGGGAAAAACATCCTGCCCCGAAGGAAAGAACCGCGAATTGATCGTGTACGACGACGGAATGCCCTCGCGAACTCCATAAATGGCATATCCGCCCGCTTCCGCGTAGTTCAGGGCATCGCTGACATTCGTTCCTTTCGAATATCCCGGATAGTCCAGAGTGAAGAATCCATTCTGCGTCTCGGTCGGATCTCCATATTGCAGGGAATTCCATACGCTGGCCCAGAGCTTCCCGCGTGTCAATGTCTGCTTTCCCCACGTCACCTGGGCGGCTGCGATCGTCGAACAGACAACGATGCAGGTCAATACTCCAGAGAGCTGTTTCATCGTCATGCTGGTTTGTTTCACCGTTTTTCCGTTGTCAGAAATTAACCGAGACCTGGAAGTTGATGACACGTGGCGGAACTTCATAGGAGTACCATTCCCAGACATTGGGTTCAGAAAAATCATACGTCTGAGGCAGGCGCTCACGGTCAGGAAGATTGGGATTCTCCAAATACCGGATCAGATTGTCACCGCCGAGCAGACGGAGGAATTTCAGGTTGAAGACATTCTTGATGTCCACGCTAAACTCGGTCCGCGCACCGGCAATATCGAACGCCTTCGAAATCCGGAGATCGAGCTGATAATAGTTGAACCATCGCTTATTGTTCGGTTCGGTCGAATTATCTCCAGGCGGATGGTACGTGTATTGATCGCCTTGTCTCCACCAGAAATTCGTATACAGCACGACATCACTCAACGGTCGCACGCCAAATACTTCCGGTCCTTCGTCCTTCTTGAACACCGCGTTCGCCCAGCCTTTCACACGCTGCAGGCTGCTCCAGGCGCCTCGTCCCTGTCGCAGTCCCTTCGGAACATTGATGCTCTGTGATCCGGGCTCGTACAGTCGGCTATAGCCCACCTCGCCGCTGAACGACCAGTAGATCTCGTGGTATACACCGAAATTGAATATGCCGTTGAAGCGAGAGTCGATCTTGGTTTCAATTCCCCGCACGTCGGAATATCCGGCATTGCTCATCATCAGCGGCTTTGTCGCCGCATAGGTCGCCGCATAGACCCCGGTGATGACGTTTGCCTCTTCTGATGCGTCTTTGTAGTAACCGGTGACGTCAAATTTCAAGAGATCGGCAATATTGTAGTCCACACCGAGTTCGTACTGAATTGTACGTTCATATCCCATCTTCGAATTGCCGTAGTACCCTTGCCATTCATTCATGTAGGTGGGTTGCTTCGCATAGGGATTGAGCGTGCTGTCTGTTATTCCTCCGTAGTTCACAAACGGAAATCCGAACATCTTCACCCAGGAGGGGCGTTGATAGAAATGTCCGTACACGAAATGGAGAACAGCGTGTTCACTCAACGGATGAGAGATGCCGATGCGGGGAGCAACAGCGATCTGTAGTTTCGTCCGTTCGCGTTCCGGATTCCCGGGAATTCCCAGCGGAGCGCCAATGTCATGACCAGGGGTTGCCACCTGAAACGCAAGCGGATCATACATGTTCTTCGGAGCTTCCCGGTTCTGATTGAAGAAATCCGCTCGCACACCGATGTTCACGATGAGCCCCTCGGTTTCAATTTTGTCCTGAACGTATGCATGTCCTTCGTACGGATTTCCGTCGAAGACGTTCATGTTGTTCGAACGGCTGGCTCCGGATGAAGAGGAGTAGTTCTCGTAATTGAAATCAAACCCCTTCAGCCCGAAGCCTGCCTTGAGGTTGTGCACCTGCGTGATCTGGTTGGTGTAGTCCCCCTTGATCTGGTACGACTGTGAGAAGTTCTTTGTGTACGTGCGGTAGTAGTCCTGCAACGTATACCGAGGGACCATGGAGATGACGATTGGCAATCCAACGGAGTCGGTGAGCAGATGGTTTCGATCCGACCGGTCCATACGATCCTTGAGATAACTGACCGTGATCTCATAGAATGACTGTGTGTTGAGCACATGCGTCACACGGCCGTAGATCTGTGACCACCGGCGAAGCTCCGGCCATTGTCGGTACGGGGCTCCAACAAGATTGAATTTCGCGCGGGCATATTGCTCATCGATTCGCATGGGAGCAAGCCACCCGGACTCTTGTCCGGATTCGATCGTGTTGAAGTTCGATGCGGTATATTCGGCTGTTTCATATCCACCCACGAAGCCGCCGATTCGTAGTTTTACATCGGAAGAGAAGCGGTAGTTGATATAGCCCTGAATGTTGAATTCCGGATTGAACGGGATCAATTGGGGAAACAAGCCGACTCCCCGCTTCGATCGTCCTGAAAGCAGGAAGCTGAGGTCTTCTGTCACGCCTCCGTACACGGTTCCCTCAAATTCGTACTCAGCCCGATTCGCATAGTTCGCCAGGGTGTCGTTCGGTGTCGTCTGTTTTCGCCATGCCGCCAGAAGTGAGTCCGGATCGCGTCTGTAGAACTGGCTGTTCGCGTCCTGAGAAAGTCTTGTCCAGTAATCGATTCCCGTGCTTACATAATCGTTGTTCTCATGACTGTACATATTAGGGCCAAAATGATAAACTCCTTCAGGCCGAACGCGGACATTCAAGGATCCATGGAGACCGGATATTGCTTCCTTGGACACGATGTTGATCACTGCTGAACGACCTTCGCCGTACTCCGCATTATATCCGCCGGTTTGGACCGAAATCTGTTCAATGCTCGATGTATTGAATCCCGAGTAGTTATCGGAAACCAGACCGCTATTCACGGAAAGGTTATCCATCATGTACACCGCTTGCGTTGCCGAGCTTCCGCGAACATACGACTTGGTGATGCCGCGTTGCCATGCAAGTGCTGTATTGTCCTGGAAGAAACCCGATTGCCTCAAGAGCACCTCTTTGATCGTCCTGGCGCCGGATTGTTCGAGTACTTTGTTCGAGACAATCTGTTCGCTCGCGGTCAATCCCTTGTCGATAATCGGTTTCTCCGCAACGATGAGAACCTCTTCTCCTTCGATCACACCGGCCTTCAGACTGAAATTTTGAATTGTCGTCCGATCAATGATCACCTCGACCATGGTTCGCTGGATGCTTTCATATCCAAGCATTGAGATCGTCACAGTATACGTTCCAGGCGGGATATTCAGTATGAAGTACTCCCCATTCACATCTGTTGCCGCGCCCATCCTCATGTTCTTGAGCATGATGCTGGCGCCAATGAGGGGTTCCCCGGTGGCCTTGTCAGTGACCTTCCCCGTAATCTTTCCGGTATTGCCCGCGAGGGCGATGGTCCACGACATGAACACCGCAACGAGCATTCCGGCATACCTGTTCATCGAGGATTTGGAGAACGTCTTCATGCGAGGGATCTCTATGAATAGATGCTGTGGCATCAGGTGTTTGCGATGCGCGTGATCGCTGCCAACGGAGCAAGCCGTGCAACAGAATTCCGCACATTCAATTTGGGTTCGAGCAGTACTTTTCGTCGTTCGTCGCCGGGATTCTTCATCCTCCGATACAGCATGGCGACCGCCATCTCCGTCATCTTCGTGATCGGCTGTTCAATGGCCGTGAGTGCTGGGGATAGATATGAGGTAAAGACTGGATCGTCGAACGTGACGAGCGATATATCATCTGGAATTCGGATATTGTTTTCCCTGCAGGCCTCAAGCGCGCCGAGCGCAATAAGATCTCCGGCCGTAAAAATCGCCGTGGGTGCGGGTGTTGTATTCAAGAGATGTTTTGTTTCCAGGTATCCATTCAACGACCGGAAATCGTTTCCGACGATCAACCGCTGATCGATCGCGATTCCCGCACTGTTCAGCGCCTGCTTGTAGCCACGGAGGCGTGTTTCATTCGCGTAGGTTCCGGGGAGACCTTGGATGAATGCAATCCGCGTGTGACCCTCTTTGATGAGATGGTTCACCGCGAACAGTGATCCTTTCACATTGTCAACGCTGACCGAATCAACATCCAGCGAATCGAAGCAGCGATCGATCATCACGAGCGGAATGTGTGCATCGCGAATCTGTTGAATGTGGGAGAATTCCTGGCCGACCGATGCGATGATCAGTCCATCGACTCGTTTTTCCAACAGACTTCGAATCGTCGATCGTTCAATGGAGATGTCTTCATCGGTATCATACACGATGAAGCTATAGCCTCCTTTTCTCAGCTCACCGGCGAGGCTCTTGATCACCGCCGCAAAGAATGGATTGGCGATGTCAGGGACGATTACTCCGATTTCATGTGTCTTACGGAGCCGAAGTCCACGGGCAAGTTTATTTGGCATGTAGCCGAGATCCTCGGCAACTTTGCGAACCTTTGTTTTTGTCTTCTCGGAGATCTTGTATTTCTTTGTATCGTCGTGAAGTACGCGGGAGACGGTTGAAACGGAGACTCCTGTCTTCTTGGCGATGTCAGTGAGCGTGCATGCCATGGAGTTATGCTAACGATTGCATAAAAGGGTTAACAGAGGGATGTAATTCAGTAGCATTTCTAGATTACGAGGAAGGATGATTGGAAAAATGTGCAAACGATTGCACGAATAGTACCCAGTTTCCTTGATGATGTCAAGTCAAATCTCATAACACCAGTTTCATGCCTTGTCTTCCTTGCGAATTCTCGCCAGAATGTAACTAGCAGGTACACTGAGATGAAAGACGTTTCTTGAGAATTCCTCCAAAACACGCAAATCTTCCCCACCGCCGCAAGAACATCCTCAACGGCGAGTGGGTGCTTGTGTCACCTCAAAGGACGCAACGACCATGGCAGGGGGATGTCGTCACGAATCAGACCGACCGCCTGCCTCCCTACGATCCTTCCTGCTATCTCTGCCCCGGGAACACGCGGGCAAACGGAGAAGTGAATCCGAAGTACGATTCCGTCTTTGCGTTCACGAACGATTTTCCTGCGCTGTTGCGAGACCTTCCTGATGGTGATTTCCCGACGCATGAACTCCTGATCGCGAAGAAAGAACGAGGGATCTGCCGCGTGCTGATTTTTTCTCCGCGTCATGATCTGACTCTTGCACAGATGTCGGTGGAAGAGATCGAGACCGTCGTGAAGGCTTGGCAAAAGGAATTCAATACGCTCGGCGCCGTCGAGCATATCAAATACGTGCAGATCTTCGAGAACAAGGGGGCGATGATGGGGAACAGCAATCCGCACCCGCATTGCCAGATCTGGGCGCAGGAGAGCATACCGATGGAGCCGCGTAAGGAGACGCTGGAACTCAAGCGGCACTATGAAAAGAAGAACCGCAGTCTGCTGGGGGATTATTTGCGGGAGGAGTTGGGACTGAAGGTGCGCATCGTATACGAGAATCCATCAGCTGTCGTGCTGGTTCCCTTCTGGGCGGTCTGGCCCTTCGAGACGCTCATCATTCCCAGGCGGAAAGTGGGATCGCTCTTGCAACTCCGGGACGAAGAGCGCCGCGATCTTGCGGAGGCGATCCAAGTGATCACGGCGACGTATGATCGGCTCTTCGACGCGCCGTTTCCGTATTCATCGGGCATTCATTCCGCACCGACCGACGGACGATCGCATCCGGAGTGGCACATGCATATGCACTTCTTTCCGCCGCTGCTGCGTTCGGCGACCGTGAAGAAGTTCATGGTGGGATACGAGATGATGGCCGAGCCGCAGAGGGACATCACGCCGGAGGAAGCAGCGAGGAGACTAAGGGAGAAGCTCGACGTTCGAAATCCGAAATTCGAAACGGAAGATCGAAGATGAACGCTTGTGCGGGTTCAATGACGTCGCGTTAAGATTCCTTGGTGGTCATCCTGAGCCTGTCGAAGGATGACGCTCTTTCCGGATACAAGATGACCCAGTGAAGTTCTTCCCCCTCACTGCACCCACAGCACCGGCTGCCGGATCGGATACGTCCGGACCAATTCCTCATCCGTATACTCCGCGTTTAACTTCTTCCAGATCTCTGAGTACTCCTTCTCTTTCCATGCGATTCCGGCGAACAGCAGCGACTGCATGCGCACGGGCAGATCGTCGAAGTGTGCAACGTCCTTCGGATAGGTCCATTTCGATTTGTCCGCGATATACGGAACCAGGAACTCGAACGCCTTCCGCAACGTTTTGCCGTCTGACGTTGCCATATCCCACATATTCACATTGTCATCCGTCAGCACCTCGCAGATGGTTGCCATTCCCTCTAGAGTAAAGAGCGAATAGCTGTACGGCCGCGTTCGCTCAAGCTCTTTCGGGAATGTCCCTTGCTGCGTCATCTGCGGACCAAGAAGCGAATCCCGATAGAACATTCT
>Ga0105099_10001518_pt1 | contig 14437 bp, 8 predicted proteins | sample PPLLak3cmMay2015_2_FD_79138 | JGI IMG/M metagenome (GOLD analysis project Ga0105099, IMG submission 79138) | Freshwater sediment microbial communities from Prairie Pothole Lake near Jamestown, North Dakota, USA - PPLs Lake P8 Core (1) Depth... | ecosystem: Environmental > Aquatic > Freshwater >... | reverse complement strand
GCTCGGTCGTTGCGTTGTATGGCGACCTCGGCGCGGGAAAGACGCAGTTCGTGAAAGGCGTGTGCCGAGCGTTCGGCGTTCGAACGGCCGTGAGCAGCCCGACGTTCGTCCTCCTGAACCGCTACGACGGCGTCGGTCATGACGGCGGGGAGATCCTCCTGTATCATCTCGACTGCTACCGTGTGACTTCGCTCAATGAGATCTATGATATCGGATATGAGGAGATCATCAACGGAAACGAGATCTGCCTCATTGAGTGGGCGGAAAAGGTGGAGGGATTGCTGCCGGAACGGCGATATGACGTCCGCTTCGAATACGGCCCGGAGGAACACCAGCGACTCATCCGCGTGACGCGCACTCCCGAAGGGATCGCATGAACATCCTCGCCATCGAAACATCCACCGCGGTTTGCTCTGTGGCTCTCTCCCACGGAGGCTCCCGGGTCGTAGAGCGGAGGGTGGTCGAAACGCACATCCATTCGGAAAAACTGCAGACCTTGATCCAGGAAGTGTGCTTGGAGGCCGGGATCGCGCTCAGCCGGCTCGACGGCGTCGCCATTTCGACGGGACCCGGATCCTTCACCGGATTGCGCATTGGCGTGAGCGCGGCGAAGGGACTCTGCTACGGCCTGGACCGGCCCCTCATCGGTGTGTCGACGTTCGAGGCCTTGGCGGATGCGGCATTCGAACGCGCTCCATCGGCGTTGTCGGCGCTTCTCTGCATCGATGCACGTCAGGGGGATTTCTACGTCGGCCGCGCGGAGCGTGAGCACGACGGTCGATCGGGCTCGGTCATAGTGCACGTTGCTCCAATGCCTTTCATCGACTCGATGCCTCCGGTTTCCGTGGTTGTGACCGATAGATGCGAATTGTTCGGAAATCGGAATGCGAATGAGATCCTCGACGTTCGAGAACTGTGCACGGCCCGAACGGTTGCGATTCGCGGGGATGCCTTGCTCCAACGCGGGGGGATCAGCGACCTCGCCGCTCTGGAACCGCGCTATCTGAAGGATTTTGTCGTCAAGACCAGAGCAGAAGTCCCGCAGAAACAGTAAATTAGAAGAAGCATTCTCGATTTTCGAAGTTCGATTGTTGAATTCGCAATCCACGAGGTTCGCATGGCTTGGTTCAAGCGCTCAAAAGAGAACATCTCCACCAGCGTTCCGAAGAAGGACATGCCGGACGGCATGTGGACGAAGTGCGGCGGCTGCGGCGAGATCATCCACAAGAAGCCGCTCGAACAGAATCTCTTCACGTGTCCCAAGTGCCAGTATCATTTCCGCATCGGGAGCAAGGAGTACTTCGGATTCCTGCTTGACAAGGGGACGTTCAAGGAGATGGACAAGAAGATGCGTTCCGTGGACCCGCTGAAGTTCGTGGACACGAAGCCCTACGGGAAACGCATCGAGGATACCATTCGCAAGACGGGTTTGAACGATGCGGTGCGGACCGGCGAAGGGGCGATCGAGGGGATCCCCGTGGTGGTCGCCTGCATGGATTTTGGTTTCATCGGCGGTTCGATGGGTTCTGTTGTTGGAGAGAAGATCTCCCGCGCGACCGATGTCGCCCGCAAAAAGCGAAAGCCGCTCATTGTCATCTCCTCCAGCGGCGGTGCGCGGATGATGGAAGGGGCGCTCTCGCTCATGCAGATGGCGAAGATGAGTGCGCGGCTCGCCCAGTTGTCCGATGCAGGCATTCCGTACATCGTCATCCTCACTGATCCGACCACCGGAGGCGTCACGGCGAGTTTCGCCATGCTTGGCGATGTGCATATCGCGGAACCATCCGCCCTGATCGGCTTCGCCGGCCCCCGTGTCATCCGTCAAACGATCGGCAAGGATCTTCCCGAAGGATTCCAGCGCTCGGAATTCCTCCTCGAAAAAGGATTCGTCGACATGATCGTCCATCGGAAGGATATGCGCGACACGCTGGCGAAGACGATCCGCCACATCTGGGATGGAGAAAAGCAGAAGTCATAAGGCAGAATTCTTCCTTTTGACTTTTGCCTTTTGACCTTTGACTTATTCCATATCCCATATCCCATCTCACATTAAACATCTCACATTTCACATTTGACATCCCCTTCCTCCCTTGCTTTCCTTCTCTTCCATTTCCTCCATGCAATCCGAAAGCGACCGGCTTCGTCGTGAAGGGAAGCGCATCGCCGTTGTTCCGACGATGGGGGCACTCCACCGGGGGCACACAAGCCTCATTGAACTGGCGCGCAAACACGCCGACGTCGTCGTGACGACGATCTTCGTCAATCCAACGCAATTCGGTCCGACAGAGGATCTCGCGCGCTATCCGCGCGATCTGGATCGGGACACGACACTTGCCCAAGCGGCGGGGACGGACATCCTCTTTACCCCGAGCGCTTCGGGAATGTATCCGGAAGGATTCAAGACGTTTGTTTCCGTTGAGGAGATCACGTCCGTTTTCGAAGGAGAGATTCGGCCGACACATTTTCGCGGCGTGACGACGGTTGTCGCGAAGTTGTTCAATATCGTGAAGCCGCATGTCGGGGTTTTCGGACAAAAGGATATTCAGCAGGTCCATGTGATCCGTCGGATGACCCGGGATTTGGATTTCGGCGTCGAACTCGTCGTCGGACCGACGGTCCGGGAGGCAGATGGTCTGGCGTTGAGCTCGCGCAATGCGTACTTGACGCCGGAAGAACGAAGCCGCGCAACGGCCCTGTATCGTTCACTCCGAGGGGTGGCGGAATTGGTGCAAGCAGGCGAGCGGTCGGTGGGTACGTTAAGGGATCGCGCCGAAGGTATTCTCCATGCAAGTCATCCCACCCGCGTCGACTATGTCGCATTCCTGGATCCAGAGACTTTCCGTCCCGTGGAATCGATTGCGACGCCCGGGATCCTGGTAGCCCTTGCTGTGCGCTACGGCACAACGCGTTTGATCGATAATGAGTTAATTAAAGTCTGAACGACGAGAAGGAGAGTTGATGGCTCAGCGACCATTTGCGACAGTGATCATGGCCGCAGGCAAGGGAACCCGCATGAAGGATCCCAGCCGCGCAAAAGTGATGTTTGAAATCCTTGGCCAGCCGATGCTGCACTTCGTGCTGGAACTCGCCTATGCGCTTGATTCGGAGAAAGTGGTGACCATCGTCGGTTACCAGCGGGATCTCGTTGAGCACTTCTTGCGTACGGAACATCCGTCGGCGGAGGTTGCCGTGCAGGCGGAGCAGCGGGGGACAGGTCACGCGGTCATGCAGACCGAGAAGGCGCTCTCGAGCTTCGACGGGGATGTGCTGGTGCTTTCCGGGGATGTGCCGCTTCTGACGCTTGGGAGTATGCAGGAATTCCTTGCGCATCACCGCGAGACGGGAGCCGTCGCGAGCATCCTCACGGCGGATTTCGAAGATCCCACGGGGTACGGCCGGATCATCCGCAACGCCGATCGATCAGTGAAGAAGATCGTGGAGCATCGTGATGCGTCCCCTGAGGAACTTGCCATACGGGAGATCAACTCGGGTATCTATGTGTTCGACCGCGTGAAACTGTTCGACGCGCTCCAGCACATCACGCCGCATAACGCGCAGAACGAGTATTACCTCACCGACGTCTTCGAATACTTCTGGAAACACGATTGGAAGGTCTCGGCGGAGAAGGCGTCCCACCCGGACGAGATCCGGGGCATCAACACAGTTGAACAGCTGGAGGAAGCGGAGGCGGTGCTGAAGGAACGGTAGTCTTGCCTTATTCCTTCAGTTGACTCTGATTGGGGGGTTCGCTACGTTAGTCCCATACATCGCTCGCCGGGGAGACGGTAGAGTGGACGAGTTTCGAGAGAAGGCCTCCTTGAGCCGCGAGCGCGGTTGAGGGAGGCTTTTCCATTTTCCTCCCTTCGACAAGCTCGGGAGCATGGCATGTGGGGACGAAGAAGCTGATCCTGTTGCCCCAAAGAAATTCAAACCCTTGGGATCGCTGGAAAGTGGAAGATGAGAGGCCAGACGATTTCACACTACAAGATCCTCGAGGAACTTGGCGAAGGGGGAATGGGTGTCGTCTACAAGGCCGAAGACACCCGCCTTAACCGCATAGTCGCTTTAAAATTCCTTCCTCCCGACCTCGCACGCAATGAAGAAGCAAAGACTCGCTTCATTCACGAAGCGCAAGCCGCTTCTGCCCTCGATCATCCAAATATTTGCGACATCCACGACATCGGCGAAACAGATGACGGCCAGATCTTCATCTGTATGGCATGCTACGAGGGGGAAACGCTGAAGAAGAAGATCGAACGGGGCCCGCTGCCGCTCCATGACGCGATCGAAATTGGGCTGCAGGTCGCCCATGGTCTCCAGGCCGCCCATGAGGCCAGGATGGTGCATCGGGATATCAAGCCGGCGAATATCATGGTGACAGCCAAGGGTGAGGCGAAGATTCTGGATTTCGGGCTGGCGAAGCTGGCCGGGCAAACGATCCTAACAAAGGCGGGGAGCACAGTCGGGACGGCCGCCTATGCCTCCCCCGAACAGGCACAGGGAGAAGAAGTTGACCGGCGCTCGGACATCTTCTCGTTCGGTGTGGTGCTCTATGAGATGATCACAGGTCGTCGGCCGTTCAGGGGTGAGCATGAAGCGGCTATCACGTACTCCCTCATGAACGAGACGCCCGAGCCGCTGGCAAGATACAAAGCCAATATCCCAGATAGATTGCAGCGAGTGATTGATAAGTCGCTGGCAAAGGACAGGGCTGACCGCTATCAGCATATCGATGAGATGCTGGTCGATCTGCGACAAACACAGCAGGATTCTCCATCCGCAGCGAGATTGAAAAGGAAGACTCGAAAGCTCCCACTGCTGATCGGGGCCGGGATCGCATTTGCAGCCCTCGCTATTCTCGTCTGCTTCCTCCTTCCGCCGAAACCTGCTCCGACCGTTGAGCAATCGGTAGCCGTGATACCGTTCGTTGATATGAGCCCTCAGAAGGATCAGGACTACTTCTGCGATGGAATGACTGAGGAACTCATCAATCGTCTAAGCAAAGTCCAGGACTTGAGAGTGCCGGCGAGGACCTCCGCCTTCACATTCAAAGGCAAAACTGAGGATGTGAGGGAGATTGGTGGCAAGCTCAATGTGCGTACGGTCCTTGAGGGAAGCGTGCGAAAGGCGGGCAACGATCTCCGAATCACTGCACAACTCATCAACGTCGCTGATGGGTATCATCTCTGGTCGGAAACATACGACCGAGAGCTGAAAGATGTATTTGCGATCCAGGACGAGATCTCCGGCGCAATCGTGAAAGCCCTCAAATTGAAGCTGACCTCTCAAGAGATTGAGAGAATATCGGAACACCCGATTGACAATGTCACGGCCTACGACCTCTATCTGAAAGCCGTACGTCAGGCATATCGCTATGACGAGAAGTCTCTCGACAGTGCCTTCGTGCATCTTCAGCGTGGCATTGACATCATGGGTGATAATGCGCTGCTGTATTCGGGCATGGCATACGTCTACTGGCAGTATGTCAATATGGGGATCGGACAGAAAGACTATTTCGCTCGAGCGGAAGATTATGCGCAGAAGGCACTAGCAATGAAACCCGATTTGCCGAGCGCCCTCGTCATGCTCGGCGAGCTGTCTGCTTTTCAAGACTATCCAACGAACCTGCACGACAAGTTCCGCTATTACAAGAAGGCATTGATCTTCGATCCCAACAACACCAGGGCCCTGGCCGCCTTGGCCGCCACCTACCAGACAGTGGGCAAGCCCTCTGAGGCCTCCGCATTGCTCAAGAAACTGAAGCGAGTTGATCCGTTGAACGATATACTGCCTCGCAAGGAAGGGCTTGGATATCAATACGAATGTCAGTTCGGACATGCACTGGAAGAGTTTCGGATGTTCTATCGATCCGATTCGACAAGCCCGCTGGCTCTGACGCACTATTCCTTGGCGCTTGTGTGCAACGGCAAGCGCGAAGAGGCTCTTGCTGTTATCGATCGGATGGGAAAGACAAACGACAAGAATGTGATGAATGTACTCCCTCTTCTGTTGAAACACGCCCTTCGGAGCGACAAAGAGAGTGCGATGAGCGTGATGACCGCTGATTTTCGCAAAACCTGTTGGCGTGACTACGAATGGTCGCTATGGGTGGCGGCCAGATTGTCCCTCCTTGGTGCCGAGGAGGAGGCTTTGGATTGGCTGGAGAACGCAGTCAATCACGGCTTCATAAACTACCCGTATCTGCAATGCGATCCAATGTTTGACAACATTAGAGGTCATGTGCGCCATAAAAAGCTCTTGGAACGGGCAAAACACGAGTGGGAGCATTTTGAGGTGCCGGGATGATCGGCCAGACCGTTTCGCACTACAAGATCCTCTCGAAACTCGGCGAAGGGGGCATGGGCGTGGTCTACAAAGCCCACGACACCGAGCTCGATCGCACCGTAGCACTGAAGTTCCTCCCCCATGGGCTCACTGCCGACGAATCGGAACAAGCCCGATTCATGCAGGAAGCGAAAGCGGCCTCCGCACTGAATCACCCCAACATCTGCGCGATCCATACGCTCGGCCAGCATGAAGGAGAGCGCTTCATCGATATGGAGTTTGTCGATGGCAAGACTCTCCGAAGTCGGATTGCGGAAGGTGGATTGCAGATTGCTGACGCAGTGGCGTATGCCATCCAGATCGCAGAAGCCCTCCAGGAGGCCCACACACACGGGATAGTTCACCGCGATATCAAAGCCGAGAACATCATGGTCACCACGAAGAATCAGGTGAAGGTGATGGACTTCGGATTGGCCAAGCTCAAAGGATCGCTGAAACTTACAAAGACCTCGAGCACCTTCGGTACGCTCGCCTACATGGCCCCGGAGCAGATCGAGGGAGGCGAAGTCGACGCACGCGCGGACATATTCTCGTTCGGGGTGGTGCTGTTTGAGTTGCTCACCGGCCATTTACCATTCCGCGGCGATCATGATGCTGCGATGATGTATGCGATCGTGAACCAGGACCCGGAACCGCTGCAGCAGTATGTCCCGGACGCGCCATCGGAACTGCTCCACATACTTGACCGGGCGCTGGAAAAGGACCGGGAAGACAGATATCAGTCGGCGCATGACATGCTGATCGACTTGCGGCGACTGAAGAAGGATTCCTCCAGAGTATCGAGGCAGCCTAATGCTGACACGTCGATGCCCGGGACCGCGGTGCCAGTTCCAGCTGTGGAGGGGAAGAGAAGCTGGAGGAAACGACTCTGGGTAGGCGTTGCGGCGGTGTTGATTCTATGTGCCATTCCCGTCGTCTATTTCCTTTTGATAACGCCAACGCCACGGCTCAACCCGAATCGCACTTCAGTCTATCTCAGTACGCCTTTCAAGATGGTCAAATACCCCTCGCTCTCCCGCGATGGCAACTGGGTTGTTTTCCCCGCAAAAGATGAAAATGAAAAGTGGGATGTCTACTGGATGAATACAGCAGCAGGAAAGCCCAGCCGGATTACCCATGAATTGGCTGGCTGGACGGAGAACGCCGACATTTCACCGGATGCCAATCAGATCGTGTATGGTTGCAGAACCGACGTGCAATCTGGCTACAGCGTGAAAATCGTCGCATCTCAGGGGGGCGAGAGTCGAATTCTTGTAGACAATGGGGCTTGGCCGATCTGGAGGCCGGATGGCCAGAGAGTCGGGTATATGCGAATGGGAGGGGCACTGAGAGGGGTCGCCGCCAGCGCTTCCGGACATCTTGAGGTATGGAGTATCCGGCCTGACGGAACCGATAACCGGCTCGAATTCACCGATAGTGTGGCAACCCCGAACCCCCCATTCGCGTTCTGCTGGTCCCCCGACGGAAGATCGATCGCATGGGTGCGAAACTACCCGGAAGGGTATGGCGAGGTAATGGTGCGTGAACTCGCAACAGGCAGGGAGCGGCAGATCACATTCGACAGAAAGACGGTTGACGCAGGGATCTGGGCAACGAACGACGAGATACTCTATGTATCCACAAGATCTGGGGCAGCCAATCTCTGGACGACGTCCGCCAATGGAGGCGAGGCGATTCAGATCACCCATGGGGGTGTGCCCATTGCAGGAGCCAGCATCTCGGCCGATAGCAGAACGCTAGTATATCTTCAGGTAGAATACATAATTCATATCTGGATTTCTTCTGTTGATGGCAAATCTGCCCGCCAGGTGACGTCCGGTGATATCCGTGCTCTGCACGCTTCATTCTCGCCGGACGGGGAGCATATTACGTATACCGCTGGAGATCTGGACGCCATCAATCAGGAGGCCCATCTCTTTGTAGTGGACCGCGAGGGCAAAACCCAGCGACAGTTGACTACCGGATCAAAGAAAGTCCTTGGCAGCAGGTGGTCGCCGGATGGCAAGTGGCTTGCCTATTCTTCCTGGGCACTGGGCAAATCTGTCGATTCGGCCGAGGTATTCCTCGTTCAACCCTTCAACCCCTCTCCCGCCCGAGTGCTATGCAAGGGAACATTGATCGAGTGGCTTGACCGTGAGAAGGTTCTTGTCTACAACGGGGAGAAGACGATGATGTATTCAATCATGGGAGAGCCGATAGCCCAGGTGTATCAGGATTCCACGTCCGCGGTCCCCACCCAAGACAGCAATCGCCTGATGGTCAATGATTTTCGAAAGGGACGGGAGGGATGGTGGTTCGCTGTCCTGGACCGACCGGGAAGGCAGGCAGGCGAGGCTAAGCAGATTCTTCCCGAAAACACCAATTGTGTGACGCCTCCAAGCCGTCGTTTCTTGATCTACAGAAGACCGCAAGGTAGTGAGCTACGGCGCATATGGACTTCCACCTTGAAAGACGAATCACTCGGAACAGCCCTTCCCGGTAGGTCAGTTATGCGGGACGTCAGCCTGGACGGGAAAGAGATCCTCTGGACCAGAGTGGACTTTCGCTCGAAGCTCGTGCTTGTCAAGAACGTGTTTGAGTAGAGAATACCGATGGTCGGCAAAACCATTTCCCACTACAAGATCCTCGAGCACCTCGGCGGCGGGGGTATGGGGGTCGTCTACAAAGCCGAGGATATCCGCCTCAGGCGCTTGGTCGCACTCAAGTTCCTCCCCGCTGCATTCAGCCTCGATCCTGACGCAAAAGCACGCTTCCGGCATGAGGCCGAAGCCGCCTCAGCTCTCGACCATCCCAATATCTGCATCGTCCACGACATCGACGAGACGGCCGATGGGCAGATCTTCATCTGCATGGCCTGCTACGAAGGGGAGACGCTGAAGAAGAAGCTCGAGCAGGGCCCACTGCCGCTCCACGACGCGATCGATATTGCCCTACAGGTCGCACGCGGACTCCAGGCCGCCCATGAGGCCGGGATGGTACACCGCGACATCAAACCGGCGAATATCATGGTGACGGCCAAGAACGAAGTGAAGATCCTGGATTTTGGCGTGGCGAAGCTTGCGGGACAGGCAATACTGACGAGAACAGGAAGCACGGTCGGCACCGCGGCATATGTTTCCCCCGAACAGGTATGGGGAGAAGAAGTTGACCGGCGCTCTGACATTTTCTCTCTCGGTGTCGTGCTTTACGAGATGATCACCGGTCGTCGGCCGTTCAGGGGAGAGCATGAAGCGGCTATCACCTACTCTCTCATGAACGAGACACCCGAGCCGCTGGCAAGATACAAAGCCGATGTATCAGGCGAGTTGCAGCGGCTGATCGACAAATCGCTGGCCAAGGAAAGAGAGAACCGCTATCAACACATCGACGAGATGCTCGTCGATCTAAGAAAAGCGCAGCAGGAATCTCCATCCGCACCGAGATCGAAATGGGAGTTGCGAAAGATTCCCCTGCTGGTCGGAGCCGGCCTTGCCGTTGTTGCACTCCTGGTACTGGCCTACATCTTCCTGCTGCCAAAGCCAGCTCCGCCACCTGACAAATCGGTCGCGGTGTTGCCGTTCCAGAACCTGAGCGCCGAGGGACCCCACTCCTACTTCGCGCCTGGGTTGCACGACGAGCTGCTGACTCAGCTCTCAAAGGTGGGGACACTGAAGGTGATCAGTCGGACCTCAGTTATGGGCTATGAAGGCACGAAGACCTCGCTCAGGCAGATAGCGCAGGAGCTCGGGGTGGGGAGCGTGGTTGAGGGAAGTGTGCAGGTGGTGGGTGACCGGCTGCGGGTGAATGTCCAGCTAATTCATGCTGCCACGGACGAACACCTTTGGGCCGACCGGTACGACCGGAAGCTGGACGATGCGTTTGCGATCCAGAGCGAGGTGGCACAACGAATCGTTGCGGCGGTGGGCGGAGCGCTGACCAGCGCTGAACAAGGGAACCTCACGGTGGCGCCGACGGCAAATGCCGAAGCCTACCGTCTATATATGCAGGGGCGAGAGTATTTCATCCGCCCGGGATATCTCCTGAAGAACTTCGAGATCCCCCAGCAACTCTACGAGCGGGCACTGGCACTCGATCCGGGCTTCGCGCTTGCACACGCAGCTCTCTCGGAAGCGCACGGCAGGATGTACTGGTTCCGCCACGATCCTTCGCCGTCACGCGCGGCACGGCAGCGCGAGGAAGCGGAGACCGCGCTCCGGCTCGCGCCGGATCTGCCACAAGCACACATGGCAATCGGCCTGGCGCATTACTGGGGGCGCCACGATTATCGGCGCGCGTTGGACGAGTTCGAGATCGCATTAAAAGAACTCCCCAATGACGCGCGTGCTTGGGAACTGATCGGATATGTCCATCGCCGCCTGGGGAACTGGGAGCAGGTGTTCGAGGCATTCGGGAAGGCAATAGAACTCAATCCGCGCGACGCGAACTTGTTCTGGGATCTCGGTGGCGGTTCCTACAACTTCGTGCACCGCTACGCCGAGGCGTTGAGCTCTTATGATCGCTCCCTGATCCTCGCTCCGGACCTATATGACGCGTCGATCAGGAGAGGATTGACGTATATCCGGTGGCACGGGCAGCTCGACACACTCCGAGCGGTATTGAGCAGAATCCCAAGTGACGCGCAGCTCTTAGGAACCGGGGAATTCCCCACCCGGCGTGCCAATCTCCTGCTCTGGGAAAGAAATCCCGATAGCTTGCTGCTACTGCTTCATAATGTGCGCTTCGCCGTTTTCGATTTTCAGGATTTCTTCGTGCCCGTTGCCCTGTACAGTGCTTGGGCGCACCGTATGAATGGGGACAAAGCGGCAGCACGTAAGGCGTTTGAATTGTCACGGATGCTCCTGGACTCGGTGATGAAGGAACTTCCCGACGACTGGCGCATGCATGCAGCGCGCGGCCTTACATTGGCAGGGCTCGGCCGTCGGGATGAGGCGCTGCGAGAGGCCCATTGGCTGCAGCAGTCGGAGGTTTACCGTGGAGATTTCTACACAGGTGGATGGTTGGCAGAAGATCGCGCACGAATCCTTGCTCAAGCTGGCGACACTGAGGGCGCACTGGACGAGATTGAACGACTGCTGGCGGAGCCTTCCCCGGTCAGTGTCCACACTCTCCGACTTGATCCACTCTGGGACCCGCTCCGCGATCACCCGCGGTTCAAGGCGCTGCTGACGAAGTACAACAAAATTCCAGGACGATGAGGATTCGCTGCGCCCACCATCCACCCAGCACCGACGCAAAAGGGCAAACTGAAAATTCAGAATGAGGATGCGGCCAGAGAGGTTTCACGATTGGCGGGTCCTGAGAGTCAGTCGTCCGGAAAAACCAGGAAGGAAGCCATGCTCACATTCTCTAAGTACGCCTCTATTTCAGGCCTCGCCATATTGGCGATCCTGGTACTCCTGCCCCTCCGCATCTCGGCTGCGACAGCGCCTGACACACTTGCCGGTTTCCGGAGAAGTGAAGTCCTTATTCCCATGCGTGACGGAGTCAGGCTGAGCACGATGATCTTCACACCGATTTCGCACGGTGCTTCTCTCCCGATTGTTCTGGAGCGCGGGCCGTACGAGTTCGGCGACACAAAGATCCGAGCCCGGTTCGTCGCTCGAAAGAGAATGGTCGAAGACGGCTACATTTTCGTCTACCAGAACATCCGTGGGCGATACAAGTCAGAGGGAAAATTCGTCATGTTGCGGCCGGGGCGCGACCGGTCAGACCCGAAATCGGTCGACGAAAGCACCGACACTTATGACACGATAGACTGGCTCATCAGGAATCTCCCCGACAACAACGGGCGGGTGGGCCTGGACGGGACTTCTTACAATGGATGGCTTGCGATAATGGGTACCATCGAGCCACACCCGGCGCTGAAGGCAGTGGTAGAGAAGGCATCCCCCGCAGACATGTACATCGGGGACGATTTCCACCACAACGGCGCGTTCCGGTTAAGCTACGGATTTGAGTATGCGTTCATGGAAGAAGCCTTAAACGTCGACACCCTTTTCCCGTTTGACCTGTTCGACACGTACGAGTGGTATCTCCGCCTTGGTCCCCTCTCCAACGCGAAGAAGACCCACGCCCGCCTTCCAAGCTGGATCGACTTTGCCACCCACCCCGACTACGACCAGTTCTGGAAGACTCAGTCGCTAGCGGGACGGTCGCTTCGCGTCACTGTCCCGACCCTGCACGTTGCTGGATGGTGGGACCAGGAGGACGCTTACGGACCGCTCAAGGCATACGAATTGTTCGAACGGACCGACACAGCGGGATGGAACTATCTCGTTGCGGGCCCATGGAATCATGGCGGTTGGAACCTGGGAACCGGCCATCGCCTCGGGCATGTCCAATTTGGCGATTCCACGGCATCCTACTACCGTGATAGCGTCGAGGCCCCGTGGTTTGCCTATTTCCTCAAGGAGCAGGGGAAATTGGATCTTCCCGAAGCGCTCACATTCAGAACCGGAACAAATAGATGGATCAGACATATTGCTTGGCCTCCTGCGAAGGGAGCGACACTGCGAAATCTCTACTTCCGTGAAAACGGATCCCTTTCGTTCGCGATACCTGACACAGCCAGCGGTTTCGACAGCTACGTCTCAGACCCTGCAAAGCCGGTACCCTACAGAACGCGGCCCGTGGAGTCGACGTACGGGCCGGGTTCCCGCTGGAGCACATGGCTTGCCGAAGACCAGAGGTTCGTCCACCAGCGGTCGGATGTACTCTCGTGGACCTCAGAGACCTTGACAGAAGATATTCTCGTCTCCGGGAACATCTCCGCGCACCTGTTCGCGTCAACCTCCGGAACGGACTGTGACTGGGTTGTCAAACTCATCGATGTCTACCCGGGTGTCTACCCCGATGATCCGGCGATGGGAGGGTATCAGTTGATGATCGCCGCGGATGTTCTTCGCGGCAAGTACTTGAAGAGCTTCGAGAAACCTCGACCGTTGGTTCCGGACCGCGTGGAGGAGTTCGCGATCAATCTCCTGGGCCATGACCATTGCTTCAGATCGGGACATCGCATCATGGTGCAGGTCCAGAGCACCTGGTTCCCGATTATCGACAGGAACCCGCAGAGATTCGTCGGGAACATATTCGAAGCAACAGAAGCAGATTTTCAGCCAGCGACACAGCATGTGTATCGCTCTGCGGCATACCCATCGCACTTACAACTTCCATTGATGGAGCGTCCCTGAGTGCTCACGTGCACTTCGTCAGCAGGTTCTTGAGTGCGTGCTTTGGAACTGCCCTCATTTCGCTCGATTCTAAGATTGTCGCAATCTTCGGGACCAAGAGGCCCGCGGAAAGATCCCGCATGATGGAAACCAGTTTTCCTGCGAGAAGAGTGTCAGGTGACCAGGCTGTGGTCCGAAACTGCAGAATTCAGCGAGGTTTCATTTCTCAGCCGTGAGAGATGACGAGCCGCTATGCCGCCAAAACGTCGCGGCTTTCGTGTGCATGAGTGTACTCTTTCGTAACTCCGGATCTCAGTCTCCCATAATCGTTTCAGCAAATTAGAGGCGGTTTGACTCTCGCGCCCCCCTTCCGTGGTATTCCGGCGGACTGTTGGTGCCTTGTGCCTTCGGGATCACACACGCATGCGTAGGTTTCCCATGATCGGCAAAGTTGTCTTTCGCTACAAGATCCTCAAGCGCGTGGGTGGCAAAGGTAACGCGGAAGAAGCAATGAAAGTGCAGGGTAGCAGCTTTGTTTGCAAAAAAAGAGTTTGATTCGTACCTTGAACAACAAATGAGGCTTCCACATCTTTAGCAATTGACAATTCGCAAGAACTGAACGCTGGGAGTCCTTGAGTCTGGAAGCCTCATTCTCTCAGCGTTTTCTTTTTATTTGAGAGCTGGCAGAATGGCCCCGCCAGACAACGGCGGGATTTCGCGCGTAGCAAGTGCGCGCTCAACTATTGCACCGATCTTGATTGTTCTTTTCATCCCGGAGAGCTGGCAGAATGGCTATTGCATTCGCCTTCGGCGAACGGCCGCAAGGACTTGGGGGAGCTCGGGAGAAAGAAGGCCGGGGTTGTTGGAGGTTGATGCATAGAAGTTCATTGGAGAGCTGGCAGAATGGCTATTGCATTCGCCTT
>Ga0105099_10001517_pt1 | contig 14443 bp, 11 predicted proteins | sample PPLLak3cmMay2015_2_FD_79138 | JGI IMG/M metagenome (GOLD analysis project Ga0105099, IMG submission 79138) | Freshwater sediment microbial communities from Prairie Pothole Lake near Jamestown, North Dakota, USA - PPLs Lake P8 Core (1) Depth... | ecosystem: Environmental > Aquatic > Freshwater >... | reverse complement strand
TACCGGGCGCAAGAGGTCACCGAGGCGGAGAGCCCGGAGTTTTACCGTCTCGTCCGTCAGTTGACGGTTCAGGCCGGTTTGCCCATGCCGAAGGTGTATATCATTCCTTCGGATACGCCGAATGCCTTTGCAACCGGGAGGAATCCGGAGCATGCCGCTGTCGCTGCCACCAGCGGGATCCTGCGCATTCTGTCTCGAGAGGAGTTGATGGGAGTCATGGCCCATGAGCTTGCCCATGTGAAGCATCGTGATATCCTGATCTCCACCATAGCCGCGACTGTGGCCGGTGCCATTACTTACCTGGCACACATGGCACAGTGGGCCGCCATTTTCGGCGGTGGCCGGGACCGGGATGATGATGGCGGAGGAATGCTCGGACTGCTGGTAATGGCTATTGTTGCACCGTTGGCGGCGCTGCTGATCCAAATGGCGATTTCCCGTTCGCGCGAGTACGATGCGGACAAGGGCGGGGCAGCTATGTCCGGAAACCCGCTCTACCTGGCAAACGCACTGCGGAAGCTGGAGTCGGCAAACCGGCAGCTGCCGATGCAGGAGGCGACACCAGCTTCTGCCCACATGTTCATTGTGAATCCCCTGAGCGGTGGAGGACTTGCGTCTCTCTTCTCAACCCATCCACCTATGGAAGAGCGGGTCAGGAGGCTTGAGGAAATGGCGTCTGGCCGCCGTTTCTGATAGACCCTGCACTGTTCGAGAGCCCGCCTTGATACGTCCGGGAACCCTCGTTGACGAGAGTTCCCGGATGTACCTCACATCTAGTCTTTCCCGTGAAAAATTCCCGCTGTTTTGGAGTACCCAGTGATTAAGAAAAACCCCCGGCAAGTGGCCCTTGAGATTCTGTTGCGCATTGATAAGGAGGACTCCTACGCGGATCTTCTGATTGACCGGGAACTGTCGTCCGACGCGATCCAGGGGCCTGATCGGGGTCTGCTGACGGAGCTGGTTTTCGGCGTTCTGCGACGTCGTGGAACGCTTGACCATATGATTGATTCCTTTGCCAGCCAAAAGACGGCAAAGCTCGAGCGTATTGTGGTGATGCTTCTGCGGCTCGGGCTGTACCAGAGTTTTTACCTTGACCGGGTTCCTGTTTCCGCCGCGGTAAATGAGACAGTCAAGCTTGCCAAGGTTTTCGTGCCACGTGCTTCCGGATTTATTAATGCCGTACTTCGCAGGGCGGATCGGGAGAGAGACATGATTCCATGGCCCGACATGGTTGCCGATCCGGCAATTTATCTGGCCGTCCGCTATTCCCAGCCACGCTGGCTTGCGCAGCAGTGGATTGAGCAGCTCGGGTTTGCGGAGGCTGAGAGCCTTGCGGCCGCCATGGTTGAGCCGCCGCCTTTAACCATCCGGGTCAACACCCTGAAAATTTCCCGCGACGATTTTGCCGAGCGTCTGGCGGCGGAGGGGATTGCCGCACGCTTGACAGACTATTCTCCTGTCGGTGTCCATATCCTGTCGCCGATTCACCCGACCAGATTGACCGGATTCCAGGACGGCTTGTGCACTGTCCAGGATGAGTCATCCCAACTTGCAGCCCTTTTTCTTGCCCCGGAACCGGGTCACAGCGTGTTGGACATCTGTGCGGCACCTGGTGGCAAGACAACTCATTGTGCCCAATTGATGGAAAACCGGGGAAGCTTGCTGGCCTGTGACCAGGATGCCAGGAAGCTCCGTCGTGTCGAGGAAACTGCTGCGAGGCTGGGTGTTTCCACTATTGAAACCATGTGTCTAGACGCGTCCCGTCGCCTTACGTGTCTCAGTGGGCGAAAATTTAACCGGATACTCGTGGATGCGCCCTGCACTGGCCTCGGGGTTATCCGTCGCAATCCTGAGGCAAAATGGCGACTAAACCCCTCCGATATGTCCCGCTTGGCTCGCTTGCAGGGCTCAATTCTGCGTAATGTTGGGGATTATCTGGAGGTTGGCGGCGTTCTACTCTACTCCACCTGCTCCACGTCACCGGAAGAAAATGAAGGTGTGCTAGATGTTTTCCTTTCGGAGCGGCAGGATTTTGTGATAGAAGACCTGAGGAATGTCTTTCCTCAGTTTTCAGCGCTCTGCAGCGATCGAGGAATTTTCCGCGGCTGGCCCCATCGGAGCGGAATGGATGGCTTCTGTGCCGCCCGGCTGAAAAAAAAGGGGTAAGGTTTGAAAACCGGTTTTCAGTTTCTGGTTTTTAGTCTTTGGTTGAAAACCGGTGTGGTCAGCAAACTCAGGAAATAGTACTTGTCGAGATGTTGAGAAACTTTATTGTTGGCCAACTCAAAACTCAAAAACAAAAACTCAAAACTGCAGTTATTTTAGGGGTTTTATATGAAAAAGATTGCACCATCAATCCTTTCGGCTGATTTTTCCAGGCTTGGTGAAGAGATCCGGGCTGTTGAGGCGGGAGGGGCGGACTATATCCATGTAGATGTCATGGATGGTCATTTTGTGCCAAATATAACGATTGGCCCTCTTGTGGTTGAGGCGGTCCGGAAGATTACAAGCCTTCCCCTGGATGTGCATCTGATGATATCGAATCCTGAGTTGTACATACCGGAATTTGCCAAGGCTGGGGCCGATATCATCGTTATCCATGCCGAGGCAACCGTTCACCTCCACCGCGCGCTGCAGCTTATCAAATCCTTCGGGAAAAAGGCCGGGGTAGCTCTTAATCCAGCGACCTCTCTTTCCACTTTGGAGTATGTCCTGGACGATCTCGATCTGGTCCTCCTGATGACGGTGAATCCCGGTTTCGGAGGGCAGTCTTTCATTAACGCCTGTATTCCGAAGATTCAGAGCCTGCGGGGAATGCTGGACAGGCTGGGTCTGGAAACGGAGTTGGAGGTTGATGGTGGTGTGAAGACGGACAATATTGATCGTATTTCCCATGCCGGGGCCGATGTTTTCGTGGCGGGCAGTGCCGTATTCGGCAGTCGGGATTACCCTGGCACAATCTCGGAGCTGAAGCGGAGGGCACAGGAGCCAATACTCTGAGTAGTTTCCTCCTGCTGGACATCAACAGGTGAGTATACTTTCACCAATGCGACTGTGTGACAGCTATGATTGAAACAAATATTCTCGTTATTGAAGACTCGACAACGCTGCGAAGGGAAATTATCCAGACTCTTCAGTCCCACTCCCTTGCCACCTGTTACCATGAGGCAGGAGATGGCCTCGAGGGGTTGAAAATACTCCTTGGGATCAAAATGGATCTGGTGCTCTGCGATGTCGAGATGCCGCTACTGGATGGCTTCAGGTTTCTGGCCATGGTTCGCGGGCGAGAAGAATTGCGGGATATTCCGGTTCTGCTCCTGACGGGCAAGGATGACATTACCTCCAAGGTTAGGGGGCTGGAGCAGGGTGCAAGCGATTACATTACCAAGCCGTTTGATGCCAGTGAGCTTGTCGCACGGGCAAAGCTTCACCTGAAGATGAAGAAACTCCAGGATGAACTTCGTCGTGCAAACGAGATACTTTTGGATATCTCAAATACCGATCATCTGACCGGTCTGTACAATCGCCGCTACCTGATGGACGTTCTGGAACGGGAGTTTATCCGGGCAACAAGGAAGGGGAGTTCTCTTTCTTTTCTGATCATAGATCTTGACCACTTCAAGGATATCAATGACAAGTATGGTCACCAGGAGGGTGATGTGGTTCTGGTACGGGCAGCCAAAGCATTCCGGGATCAGCTCCGTTGCTATGACTCTCCCATCCGATTTGGCGGTGATGAATTTGTCGCCGTGCTTCCCGAGACATCCCTTCCTGACGCCATCACGGTTGCTGAACGTGTCCGAAAAGCGCTGGATGAGACTGCTTTTCCAGGGAAGTTGGAAAAGCTGAAGATAACCGCCAGCCTGGGTTTTTCAGTGTATCCAGGAAAGGGGGTAGAATCAGTGGAAGACCTTATTCGTGAGGCCGACAATGCACTCTACCGGGCCAAGGCCAGGGGGAGAAATTGTGTTGCTGGTCCTCTTGATTCTGCCTGATTACCCGCCCGTTTTTCATGCGCCACAATAACTACCTGCACTAGTATTCTTCCTGAAAAATACAGTCTTGTCCGGGTCAGAAAGGGTAGCCCAATCCGACGAATACAGCTGGTCCATCATTGCCGAAACCGATATCCACTCGTCCAACAATATTAGGCCTGACGACTGCACGGAAGCCAATTCCGGGATTGAATTCAAAGTTGCGGGTTGTTATGGTGTCGAGGGATTCCATGACAGCGCCCAAGTCGATGAAGGGGGCAAGTTCCCAGTCGGTATTGACGTTGAAGACGCTCCAGCGGAAAAGTCTGATCCTTTCCTCCAGATTGAGCAGAAAGAAACTGCTGTCGATAAATCGATTGCGGCCGTAGCCCCGCAAGGTATTCTCTCCGCCGAGGATACTCCGCTCGAGAAAGGGAACCCTGCTTCCGAGGGTTTGGTTATACATGATGCGTCCGACGGTTATGTACCGGGACTCATCCAAGGGCAGGTATCCTTTGATTTCCGCTTCGTAATGACGGTAGTCGCAACTGCTGCCGAGGGCTTTCAGGCTGCTCTCAATGGAGGTTTTTGCGTAAATGCCTTTCGTGGGCATATCCCGGGAATCGAGAGTGCTGAAGATAATCGCCAGTTTTTGGGCATGGGCGGTGAATCCACTGACTCCCGGAACTTGTGTGTCGTTGTATCTGTCCCGAACAAAAGGCAAGGATTCGATTGCCCCTCTGCCGATACTTACTTTTCTGATGCGTTCCCCGAACTGGATCTGCAGGTGTTTCGTGATGTCATATCCCACGGTTATTGTTACACCAAACTCTTCATCGGCGTAATTCGTTTCGTTATCCGTTTGACTTATCGACTGGAAGCCGAAAAAACGCGCCGATCCGTCGGTGAAAATATAGGGGAAGACGAATAGTTCCAACTTTTCGCCCATCAACCTCTTGTCACGAATCTTGAGTTCGTAATCCTGATTAACATTTGTTGATTTGGAAATGTTGAATTCCCAGTTGGTTTGGGGCGAAGGGAAAAAGGCACCAAAGAGGGAGAAGGTAATTCCGAAATTTTTATTGTGGTTAACCTGTGCAGCCGTAAGGGTGCTGACTTCATCCTTTGCGTTATGCAGGAGAAAGGCCGATAAGACTCCAAGGGTAATCCCTTCATTCGGGCTGGAAGCGATAACCGGTAGCGGGATGGTTACCAGCTTGGCCGGGTCGCTAAAGGTATCGTTTGTTATCGGGGGTGGGACGTATTTCCGCGGTACCATGCTGGTGCAGGAGGTCATGGTCCCCACTAACAGGATTAAAAAACATAAAGATTTCATTAACTTTCTCTCTGCTACGGATTTGATTGTCCTGCGGACTCTACCCGTTTTTCCTGAAATTTTCAAGTCCTAAGGCTTGCATGAGATGTTGCTCAAATTCACCGGATGACCCGTGTCAGTCACTAAACCCAGAGGATGAGCCCCGGTTCGTAAACCGGTCCAGTTTGGGGGTGCTTCGGCATGACCTGGATTACAAAGGCCTGGCGGCCGCAGGCGTGACATTCTATCTCGCCGCTGAATCGGTGGAGGTCGCCACCTAGCTGCTCGACAGGGTGGAGTGGCGCAAGTTCTCCGTCGATAATGGTGTCTTGAGCGTTCAGAATTCCAAAGTAGACCTTTACGGACAGCTCTTCAAGGGGAATTTCTCCGACACCGATGCGGACCTGCACCTGCACCCTTGTCCGTACAGGAATTTCTCCCGAGGTTGATGCCTCGATTCCTTCCACACGTACCTTGTGCCAGAGACGCCGCATCTTCTCCTTCCAATGGGCAAAGTCTCGTGCCAGTGTCTGCCCGTCGTCATAAAAGTTTTTCCACTTTTCTAATGCGGGCAAGTAGAATCTGTCGGTATATTCCTGCACCATTCTCTCGGTGCTGAAGGTTGGGCAGAGCGTTTCGATGGAGGCCTTCATGCATGCCAGCCAGCCGCGCGGGATGCCATCGTTTCCCCGGTCGTAATAGAGTGGCACCACTTCCTTTTCCAGAAGATCATAGATGGCTCTGCTTTCAACTTCGTTTTGGTACTCGATGTCTTCGTACACCTCGCCTTTGCCAATTGCCCAGCCATTGTCGCCGCGGTACCCTTCGGGCCACCAACCGTCAAGGACACTCATGTTCAGTCCCCCGTTGAACGCTACCTTCATGCCGCTGGTTCCGCTTGCTTCAAGGGGGCGACGCGGCGTGTTCAGCCAGACATCGACGCCTTGGACCATTTTCCTGGCCACGGCGAGATCATAGTCTTCGATAAAGGCAATGCGGTGGCGAAAACGCTCCTGAAGGGAAACCTGATGAATCTGGCGGATCAGTTCTTTCCCTTCAAAATCCGCGGGATGTGCTTTGCCTGCAAAAATAATCTGCACCGGACGTGTTGGATGATTGAGAATTCTGTCGAGTCGATCGAGATCGCGGAGAAGGAGTGTCCCTCGTTTATAGGTAGCGAATCGCCGGGCAAAACCGATGGTCAGAATCTCGGGATCCAAGGTTTCGTCAGCAGCTATGATTTCCCTGGCCGTTGCTCCAACATGGCGGAAATGCTCCTTTATCCGTTTGCGGGCAAAGGTGACGAGCTTTTCTCGACAGCGTTCGTGGGTCCGCCAGAGCTCGGAGTCAGGTACAACATGAATTTTTTTCCAGATGTCAAAGTCGGTGGGATCGTCGAGCCAGCGAGTGCCCAGGTAGCGGATAAGTAAACCGGCCATCTCATTGGAGAGCCAGCTCCTGGAGTGGACACCGTTGGTAATGGATGTCAGAGGAAGATGTTCTTCAGGGAGCTCCTTCCAGATGTTTTTCCACATCTTGCGTGACACTTGGCCATGCAGTTTGCTGACGCCGTTGTAATGTCCAGCCAATCTGAGCGCAAGCACAGCCATGCAGAATGTCTCATGCGAATTCTTTTGCTTTTGCCTGCCCAGGGAGAGGAATTCTTCCCGGGACAGACCGAGTTCCTGATAGTAGCTTCCCAAGTGGCTTGTCACAAGTTCCGGATCAAAATGATCAATCCCTGCTTCGACCGGTGTGTGCGTGGTAAAGACGGTACTGACAATTGTCAGTTCCCGTGCCTCAAGGAAGCTCAGGTTCTCTTTTTTCATGAGCACCCTGATTCGTTCTAAAGCGAGAAAGGCTGCATGGCCTTCATTCATGTGGCAAACGTCGGTTTCAATACCGAGCAACTTGAGGGCTCGAAGGCCGCCAATCCCCAGGAGGATCTCCTGCTTGATGCGCATTTCCTGGTTGCCGCCGTAAAGCTGGGAAGTGATTTTTCGATCCTCCCAGGCGTTTTCTTCAAGGCTTGTATCGAGGAGGAAGAGTGGGACTCGGCCAACCTGAGCCTTCCAGATACGGGCTTTTACTGTGTGATCACCAATTTCAAGGCTGATGGTTCGTGGCGTTCCATTGCTATCCCGTTCAAGACGGATCGGCATGTTATAGAAATCGTTTTCCGGATATATTTCCTGTTGCCACCCTTCGATGTTCAGGTACTGACGGAAATATCCCTGGCGGTAGAGAAGCCCGACGCCGAGAAGGGGAATGCCCAGGTCGCTCGCTGATTTCAGATGGTCACCGGAGAGGACCCCCAGACCACCCGAGTAGATCGGGATCGATTCATGGAGACCGAATTCCATGGAAAAATAGGCTACGCGGAGCTGCGTGGCGGGCTTGCGGGCCTTCTCGTACCAGGTTTTCCCTTCCATGTATTCCCTGAGCATCTCTTCGACACGGTGCAGATGCGCCATGAAACCATCGTCCAACAGCAGTTCATCGATGCGAACCTGCTGCAGGGAACCCAACATTTTCACCGGATTGTGATGTGTTTCCCTCCAGAGTTCCAGGTCAACTCTTCTGAAGAGTTCAATTGCCTGCGGTTCCCATGTCCACCAGAGATTGTAGGCTAGGGTGTGCAAACCGGAAAGTTCCTGCGGCAATGCGGGAACAACGGTAAACCGGTGTAGTTTTTTCGAAAAATCCATGAAAATGTCTCCTTTTCTTTGGCAAATGCCGCGATGCCATGACGCCGGTCCTGTGTAATTGGAGATTATGAAGGGTTATGATTCCCTCACTCAGGCTTTTTCGGTGTCGTCGTGGTGTGCTCCGGCTTGTTCCGGGTCGGAGAATGAAAATGCATTGCAAAAGTATACGCACCAGATCAATGGCAAGCAAGTGCTATCATTCCGTTGCGAAGACCAATGAAAGAAAAAAATCGTGAATGAAATCTCTGCGAAACGGGTAGGCCAGCTAGTGGGAAAGGTGCTGTATTTTCACAACGGGGGACGGAGTGATGGGAGAAAACACAGAGAGCCGTATCGGAGCCAAGTCACGAATCCTTCCGGCTCTCCTTGTTGTGCATCTAGAAAGATTATTCGGGGTCGCTGACCATTTCCCACAGGGAGATTTCAATCGGCTCGGAGAAGAGCTCGTCGGCCGCCGCGATAAGTGACTGCAGATAGGGCATCTGCAGGTGCTCATCCAAAAGTTTCTTGCTTACCCAGTTTTCATACAGCATGAAAACACGTTTGTCGTCTGATGACTGGTGGAGATCGTAGTTGATACAGCCAGCCTCGGACCGGGTCGGTGCCACACGGGCCATGATCTCCTGTCTTACCTTTTCTTCCAAACCATCTTTTGCCTTGAACTTTGCCAGAACGGTAACCTTCTTGTCAGCCATGGTGAATCTCCTTTCCTTGGTTGTTACTGATTCGCGCATACGGGATTGTTGCGCCGTCTCATCGTATTTACGCAGTTCGGTTCCGACCGATGTCCGTTGATGACGGTTTATGGTCAGAGAACCGGAAGGATTTTTCTAGTCTGAGCTTCCACGCAAGAGATCTTCTTTATCTAGGACAAGGATGATTTTCTGCGGACTTTATCATAAAACCTTGAATTCACGAAAGGAAAAGTTGTCCGGATGGCTTAGCTGCTGGATGGGGAGGTCTTGAACAGAGAAATGAAAAAGGGACATGAAAAATCATGCCCCTTTTTTTATGGATTGCGTTGATGCGGTACGTTATTTTTTGACCGGTCCAAGCGGCAGAATGGTCTTGCCGTATACTTCGTTGAGAACCTGGGCAAGGCCGGTGTAGATGGCGGATAAACCGCAGAAAATGCCTTCATAGCCGATAAATGTTCCGATCGGAGCGCCGGTTGCATCTTTATAGGCCAAGAGGAAAAAGAGCACGACCAGCGAGCCAAAAACGACCTGAAGCGCCTTGTTGAGACGGAGGGTGCCGATGAAAAGTACCGCGGTAAAGAGACCCCACATGCCAAGGTATGCAGCCATGGCGATTTCGGTCGGTTTCTCGGCCAGACCCATTTTGGGGAGGAAAATAAGAGCGACGAGGGTCAGCCAGAAGAGACCGTAGGACGTGAAGGCTGTGGTGGCAAAAGTATTTTTCTTTTTCCATTCCATGCAGCCAACGATGACCTGGGCGATGCCGCCGTAAAAGATGCCCATAGCAAGAATCATGGAATCCAGCGGATAAAATCCGGCATTATGCAGGTTGAGCAGCACGGTTGTCATGCCGAACGCACACAGGCCCAGCGGTGCGGGGTTAGCGGTGGTGTCACAGATCGCTACCTCGCTCTTGGCGACATTTGCACCTAAATCGGCAAAAAGAGAATGTTCTCCATCCAGGTCGCTTACCCCAACAGTGCCAGCCTTGGCGAAGCGGTCTTGTGTTTCAGTGATAAAATCGTTCAAATTACCTCCCTGCTGTCCAGTACCATTCGACATTTTTACTACCTCCATTTCAATAAATATTTTACTGCCGCACCAAATAATATCCTGCCGCCCGAAATTGAAAGCACGTTAGTCAGTTATTTTTGCATTACTCCACCTTTACCTCTGGCGAGCGACGATCTGTCAACGAATCCGGGAAGAGGGAACTTGGATAACCTGGACAGTTGAGACAGCGGCCCTTGATGGATTGTATAAAAAAGGGCGAAAATGTGAGATTACGATTTTTCAGTGGATACTTTTAATTGTTGGCGGAACATATGTCAACAAAAAACTATACACAACTAGCTGGATACGAAGGTAATTCTAAAGAAACTGCGTGAATGGCAAAGATCCGGGGTACGTTGGCTGCATGGAATGTGATTATCGCGGCATGATTTCGAGGATGGCGGCAACCATTGCTTTCACCCCTGTTTTGATGCTCGGTTCCGGTAGCGGGGCAAAAGAGGGGTTATGGATCCCAGGGGAGACGGTTTCAGTTGCTGCCTCTTTGGCATCATCTCTATTTTCAGCAGTGCCGAGAAGGAAGTAGCAGAGGGGGATTCCGGGTTCGTGAATTCCGAACTGGGAAAAATCGTCACTGAAGGTGTAGCGTTCGGTACGAATGACATGTTCGTTCCCCAGAGCCTGGCGAAATGCCGAGAACATTCGTCGTGCAAGCTCCGGGTCATTGCTGATGGGTGGTCCGGAGTATTGGTCAATAAGTATCGGCCAAAGCTCTTCCGGTATGCCTGAGGCAACGGCGACACCTCTGGTCGTCCGTTCGATCGCCGAGCGGAGGTGCCGGGCGGTCGCGTCGCTGAAGAAACGGTAGTTAACCTGGAGGACTACCTCTTCCGGGATGATATTTCCCTTTGTTCCGCCATGAATCGAGCCGACGGAAAGGACGGCAGGTTCGATAGGATTGATTTCACGGCTCACGATCGTCTGCAGCAGCAGGATCGTTTCCGCTGCCATCACGATCGGGTCTTTTGCCTCGTGGGGGCGTGAGCCGTGCCCCCCTACGCCGCGGATGACGATGTCGAGCGAGGCACAACCGGCCCAGAAAAGCCCTTCTCGAAGACCGACCGACCCTGCTACCAGAGAAGGCGTAACATGGAGGGCCAAGGCGTAATCAGGGCGGGGAAATTTCGTAAAAAGTCCATCGTCGATCATGGCCCGGGCGCCGGCGCCCACTTCTTCACTCGGCTGTCCCACCAGGACCAGCGTGCCCTGCCACAGGTCCCTTCTTGCCATCAGGAGGCGTGCTGCTCCCACCAGGACCGTCATATGGACGTCATGGCCGCAGGCATGCATGAGTCCCACCTCCCCCTTGCCGGCAAGTAGCCCCCGTGCCGTGCTCGCATAGGGGAGACCGGTTCGTTCCTCGATGGGGAGACCGTCCAGGTCTGCCCGCAAAAGAACTGTCGGTCCTTTGCCATTTTTGAAAACCGAGACGATACCGTAGCCGCCCACTCCCTCAGTGACCTGCAGACCGGCGGAGCGAAGCTGGTCGGCAATGCACCGGGAGGTCTGTATCTCCTGGCCGGAAAGCTCAGGGTTGGCATGGAGATGGGTGTATAGGTCAAAGAGCGAAGGATAGAGATCGTTCACCAGTGCGGAAATTTGATCGGGATCATTCCTGCTTGGCTCGCTTGTGGTCTCCTCAATGGACTCTGAGGGGGGCATCTTTACTCCTTTGGCAGGGCGGAAGCGTATTGGGACAGGAAGTTTTTCAGTTTGATGACTGCCGGAGAAGCAGAAGGAGCTCCCGCAAAAATCTGGCTTGAGTTGATAGCAGATTTGCCATAAAAGTTTTCGTTGGCATTGGTGTCGATGGCTAGAACAGAGCCGTCAAGAGAAATTCCGGCAAAGAATCCGCGACTTCGTGCGTACGAATAGATTTCTGCCTTGAGTTGCCAGTCCGTAGATGCCTCGGCATGGCGGCCTACAGGACCGGCGGCAACCGCGGCATCGGCCCCGAGGGTGAAGTTGCCCTTGGTGAGACCCATGACACTCTTTCTGGTCTTGAAGACCAGAATGATGTCGCTGGAAATCGCCCCGAATTGAAGGCCAAAGCTGCCTCCGCCTAAATAAAGAAAAGAGGGGTTGCTCCATGAGCCGTTTTCGTTCCGCATCATTGCGATGCCGGTTCCAAAGCGGCCTCCGAAAAAGAATCCCAGTTTAATGGTGCCGGGAATGATGACAATGCCATAGGCATTGGAGAGAAGGTCCGGCGAGATTCCTTCCGGGATGCCGGAAATTTCCTGGAGAACCTCTGTTGCGGCATTTATTTTCGAAATTTCATCGATGGCCATGGGGTTAAACGGGGTTTCCATGACAGGGGCTGGAACGGGAGGCATCGCTTCGGTCTTGACCGTATCCCCTGAGCCCGGCATCGTTTCCGGGGAAACGACAGGTGCCTGGATATCCTCGACAACAATCGGTTCCTGAACCTGGATGGTTTCGATTCCTCTAGCGCCTTCTCCTCCCATTGGCTGGGGGAGAGCCTCCGGTTGAACCGCGGCAACTGCGGGAAGTGAGAGAGCAATAGTGAGTGCGACTGCAGCCGTACATAGACCTGATCGTATCTTCATGGCATGAATTCCTTTCCTTCCGTGAAGTACGCCGAACGTCCCCCGGGAATCGGAGGCGTAGACGTCTGATGGGAAATAGTAACTCAAGAGGAGGAAAAAACCAAGAATAAGAGTTTGTTCGTACATAACTTTACACGAGATATCGCTGTCAGCTGCTTCCCGAGGCCTGCAAAGCGCGGAGTTGCGACAGTTGTGCGTCGGGGTCGTCAGCCTGCTCAAGTCCTGCCCATTCCAGCAGCGGTTGCAGGGCTTCTTCCTCTGGTTTCCGCAGGAAAATAGTGTCAGAGAGGTGGTGGATAAGTTTCAGGGTGCGAAGCCCGTCGAACCAGGAGTGAAAAGCACTCAAAAGAACCGTCGGGTCGCGACTGTTTTTTCGGAGCTTTTCCCAGGCGGCAACGAAGCCGGCCTGGTCCAGATATTTTTCGAGCTCCGAAGAAATTCTTTCCGCGTGACGCAAAATGTCTTGCCCGCGGCTATCGAGGTGATTTGCCACAAGATCGAGCCAGCCTCCCAGAATTGCAAAACATTCGGGCCGATAAAAAAGTACCGCGCGCTCTTCTCCGGCCAGGAGCCGGGAAATGCTTCTCCCTGTGCCGAACGGGACACGGTGTGAAGCTCGCGCAGATGGCTGGACGAGCGTTCCTGTCACCAATGCGATGCCGTAGGTTTTCTTGAGGTGCTGGAGAAAATAGAAGTCTTCGGCAGCCATTCGTGTGTTCATACCTCCCATTCCGGCGTACGCTGTAGCCGTGCATGCCATGGCACTGCCAATGGTGTGAAAGGCATACGGCGAGCCGGCTCTGGAGAGACCGAGAACGTAGCTGCGTAAAAAAAGTTCGTAGCAGCGGATCGCTCTCCGTTCCTCGGGGGAATTGCCTTCCTGGTGGCGAAAAGCGAGCACTGCCCCGCCTGCCGATGTGGTCTGGAAATGGGAGATCAGGGCTGGCAGGTAATCAGGCTGCACCAGGGTGTCCGCATCGAGGCCCACAAGTATCGGGGGCGGTCCGCTGAAATCCAACAGCGGGAGGGCCAGGTCAAACCCGATCTTCCGGGCCAGGCCGACTCCGCCCTTTTTTGGGGGGAGTTCGTATCCAGGCGAGGACGCGTCCACCCAGACGAGACGGAGAGCTTCGAGGAAAGGGTCTTCTCCGGCAAGAAGATCCAGTGTTTTCCTGTTATCAGCCTTGTCTGATTGAGGAGAATCTTCGCGGTTGTTGACCACCACCAGGACCAGGAACCGTGAAACGAGTTCCGAAGGGTTTTTCGCCAGAGAACGGAGAGTGGCGAAGAGGTTTTCACTTTCCGCCAGTGCAGGGATAACCACGGCGCCGGCAAAAGCACCTTGAATCTCACCGCATATTTCCCAGGGTCCCTTTACGGCTCGGGACAAGAGATATTTTGTAACTTCTTTAGGGATCATGGGAAGAAAGTATACCCAAAAGAAGGATGAGTTGGCAAATGAAAGAAACGGTCTCAAAAACATGACGGAATGTTGACACAGGAAACAATTTCTGCTAGATTTTTGAGAATTTACCTGATTTAATGCGAGAATCCTTTTCCCGATCAAAGTTCTTTTCACCGTCAGAGCCTAGTGCTTGGCAGGCCCGGAATAGTGAAGAAGTTTACAGCAGAAACAATGGAAAATATTCCCAGAAGTGCAGCAATATTTGTGGAGTGTTGACGTGAAAAAGAAATCGGACGGGGAGTTGTTGTCGCAGGTTCTGCAGAAAATATCAGTGCCGACTTTTGTCATAGATCGAAACCATCTTGTAATCCATTGGAATAGAGCTCTGGAAAACCTTACCGGGTACCAGGCTTCGGAGATGGTGGGGTCGAGTGACCACTGGAAAGCATTTTACTCTATGCAGAAACCGCTCCTGGCCGACCTGGTGGTTGACAATGTGCGAGAGCATGCGATTGCCGGACATTATGATGGAAAGTACCGGAAATCGTCTCTTTCGGAGGGAGCTTATGAGGTGGAGGATTTCTTTCCGGGGTTGGGAGACGCTGGCCGCTGGCTGTTCTTCACTGCCACTCCGATTCCGGATACCAACGGCGTCTTGCTGGGAGCGGTCCAGACACTGCAGGATATAACGGAACGAAAAAT
>Ga0105099_10001516_pt1 | contig 14448 bp, 9 predicted proteins | sample PPLLak3cmMay2015_2_FD_79138 | JGI IMG/M metagenome (GOLD analysis project Ga0105099, IMG submission 79138) | Freshwater sediment microbial communities from Prairie Pothole Lake near Jamestown, North Dakota, USA - PPLs Lake P8 Core (1) Depth... | ecosystem: Environmental > Aquatic > Freshwater >... | reverse complement strand
CGCGACGCGTGAGGTCGATCCGCAGGCCATACGGGAGCGCCGCCGCGGCGAAAGAACCACGGGCGTCGGCATACAGACCGACGATGTCGGCACGGTTTCCGGAACGCAGATCGCATCCGCGGGTGACGTCAATATCACCTCCGAACCGGCGCAGGTGAGCGGTGAGTCTGCGGGAAAAGGCACCCGGAGTCAGGCGGCGATTAACCGCGTGGTCAGCAGCCAGCAGAGCAGGCTCAAGAAGGTGTACGAATCCATGCTCAAGCGCGATCCGAGCCTCAGCGGAAAGCTGGTGATCAAGTTTACCATATTGCCGGACGGCACGGTAACCGATGTGACGATCGTCAAATCGACAACGAATAATTCAAGCTTCGATCTGAGGATACTCAGCTATATAAAGCGGTGGAAATTTCCTGAAATAGCTGAAGGCGGGCCGGTTGAGGTCGTTTTTCCGTTTGTTTTCACCGGTAGCACATAGGCGGTATACTTAAAAATTCAGTTGTGAAATGGAGTTCTTATGCTTGAAAGAAAGAGCGAACGCATCGAGTCGATAACACCCGACGGATCGCAGGATACCACGCCCTGCGATCTCAGCAAAACCGGCATCAGCTGCTTTCACACCGAGCCCAGAGATAAAAGCAGTTTCGTTGTTGTGAAGATCAACGACCTGTTATTGCGGGCCAAGGTCATCTACTGCCAGAAGCGGGAGAAAGACTACCGTCTGGGGCTCCAGTTCTGGAACATTCTGCCGGAGCGCCAGGCAAAACTGAATGAGCTGGTTGAAAACTATTCGCGGGGTGTGCCGATAACCTGCGAGATTATCCAGGACGCCGCCAAGACGGAACAGCAGTCGACGAAAAAAATAATAATTACGAAAAAAGACAAGGGTAAAGAGAAAGAGATATAGAGTGGCTGATTCATGGGAGAGGAGCAGGAAGAAGAAAAAAGGCTATGGTTTCATAGTAACCACGGTGCTTGTCCTCCTTTTTGCCGGCGTCCTGCTCGTAAACAATTCCGATATTTTTCTTTCAAAAAAGAATCGCGAGACCGCGAAAACGGAAATTGATACGGGCGTGAAGAAACATGAAACCGAAACAAAGGAGGCGCCGTCGGCGCCGCTGAAGGATACGGTAGAAAAGAGCGCCCCTGTCGAACCACCGCCGGAAACGCCCGAGCCTGCAAAAAAAATACCCCTTAACCCACCGCCCGACGCCGAAGAGATGCTCTCCGTTGATGTGCCTTCGGTACAATGTGTTCTTGCTGAAAGTAAACCCATGTCCATCGATGTTTCGCTGAAACTCCATTTCAAGGGGAAAAAGCTCCAGCAGGAGATACTTTTCAAAAGAGATACCATCAAGATACTGGTGAAAAGAGTCTTTTCGAGGAAATACCTTGCACAAATCGTTACCGATTCCCTGAGGGCGGAGCTGAAGAAGGAGATTAACGGGATGCTGAAACAGGGGCAGGTCAGCGATGTGGAATTTATTAATTTTACACCGGTGGAATAGCCGGAAAAGCACAATAGTTATTGATTTTTTACCTCCCTGTTTTACGCATATCGTTCGGAAGGATACCGTATCTCCCCAAATGTGTTGAGCGAGATGGCGAGGCGCGTATCCCGCACTTTTATTCCGGTGCAAGCATATTGTTCGTCAAGATTTCCTGTCCCCTGCAATATTTTTATAAAAAACGATATTTGCTAAATACGGGATGCTTGAAAATATTCCCGCCCCAAAGACGAAATAATACTAATTCCATGGTGAAAATATTTTATTTTACTATCTTTCTCTTTAAACTAATTTAATAGAGGCACCCTACTTATTACTTCTTTTATACGGACAAAGTGATACCTATGAATATAACCGATGTATTAAGCAAAGTTTTCGGATCAAAGCAGGACCGCGACATACGGAAAGTTCTGCCGCTGGTGGCGAACATTAATGCGTTTGCGCAGAGTGTGCACGCTCTTACTGATGACCAGTTGAGAGCGAAGACCGATGAATTCAGAAGCAGGCTTGCCGCCAGTGAGACGCTTGATGATATCCTTCCCGAGGCATTCGCGGTCGTGCGTGAAGCGACACACCGGGTGCTGGGCGAAAGAAGAGTCGTACAGGATCCCCTGGCCGGAAACCCGATACGAACGGACAATAAAAAATTGATACCGGGACTGGTATCGGGCGCTCCGGGCGTTTCGGAAAAAGATATCCCGTTCATGGCGCACTTTAACGTGCAGGTGATAGCCGGTGTTGTACTGCATCATGGCATGATCGCGGAAATGAAAACCGGCGAGGGCAAGACCCAGGTGGCGGTCATGCCGGCATATCTGAACGCGTTGAGCGGCAAGGGCGTGCATGTTATAACGGTGAATGACTATCTGGCAAAACGTGACAGCGAGTGGATGGGACGGATATTCAAATTTCTCGGTTTGACCGTGGGGTGCCTCGACAGTACGGAGCCCGGTTCACCGGAACGCAGGGCGGCGTATGAGTGCGATATAACCTATGGAACCAACAACGAATTCGGGTTTGATTATCTTCGTGATAATATGGCGAGCTCGTTTGATCATTGCGTGCAGCGGGCGCTGAACTACGCGATTATTGACGAAGTGGACAATATCCTGGTTGATGAGGCGCGCACACCGCTTATCATATCCGGTCCGGTGACCAAGTCGAATGTCGAGTACGATGAGCTCAAACCCAGGGTGGATAAGCTGGTGAATGCCCAGAGCAAGTTCATCGCCCAGGTTGTTTCGGATATCGATGAAATGCTTAACGACGAGTCCAAACAGTATGAGGTCGGCAAGAAGCTGCTCATGGTGCAGCACGGGTCGCCAAAGAACAAGAAACTGCTCAAGCTTCTCAAGGAACAGGGCATGGGCAAGCTGATGAAAGCGGTGGAAACCGATTACCTTCGCGAAAAGAAGCTGCACGAACTGGACGAGGATCTCTTCTACACCCTCGATGAATCGGGGCACAGCGCTGAGCTGACGGAAAAGGGGCGCGTGCTCATCAGCGGCAGCAACCCGGATTTCTTCGTGGTGCCCGACCTTGCGGAGTCGATCGGCAGGATAGACAAGGACGACTCCCTCTCCCCCGAAGAGAAGTCCCTCCAGCGCGAAGATGCCCACCGGGCGTATGCCGCGCGGTCGGAGCGCATTCACAGCGTGAGCCAGCTTTTGCGGGCCTATTCTCTTTTCGAGCGGGACGTGGAGTATGTGGTGCAGGAGGGGCAGATTCTCATTGTCGATGAGTTTACCGGCCGCATACTGCACGGCAGGCGCTATTCGGAAGGGCTGCATCAGGCGCTCGAAGCGAAGGAAGGGGTGAAGGTCGCCGGCGAGAACCAGACGCTTGCCACCATTACCTTTCAGAATTTTTTCAAGATGTATAACAAGTTTTCCGGCATGACCGGCACCGCGGCGACCGAAGCCAAGGAGTTTCTGGATATTTACAAGCTTGACGTTGTTCAGATTCCCACCAACCGCCCGATGGTCCGGGACGATTACAACGACGAAATATACAAGACCCAGCGGGAGAAGTATAATGCCGTGGTCAAAGAGATCACGGACATGGTCGCGAAGGGGAGCCCGTGCCTTGTGGGCACGACGTCAATTGAAAAGTCGGAGCTTTTAAGCAAGCTGCTGGTCAGGGCCGGCATCAAGCACGAAGTGCTGAACGCAAAGCAGCACGAAAAAGAGGCGATGATCGTTGCGCAGGCGGGCAGGCCCTCGGCGGTTACCATCGCGACCAACATGGCGGGGCGCGGTACGGATATCGTGCTGGGCGGCAACTTTGACGTGCTGGCCCGCAACGAGCTTTTAAAAAGCGGCGAGAACCCCGACGAATTCTCCCGGGAACAGCTTCGCGAGCGTTTTTCGGCCATGCACGAAAAGATACGGGAGGACCACGAAACGGTTGTGCAGGCGGGCGGGCTTCACATCATCGGAACCGAGCGCCACGAAAGCCGCAGAATCGACAATCAGTTGCGCGGACGGGCGGGCCGGCAGGGTGATTCGGGCTCTTCGAAATTCTTTTTGAGCCTGGACGACGACCTGATGCGCATATTCGGGTCGGAGCGTATAGCCTCGATCATGGACCGGCTCGGCGCCCAGGAAGGGGAGGTCATTTCTCATCCGCTGGTCAACCGCGCCATCGGCAACGCACAGAGACGCGTCGAGGGAAGGAATTTCGAGATACGCAAGCATCTGAAGGAATACGACGACGTCATGAACCTCCAGCGTTCGGAAATTTATTCTCTGCGCGCGAGGGTGCTGAAAGGGGAGGATATAAAAAATGAGATTCTGGATCAGATAGCGTCAACGGTCGAGGAGCTGGTGTTTAAATACAGCACCGAGGGAAAATATCCGGAGACATGGAACCTGAAGGGATTATACGAAGAACTGCAGACGATGTTCGGCGTCACGTACAAGGTTGCGGATGAAGAGCTGTCGGGCAAGACCCAGAAGATACTTTTCGACGAGGTCATGAACAGAGTCCAGACGCGATATGAGGAGAAGGAGCAGCGGTTCGGGTCTGAAATGATGCGCCAGTTCGAGCGCGGCGTTTTTCTTATGGTGATTGATAACCTGTGGAAGGATCACCTGTATGAGATGGACCATCTGAAGGGCGGGGTTCAGTACAGTTCCTACGGCCAGAAAAATCCCCTTTACGAATACCAGCGCGAGGGGCTGCAGTTGTTCGAACAGTTACGCAGCACCATCGCCAAAGAGGTGACCAGTTTTATTTTCCGGCTGGAGGGGGTGGAGCGCAGGGACCGCCTGGGCGCGGAACGCTCGAAAACGATCCACAGCGAGTTTGACGTGTTTTCATCCGGCGGCAAGCCGCAGGCCCAGCCTGCACGGCAGCTTGTTACCAACAGGGCCGCAGGTGACGGCAAAAAACCCGCCCCGGTCCGGGTTGAGCAGACGGCGGGCAGGAACGACCCGTGTCCGTGCGGCAGCGGAAAAAAATACAAGAAATGTTGTGGTGCATGATGAAAGAAGGCCTTTTCATAACGTTTGAGGGAATTGACGGGTGCGGAAAAACCACCCAGATTGCGAAGGCGGAGCAGTACCTTGTGCAGAAGGGCGTCTCCTGTTTTGTAACCCGCGAACCGGGCGGGACGAGGATCGGGGAGAAAATACGCGACCTGATCCTGTCCACCGAAAACAGGGAAATGAAAAATTCGTGCGAGCTGCTGCTGTATCTGGCGGCGCGGGCCCAGCATGTCGAAGAGAAGATACTCCCGGCGCTGCTGAAAGGGATTACGGTGCTCTGCGACCGGTATCAGGAGGCGACGTTCGCCTACCAGGGGTTCGGTCGCGGATACCCGCTGGACATTCTCCAGCGGTTGAACAAATTCGCCAGTTCGGAGCTGACGCCGAAGCTGACCTTCGTATTCGATATAAGCGTCGGCTGCGCGTTCGAACGGATAAAAAAGTCCGGTAAGAAACCGGACAGGCTGGAAAAGAGTTCCATGGATTTTTACCAGCGGATCCGTGAAGGATACCTTGCCTTGGCCTCGTCCTACCCGAAACGCATCGTCCTGCTTCAGGGCGACAAGCCGGTCGACGAGATTTTTTCCGCGGTTAAAAAAGAGCTTGATACGTTGTTTTCGGTATCTGCATAAACGAGTCCGGTATCAAGCGCCCCAACGCGTACCTATTTAGTTTCTACGCCCCCTAAATCCCCCGAAGGGGGACTTGTATGGTCTTGATTTTATTATAAATTCCTGTTCAATAAAAGTCCCCCTTCGATTTAGGGGGCGTAAAGTTCGAAACAGTCAATTCTGAACCGATACTATTTACCCGGTGTATATGTCAGTACCGCATGTTCCTGCCATTCGACGGATATGTCGCTGATAGTCGCTACCGGTGTCTTGAACTTCATTTCGGCTTTCAGAATCATGCCGTTTTTCGTGTCCAAAAGGGCCGATCCGGAGCCCATGCCGGCGATGGGTATCAATTGCGTGATTGAAGCGCTGTCCGGCGCCGGCTCATCGGCGCGATACGTGAACTCCCAGGTGATTGAAGCGGTGGCGTCGGTGAGACTGTCAAGTTTGTAATTGTAATAAATATCACAGGGGAGGCGTCCGTGAATTGTATTGACGGGCATGGTAAGCGCCCGTTCCCAGGTGAATCCCCGCGTGACCGCCTGTTCCGGAAGGGCGGGCAGCAATTTCGCGAACTGCCGGTAGAGATCCCACTCGGGATAATTTACGGCGGGAAGCACTTCCGCTGTATCAAACGAGGGATACGTCTCGTTGATGTTGACCGCGTATGTTGCCTGCTCGATTTTCTGTAAAAGCTGCTGCTTCTCTTCATCTTTCAGCATATCGGAAGAGATGCGTATATCGCCGGCGGTAATCGTCAGCTTGCCGGGGTTCACCTTTGCATTGGCGGAAAGGGTACCCCCGATATTGGTGCTCATCGTGGTTGTGGAACCTTTCGTTGTGAAAATCCCCTGCGACTGGTATTCGATGCCATAGGTCCATACCTCCTTCGTGCTGTAATTGGTCTTGAGCAGGACCGGCTTTTCTTTCTTGTTGCCGCAATTGTTGATGGACAGGAAACAGAAAACAAGCAGTGCGGAAAGGAGCATCTTTTGCATATAAAAATCCTGTGGTTAAGGGTTAATGATAATCACGGGCTACCGCTATCAAAATAGGATAATGACAATTTTCTGACAAGCATGAATATAAAAAATACAAAAAGCAGATTGTACATATATAGTATTCATGAAACTATTTTCACGGATATATTTTAAATAGTCGTTTTGTTGTGCCCACCCATATACTCAAAAGGAAAAATGCTATGAGGATTAGACGGGAAAACGGTTTGCTCGTGTCTGTCATGCTCATGTCCGCCAGTATTATTCAGTGCGGCGCACTCCGGTATTTTATTTCGCTGGCAGGGGAACAACCGGTGCCGTATGCCACAGCCTATCTCGATCCAAGTACGGGCGCAATGATCATATCCGCAATTATCGGGATATTTGCGACGCTGGCTCTTGGTTTGAAAACCTTCTGGTATAAGGTCGCTTCTCTGTTTAAAAGAAAAGATTCGACGGCCGGGAAGAATACCGATGGCGCCAGTCGCGGATAAAAAGCGTGCGCGACCGGCATTTGCGTAAAACGGTCGGGAGGACACTTGGAAACGCCCATAAAGAAGAGAATTGGACCGGTTGATTTTATCGTGTCATGGGGGCACTATCGCCGGTTTCACCGGCTGGCGCCTGATCAGCGCTCCATTGTTTTTTATTCCGAAAGCGGCCAGGACTGGCACCATTTCGAGCCGCTCGTCAATTACCTTGTCCATGACTTGTCAAGGACCGTCTGTTATGTAACCTCCGATCCTCAGGATCCGGGTTTGCAGCCAACCAGTGAACGGCTGCACTCATTCTATATAAAAGAGGGATACTGGCAGATACTGTTTTTCCAGTTTATAAAGGCCGATGTCATGGTTTTGACCATGATCGATCTGGGTGTTTTTCATTTGAAGCGCTCTATCAATGCTGTTCATTATATCTATATTTTCCACGCCATGGGCAGCACCCACATGGTGGATTATGAGAATTCGTATGATAATTATGATACTCTATTCTGTGTAGGGCCTCATCAGATGCGCGAGATTCGAAGAAGGGAAGAGCTCAAAGGCCTTCCGGCGAAACAGCTTTTTGCGCACGGCTATGCACGGGTGGAGCAGCTCCGGGAGCGGGCGGCCCGCGCAGCGGACGATGCGCCCGGTTCGCACACGCAGCCTGCAATATTGCTTGCGCCCACCTGGGGCGCCGATTCGATATTGCCGGTGTGCGGGGAGCGCCTGGCGGGTATTCTGCTGGACGCCGGATTCCGGCTGATCCTGCGCCCGCATTATCAGACGTTGAAACTGACGCCGGGAGTGGTGGACGCTATTTTAAAAAAGTACGGGTCCAACCGGAATCTGGAATACATTAAAAACATGGGTGACGTCGATTCGCTGCTCGAGTCCGACCTTCTTATCTGCGACTGGTCCTCGACATCAATCGAGTATGCGCTGGCGCTGGAAAAACCGGTTCTATACATTGACGTGCCGAGACGGGTGCGCAACCCGCGCTATAAAGAACTGGGTATCGAGCCGATGGAAGTTGCCATCCGCAATGAGATCGGAGCGGTCCTTGATCCCGGCGAGCTTGAGAAGGCTCCGGAGGTAATACGGAAGCTGCTGAGCGATAAGGAACGGTTTGCGCATACAATCAGCGATTTGCGTGAAAAAGTCGTATTCAATTTCGGCAACAGCGTCCAGGCGGGCGCGCGTGAGATAGCGCGGATCGCCGATGCGCTGAAAACCGGAAGAGCGAACTGATTATGACCCGGCAGAAAGCGCGGGGCACCGGTGCAATCCCGTTAATCCTCTCTGTTCTTTCACTGCTCCGGCCCGGAATCTGCGCGGATAAAAATCCCTACTCCCTTGACGTAAGAACAGATAAGCTGCTGGTCGTTTTTTCTCACCGCGGCGCGAATCCGGCACTGCTTTCTTCCTATTATCCCTCAGGCGCGGCTCCCCGGAGCATAGGCATATACAATACGCAGGCACAGCCGCCGGTGATGAGGCTGATGGTATACGGGGATTCTGCATTAAGCGAGCGGTTGAACGATTTATCGTATGACCTGCAACGGGAGGAAGCGGGACACTCGGTGGTGATGCGGTTTACGTCGGAACCGCTGGCCGACAATGTCAATATCGAAAAAACCTATATAATTCCCCGGCAGGGATACGTCATCGGCGTGATCATACGGATCTATGGGAAGGGAGCCGGCGTTTTTTTACGAAGAAACAAACTTGAGATACGCATGGGATGCGGCCCCGGCTTTATACCCGATGCTCTTCCGGGTTTTTCGGGGTCGGGAGAAAAGCTTGCATGGGTTCATGTGAAAGGCACAAAAGTAACCAGCCTTCCCGGCATTGTTTCCGATACGCTGCGGCAGGATCATTGGGCGGGATTCAGGAACCGGTTCTGGACTCTGCTGCTCAGGCCGAAAAACCATGCGGGGTATATCAATCCTCCGGGTGCCGGCCGGCCGCTCGAAGCACGCGTTACGCTTCTTCCGAAGGCCAGGGAGTATCTGTTTCACCTCTATGCCGGACCCATCGAATATTCCACGCTGAAAAAGGGAACCTTCGACCTGCGGGGCCTGCTGTTTACGCACCTGTGGTTCTGGCTGCGCTGGCTCTGTTTCGGCATGCTTTTCCTGCTGGAGTTCCTTATCCGATGCGTGAAATCTCACGGCGCTGCGATTATACTACTTTCCTTGTGTGTAAAGATCATCATGGCTCCCCTCATTCACGTTGCAGAGCGGTGGCAGAAAGACGTTAACGCAAAAAAGTCCCTCCTGCAGCCGTTGGTCGATGAGATAAAAAGGAAGTGCAGGGGCGAGGAACGGAACAGAAGGATTCTGGCGCTTCACAAAGAGCACGGCGTCAGCCCGTTTTTTGCGCTCAAGAGCGTTTTCAGCGCGTTTGTCCAGATACCGTTTTTTATCGCCGCCTACGACATGCTCAGCGAAAATATAGCCCTGCGCGGCGTCCCGTTTCTGTGGATCGGCGACTTGTCTCTGCCGGACCGTCTATGGCGGCTTCCTTTTACGCTGCCGTTTTTCGGCGAATATATCAATGCACTCCCCTTTTTGATGACAATTTTAACCCTTCTCAGCTCGTGGTTGTTTCATGACCCATCGCTCTCAAAGAGACTCCTTCATAAACAGAGGGTCAATCTGTATATCATGGCGTTGCTGTTCTTTATTCTTTTTTATACATTCCCTGCAGGCATGGTCCTGTACTGGACGACGAACAATTTCGTATCTTTTATAAAGGCGTTTATGTCGCAATACAGGTTGAAGCAATGACAATAACGGGAGTTACTGATCAAATGGATTCACCTATATGACGGACACCAAACACACTTTCTCGAAACCCGCATCGTATTTTAAAAACAGGGGAAATATGGCATCAATTACACTGAAAGCAGGCCGGGAGAAGTCGGTCGTCAGGAGGCATCCGTGGATATTTTCGGGGGCCATTGAACGGGTTGACGGCAATCCGCAAACCGGAGAAACGGTTGAGATCTGCAGCAACAGAAAGGTTCTGCTCGGACGCGGAGCCTATTCTCCCGCTTCCCAGATACGCGTCCGCGCATGGACGTTTGATCCCGATACCAGGATTGAGAAACCGTTTTTCCGCAACCGGCTCCAGAAAGCGGTGGAACTGCGGGCGTCGTATATAAAAGGCAGCAATCCCCGGAAGCTGGCATGCCGTCTGGTACATTCTGAATCGGACGGTCTTCCCGGCGTGATTATCGATCGGTACGGCGACTTTCTTGTGTGCCAGTTTCTCACCGCAGGCGCGGAGTATTTCAAACAGATCATCCTCGAGCAGGTGGTTAAACTGGCGCCGTTCGCCGGTGTGTACGAACGGTCGGATGTTGATGAGCGCAGGCGGGAAGGATTGCCTGAAGCGAAAGGAGTGCTCTGGGGAAGCGAACCGCCCGAGCTTGTGGAAATACAGGAGGTGCCCTATCATTTTCTGGTTGATTGCAGGAACGGGCAGAAAACCGGATTTTTCCTCGATCAACGTGAAAACCGGGCGCTGGTTTCAAAATATGCAAAAGAGGCGGAAGTACTCAACTGTTTTTCCTACACTGGAGGCTTTGGAGTGTGCGCGCTGGGAGGGGGGGCGACTTCGGTGGTAAATGTCGATTCATCCGCATCCGCGCTGGAACTTGCTGCCCGTAATTTCAAATTGAACAAGTTTGACATGGATAAGGTTCGGAATATCGAAGGCGATGCATTCAAGGTTCTGCGTGAATTCAGGGACTCGAACCGGTTTTTTGATCTGATAATTCTGGATCCGCCCAAGTTTGCAGACTCCAGGAATAGCCTTGACGGCGCCTGCAGGGGGTATAAGGACATCAACCTTCAGGCGTTTAAAATTCTTAAGCCCGGAGGCGCCCTGTTTACTTTTTCCTGCTCGGGTATCCTGCCCGGCGAACTGTTCCAGAAGATTGTCGCTGATGCTGCGTTAGATGCCGGGTGTGATGCGAGAATTATACGGTGGCTTCATCAAGGTACAGACCATCCGACCATGTTGAGTTTTCCGGAGGCAAATTATTTAAAAGGGCTGGTTTGCAGGGTATAAATCAGTCTCCTTTTTACCTGTTGAAAAAAAATAACCGCTGTGAATAGAGATTGTTGTATATTACTTAATCCGGGCGCAATCTTATGTAATTTAGTCGACAAACATTAAAAACCTTTTATTCTATCTGTAATTTGGGCAAAAATAAAGTTACTTTACAAAAATATATAACATTATTTTTGTTTTTTTTATAACGACTTGTCAGCTGACCCCTTTTTTTCGTGGTCTGGTACAACGACAAGTAAGGCAATCTGTTAATACCCATTCCCATTGTTCCCCGCAACTATGTATAGACTCCGGAGGCGGGTGATGGAAACGATGATGCCGGTTGTCGATTATTGCTGAAATAAACATGTAGGGGGACCGGTATTCCGGTTTGAATATACCACTTCTCTGTAGTGTGATAATTATTTCGGCTACAGGAATCAAATTCTATTACAGCGAACTAAGGAGACGGACCTATGAACGCGAGCGACAAAGCCCAAATTCGTGACGAACAGTCAGGTCGTGCCGATGCGAAGGCGATCTTTACACATGCGCTTGAGCGGGTGCTCCCCGAACCTGCGTTGCGGCGGTACCTGAGCCTGAACGAGGCATCCCATTCACTGATCGTCGCAGGCAGGACGTATGACCTCCGGGCGTATACACGGATCATCGTCATCGGCGGCGGCAAGGCCGCCAGGCGCACGGCTGCCGAGCTGGTCAACATCCTTGGCGATCGGATCACCGCAGGCGTTCTGAATGTGTATCAGGACCAGGCGCGCGAGCCGGTCTCGCCCGCCATCACGCTCGTGGCCGCCGATCATCCTGCGCCGAACCAGCAAGGCGTGGAAGGGGCGCGGCAGATGATGGCGTTGCTGAAAGGCGCCGACGCCACAACGCTTGTCATCGCGCTTATCTCCGGCGGCGGATCATCCCTGATGGCAGTTCCGGTCGAAGGCGTGAGCCTGGCTGACTACCAGGAGATCTCACGGCTGCTGCTCACCGTGCCGGCAACGATTGACGAAATAAATGCGGTGCGCAAGCACCTTGATCCGCTCAAGGGCGGCGGGATGCGCAAGTGCGCAGCGGGGGCGGGCGCGTTCATCTCGCTGGTACTCTCCGACGTACCCGTGACCAAAACCGACATTGTGGACGACGCGTCGGTCATCTCTTCCGGGCCGACGGTCGGCGACGACTCAACCTTCGAAATGGCGCAGCATATCCTGAAGAGCCACAACATCTGGGACAAGACACCGCAGGCGATCAGAAACTACATCCAGGCCAATCTGGGGAGGGAGGAAAACGAGACGCTCCGCAAGAGCTCGCCGCTCCTGACAGACCAGAAGAGCCAGTACGTCATAATCGCCAACAACGACCAGGCGATGGAGGCTGCCGCCGAAAAAGCCGGGCGCCTGGGCTATACCGCGCATCTGATCGGCTGCAAAACGGGCACGACACGGGATAAAATCAAGGCGGAGGTGACCGAAGAAATCGAGAACATCTGGAAGGTCGTCACGCCGCATCTGATTCGTACGGACCGGATAACCTTTGCGAGTTTCTCCACGGACGGGATCGATGGACACTCAGACGTTGCCGGCGCCATCGCAGACGCGGAAACATTGAAGGCAGCAGCCGGCAAGAGCCTGGATTTGCGGAAGTACCTGGCCGGATACGACTCGGCCGCTTTTTTCAAACAGCTCGACGGTGCTATTACAACCGGCGCTACCGGCACCAATGTCGCCGACGTGACCGTCGTACTCATCACCAATCCGAACAATCCGCACCGCAAGCTGGCGTTCGTATTCGGCGGCGAGGCCACGGTCAAGGTCGCGTTGCCTGAGGGCCAGAAGCCGGGATTCGGCGGCAGAAACACGCATCTGGCGCTGCTGGCGCTTGCGAAGATAGGCGGGCAGGAGGGAGCCGGCGGCAGGCTTGACAGCGAAGCTGTCAAAAAAGGGCTGATTGCGGCGGGTATCGACGGATCCCGGATCGAGATCTCGATGGCCGGCCGTCTGGGGTACGCGAGCGACGTCGGCCCGATCAGTTTTGTACCGCTGGCGGTTATCGGTGTGCGCAGCCACGCAGACGTGGAGAAGGCGGTCAGGTTTGCCCGCGACAACGGCGTCCCGATCACGGCGCGCGGCTCGGGCAGCGGCCTGCCGGCACAGTCGGTCGGATTCGGCATTGTGCTCGACACGCGGTTCCTTGTCAAGATGGAGGTGCTGCAGGATCATCCGGACGGCGGCAAGGTCGTGTTCGCCGAGGCCGGCGTCATCTGTACGAGGCTGAACAACTTCCTGAAGCCGCACGGCGTGTTCCTCGCCCCGTATCCTGCGTCAACCGACATGGCCACCATTGGCGGCATGATCGCCAACAACGCATCGGGCGCAAATTCATGCAAGCTGGGCACAAGCCAGCATCAGGTGCTGGACCTGCACGTGGTTCTGGCCGACGGGACCAGCGTGTGGACCTCGGAGATTGATCCGGGCAAAGATCCGTGGAAGCGGATCGTCGAATTGATTCGCAGGGATCGCGACATGATCGACGCCACCTTCCCACGGGTGCCCAAGAATTCGTCGGGCTACAACGTTCTGGACATCATGCAGCAGATCGATGCCGGCGTACCGGTCGACTGGACCAGATTGTTCGCCCACTCCGAGGGGACTCTGGGCATCATCACCGAAGCGAAGCTTCGGGCCGTTCCACTGGCCACGCAGAAGGTCACCTGCATCGTCTACTTCACCGACGTGCAGCAGGCGTGCGGCTCGATACCGAAAATATACGATCTGGGCCCGTCCTGCTTCGACACGGCGATCACCACCAACCTCGACCTCATCCGCAAGACCTTCCCGGCGCTGGGCATCCGTGAAGACGCCAGGGTTATGTACATCGTTGAATTCGACGATCTGGAGGTGAGCGCGGATCCCCGTGACCCGGCCAGGCGGATCGGCAGGGTTCGGGTTATGGACAAGGAGGTGGCTGCGCGCCGTATTCAACAGCAGGTGGATTCCCTGAAGCTGCTGCTTGAAAAGGATTATCCTAAAACGGCGATCGGTTTTGACGTCGCCCGCGATCCGGCCAGACAGGATGCCCTGTGGCTGGGCAGAAGGGGGGCGCTGAACGTCCTCTATGGGTACGGCCAGGGCAAGCGGCCGCTGACGATGATCGAATGCGTGGTCCTGCCCAGGAACGAACAGAAGCTGCTTTCGTTCATCAGCCGCATGGAGGAGGTCTTTTCGCAGGAGGAGGTGGTGGCGGGAACGCACGGGCATGCGGGTGACTGCAACTTCCACATCTACCTG
>Ga0105099_10001513_pt1 | contig 14456 bp, 12 predicted proteins | sample PPLLak3cmMay2015_2_FD_79138 | JGI IMG/M metagenome (GOLD analysis project Ga0105099, IMG submission 79138) | Freshwater sediment microbial communities from Prairie Pothole Lake near Jamestown, North Dakota, USA - PPLs Lake P8 Core (1) Depth... | ecosystem: Environmental > Aquatic > Freshwater >... | reverse complement strand
GATGCTGCCTGTATATTGTGATAAAATGGGAGCGCTCCCAAAAATATTATACAGTTTTTTTTTCTTGAAGTCAACCATTTTGCGGAAATTGGTTCAATCAGAAGGAGAGGAGACTTCCGATGTTATTCACGCCTCGCTTGCCAAACATCCCCTGGGAAGAACGTTCTGCAGGCTGTTCTGATGTGATCTGGCGGTATAGCGCCAACCCGATCATTCCCCGAAATCTCATTCCCTCCTCCAATAGTATTTTCAACAGCGCGGTTGTGCCCTTCAAGGGCAAGTTTGCGGGCGTATTCCGCTGCGACAACAAGAAGCGCGAGATGAATTTGAATCGTGGTTTCAGTGATAACGGCATCGATTGGGTGCTCGATGATACTCCCATCGAATGGCTATGTGATGACCCTGAAATCGGCCAGTTCCAGTATCGCTACGATCCGCGCGTGGTTTGGCTGGAAGATCGCTACTATGTGACCTGGTGCAATGGCTATCATGGTCCCACCATCGGCATCGGGTACACGTTCGATTTTGAGAAGTTCCATTTCCTTGAGAATGCACTGCTGCCATTCAATCGCAATGGCGTGCTTTTCCCCCGAAAGATCAACGGAAAGTATGTGATGCTCAACCGTCCCAGTGATAATGGACACACGCCATTTGGGGATATTTATCTCAGCCAGAGTCTGGACATGATCCACTGGGGGGAACACCGTTTTGTGATGGGCGTCAAGGGCGGTTGGCAAAGCACCAAGATCGGAGCAGGGCCGGTGCCCATCGAAACCCCGGAGGGCTGGCTGATGTTCTATCACGGCGTGCTGACCTCCTGCAATGGGTTTGTGTACAGTTTTGGCGCGGCTTTGCTGGACCTGGATCGACCTTGGAAGGTGATCGCTCGTGCTGAACCCTACCTGCTTTCCCCGCAAACTTATTATGAGTGTGTGGGTGATGTGCCAAATGTGGCTTTCCCCTGTGCCACACTCTACGATGAACCAACCGGGCGGATCGCGATCTACTACGGCGGTGCGGATACTGTCACCGCCCTGGCATTCGCCAAATTGGATGAGGTGATGGATTTCGTTAAGCGAACTTCAGAGCTTTAGCATGCTTGAAAGAACAGATATTGGAGAGGCCACCCATTCGGAGTGGTCTCTTGCTTTTCTTGAGGGAGTGTAGATTGCATTTTTCGATCTTCGCCTGTCGCCTGAAACGACACATCCAACCCCTGCCATGGGGTGTTATAGGATGCGTACAACCTGATTTCTGATTTGCCGCCAACAACGATATCCGGTATATGGAGGCTTCATGAACAACAAAACATTCCGTCTGTATGGCTACCGCTGGGTGGTGCTGGCCGTTTTTATGTTCATCAACCTGACCATCCAGATGCTGTGGATCGCGTATGCACCGATCACCGGCCCGGCGGCGAGTTACTATGGCGTATCGGACCTGGAGATTGGCCTGCTGGCGATGACCTTCATGATCGTATTTATTCCCCTTTCCATCCCCGTCTCCTGGGCGATCGATACCTATGGCTTCCGGTTGACGGTTGGCATCGGGGCGGTTTTGATGGGGATCTTCGGCGTGGTGCGCGGCCTGGCGGGCACGGACTACACACTTGTTTTGCTGAGCACCATCGGCGTGGCGATCGCCCAACCCTTCCTGCTCAACGCCTGGACGAAAGTACCGGCGCAGTGGTTCAGCATCGAGGAACGCGCCACCGCGGTTGGGTTGGTGACGCTTGCCAACCTGGTGGGGACTGCGCTCGGCATGGTGCTGACCCCCATCCTGGTCGAGACGCTAACCATCCCCACCGTGCAATTGCTATATGGTGGCATTGCAGCTTTCTCGGCCGTATTGTTCGTCATCTTTGCCCGTGAGAAGCCTGCCACCCCGCCCTGTCCGCCTGGGCAGGAAGCGCGCGCCCTGATGCTGGATGGTTTGAAGCATGCCTTGACGGTCCGATCCTTCTGGCTATACCTGTTTGTCTCTTTCATCGGCATGGGCATCTTCAACGGGATCACCACCTGGGTCGAGACCATCATCCGCCCGCGCGGTTTCACCCCGGCCGATGCAGGCACGCTCGGCGCGCTGATGCTGGTCGGCGGGGTGCTGGGTGCAGTGGTCATCCCGCCTTTCTCGGACAAGCAGCATAAGCGCCAGCCTTATCTCCTGCTGGGATTTTTGCTGGCCATTCCCGGTCTGGTGGGGCTGGCCTATGCCACCCAGTTATGGCTGTTGTTCGTTTCGGCGTTCGCATTGGGATTTTTCCTGGTCAGCACCAATCCAATCGGGATGCAGTATGCCGCCGAGATCACCCATCCCACCCCGGAAGGAACATCGAACGGGCTGATCCAGTTATTCGGGCAGGCCTCGGTTGTTTTTGTTTACATTATGGAAGCCATGAAGGCAAAGGATGGTTCCTTCACTCCGGCCTTGCTGCTGGCCATTGGGCTGATGGTTGCCAGTTCGATCCTGATCACGAGGATGAAGGATCTGGGAGCAAGCTGATCGGTGTCATTCTTACTATCCGCCCAATCGGGCGGATTTTGTTTTATCGAAAGACTTGATAAGGCTTTCAACACGTGATAGGATACCCCAACCCGGCTGCCCGGCCGCGCAGGGAAAAGATCCTCCTGCCTGAGCAATCGCATGACCATGTAGCGCTATCAGCAACAGTCAGCCGTTAGCGGCTGGAGCGAAAAATCCGATCTGGAGGAATCTCGTATGAGCCAAGTTCGAAGCACGCAGCAACGTTTGGCCTGGTATCAGGATGCAAAGTTTGGCCTTTTCATTCACTGGGGGGCATATTCCGTTGCGGGGGTGGAAGCCTCCTGGCCGATCATGGCTCCGCAATTATCGGCCGCCATGTTCGGCACGCAGATCTCGATCGGGGAAAAGGAATACGTCACACTGCCTGCACAGTTCAACCCGGTGGATTTCGATCCCGATGAATGGGTGCGGCTTGCCCAGGAAGCCGGGATGCGCTATATCATCATCACCACGAAGCACCACGACGGCTTCTGTATGTTCGATGCCCCCGGCACGGATTACAAGATCACCAATACCCCCTATGGCAAGGATATTTGCCTTGAACTTTCGCAGGCCTGCGCCCGGGCCGGGATGCCGCTTGGCTTCTATTATTCGCCGCCCGATATGCACCACCCCGGTTACCGTGACACGCGCAAGCCGATCACCAAGAACTGGACCGGCGAGCTGAAGCGCAAGGAATGGGCCGGGTATCTCGATTACATGGAAAGCCACATCCGTAAACTGCTCACCGATTACGGCGATGTGGCCATCATTTGGTTCGACGGGCTGACCAATCACGGCAAGTATGACCCGGAACGCTTCCATAAGCTGATCCACGAACTCAGCCCGAACACCCTGATCAACGACCGTCTCGGCGATGGATACGATTTCATCACGCCTGAGCAGTTCATCCCGAAAGATGGCATCCCGGCCCGCACCGGCAAGCCGAACCCCAGCCTGGATCCCGGCGGGGATGGCTTTTTCAAGCTGGTCAATTCCCTGTCCACAACCCCCCTCATCGGCGGTTGGTTCCGCAAGCAGGTGGAAAAATACGGCGAAGGCGAGCTCGTACTGACCAAGGTGCACCAGGAGCCATATCCCGCGCCTGATCATTTCCAACCCTGGGAAACCTGCATGACGATGGGCGGTTCCTGGGCATATAATCCGGAAGAAACGAACTGGAAAGCGCCAAAACAATTGGTGCAAAATCTTGTCAACGTGGCCAGCCGGGGTGGCAATTACCTGCTCAATGTCGGCCCAACCCCGGGCGGGGCATTCCCGCCCGAAGCGGTCGAGCGCCTGCAGCACATTGGCCGCTGGATGAAGACATACGCCAAATCCATCTACGGTGCGATGTACACACCCCTGCATGGTCAATCCTGGGGACAGGCTACGCGTAACGGCGACAAGATTTACCTGCACATCTTCGAATGGCCCGCGGATGGCAAACTTGTGGTTGAACCCTTCCCCGGCCAAGTTCGGACCGTCAACCTGTTTGCGGGCGGGCCGTTGACCTTCAGCCAGAAGGGAGCACGGCTCGATGTCGCGCTGCCTGCCCAGGGCCCCGACTCGGATGTATCTGTTATAACTGTAGAGATCGATCCCGCCGAAAAAGGCTGGAGCGATTACTCCGCGCCGATCCCGGCCACGGTCGAACCGAAAAAATATATCAAGGATCAAGCCACGGCCAGTTTCATCATCAACGCGGTTCTCAACGGCGCGATCGCATTCTGCGCTTACAGTTTCTACGAACATTTCTCTTATTACGAGGTGGCGAAGGATATCCTGATCACGGTGTTCGTCATCGCCTTCCTGACATCGTGGATCATGGTCGGGGCGGCGCGCAACGAGTACAAAAAAGGTAACCTTGCCCTTCACCCGACCAAGCGCCGCGGGCTGCGCCTGCCGAAATCCGCATTCTTGCGCGGGCTGCTCATCGGCGCCGTTTGCACCATCGTTTGGGGCAGCCTCCTGAGCGGACTGGCCTATCTCGTCAGCCCGGCGGGAATGGGCAACTGGGCCTATGCTTTCCTTAAGACATTCTTCACTGGTGTGAGTGGTGCGCTGGCTTCGGCGCTCACCGTGTTGAGTGTGGTCGGCGATGAGAACAGGAGATAACCATGCAGCGTTACGGAAGTGTCATCAAACTCAAGCCTGAAAAACTGGAAGAATACAAGGAACTGCACGCAAATGTCTGGCCGGAAGTGTTGAAGATGATCCGCGAGTGCAACATCCGCAATTACACGATCTATTACAAGGATGGCTTCCTATTCAGCCACTTCGAGTACATCGGCGATGACTTTGCCGCCGATATGAAGAAAATGGCCGCCGATCCGAAAACGCAGGAATGGTGGAAGTTGACCGATCCCTGCCAGGAACCGCTGGAGACGCGCAAGCCCGGCGAGTGGTGGGCCAGCATGGAAGAGTTCTTCCACGCGGATTAATTGCAAAGGTGGTCGAGTAGGCGGCGGGTCTCGATACATCCTTCGAACTACTCGACCAACGCCGCCATATCGAGACCACCTGGCATAACTTTTCAACAAGGTTGGAAATTGCTCTGCTCGCTTGGTCTCAACACCTGCACTGCACCAAACGCAGTGCGGTGCAAGTGTACGTGCTTCGTACTACTCGACCAACGCTCGCTTGCAATTACAAACATCAGTTGATTATTGTTTTTCCAAACCAGGAATCTTTTTATGAACTCTCGCGAACGTGTCCTTTCCGCCATTGCCCACACCGAACCGGATGGCGTACCCGTTGACCTCGGCGCAACGCCCAGTTCGGGCATCTCCGCCATCGCTTACGACAACCTGCTCAAGCACCTGCCGCTGAGGGATAAGCGCAACTGGGTCTATGACGTGGTCCAGCAGGTGGCTCAGCCGTCCGATGAAGTGCTGGATTACTTCCGCATCGACACAGTCGATCTTGGGCGCACCTTCAACACGCGGGATGAAGATTGGTACGATTACACCCTGCCCAACGGCGGCACCGCCCAGCAGCCGGTCTGGTTCCGGCCGCGCAAGCAGGAGGATGGTTCGTTCCTGGCCTACAAGCCGGTTCCCTCTCCCGCTGGGAGAGGGGATAGGGGTGAGGGAGAAGAACCCATCGCGATCATGCCTGCGGCAACCTTCTCTTACGATCAGACCGTTTACCCGTTCATCGATGGTTACCCGGAGAAATACGAAGCCAACCTGGACGAGGCGATGGGTAAGATCCACTGGGCGGCGCTGGCGCACAGTCCCTGGGACCATGCCGGGGAGGATGATTTCTGGGAGCAGTTACGCGCCAAAGCACTGAACTTGCGTGCGACAAGCGACCGCGCCATCGTCCTTTCAGCCGGATGCAACCTCTTCGAATGGGGGACGTTCGTCCGCCGCCTCGACAACTTCATCATGGACCTGAAACGCGCCCCTGCCGAAGTGGAGCGCTTCCTCGACGCGCTCATGGTCCGCCATCTGGCTTCGCTGGAAAAGGTCTGCCGGGCGGTTGGCGATGTAGTGGACATTGTCCGCCTGGGTGACGACCTCGGCATGAACACCGGTCCGCTGATGGGGCCAGAGACCTATCGCAAGTTGTTCAAGCCGCGCCATACGATCCTGTGCGATTACATCCATACGCACAGCAAAATGCACACTTTCCTGCACTCGTGCGGTTCGATCTACAAACTGATCCCCGACCTGATCGAAGCCGGGTTCGAGGTTCTCAACCCGGTTCAGACCAATGCCCGCGATATGGAGCCGGAGCGGTTGAAGAAGGAGTTCGGGGCAGAGGTAACCTTCTGGGGCGCGGGAGCAGATACGAGGTCTGTGTTGAACCGGGGAACGCCGGAACAGGTCAAGGATCACGTGCGCCGCAACATCGAGATCCTGTCTCCGGGCGGCGGGTTTGTGTTCAACACGATCCACAATATCCTGCCGGATGTCCCACCGCAGAATATCCTTGCCATGTTCGAAGCGGTTGACGAATACCGATGAACACCCTGCACAACGGAGCGAACGGATGACGAAAAAAGTCTTTGTCAGTGGCTGTTACGATATGCTGCACAGCGGGCATGTCGAATTCTTTCGCGAGGCCGCGGCCTACGGCGAGCTTTACGTGGCGCTCGGGTCGGACAAGACGGTTTTCGACCTCAAGGGCCGGCTGCCGGCGAACAACGAGCAGGAGCGCCTGTTCATGGTGCAGGCGGTTTCCTATGTCAAGCAGGCATTCATCTCCGGGGGCTCCGGCATGCTGGATTTCGAAGCGGAACTGCGCGAGATCCATCCGGATTATCTGATCGTCAACGCGGACGGGAACCTGCCGGAGAAGCGCAAGTTGTGCGAAGAGCTGGGGATCAAGTACATCGTTCTGGACCGGAAGCCGGCCGAGGGCCTCCCGGCGCGCTCCACCACTGCCATCCGCCAGCAATCCCAGATCCCCTTCCGGATCGACCTGGCCGGCGGCTGGCTCGACCAGCCCTGGGTTTCCGAGCATCACCCCGGCTCCGTTCTGACCATCTCGCTCGAGCCGACCCTCGAATTCAATGAGCGCAGCGGGATGGCCTCCAGCACCCGCCGGGCGGCCATCGACTTGTGGGGGACAAAGATCCCGCCGGGGAATTACGAGAAGTTGGCGAAGATGTTGTTCTGCTACGACAACCCGCCGGGGACGAAGGTCATCTCCGGTTCACAGGATTCGATCGGGATCGTTTTTCCCGGCCTGGCCAATGCCCACTATGAAGGGAAGTACTGGCCGACCCGCATCGAGCATATCCAGGATGAGCAAGCCCTGCAATTCGTGGAAAGTTCGATGTACCTGGTCACCCTGGGGCCGCGTCATTCTGAAAATGATGTGCTGGCTGATACCAATATCACCCCCGCTGGTGCCCGGGCGTTGGCAGAGGCGGCAGACGGGTGCTGGCAGGCGGTCCTTGCCCACGATTTGGAACGTTTCGGCCATTTCTTCCGGGCCTCCTTCGAAGCGCAGATCGCCATGTTTCCCCACATGATGAATGACGATGTGGCAAAGTTGATCGAGCAATACCGGGATATGGCCCTGGGATGGAAGTTATCCGGAGCGGGTGGTGGCGGCTATCTCATCCTGGTTTCCGATAAACCCATCGAGAATGCCGTTCGCGTCGTTGCCCGGCGGGACTGCTAATCATCCGCTTGCAAATAAATAATCCCCGAAAACGGATCGGATGCGGTGGGAAACCATATTGCTGGCTGAATATGGCAAAGATCCACCACGAATATCCCGGTATGCATCGGGCATAGTTTGGCTGATGAGCGATAGTGGCAAGGAAATCGCACCCAGGTTTGCCAGCAGTTTACCCAGGGTAGCCTGTACTGTCGGGTTTGACCAGTAATAACGAGACCGGTCGCTCAGGCTGTACTTGCGCTTGAAAGCCTGTTCCCGTGGGGTTCCGGAATAGTATCTCTGCCAATGCTCCGGCTGGCGAACCATCACATCATCCAGAACATCGATCAGGTTCGAGCGCTCCTCGGGTGGGAACAATTCATCTTCCATCCTCGCCAATGCAAAGATTGCTTCTCGGAAAGCAAATGTCAGTGCCGGGCCAACCTTCAGGATGGCAAAGTGATCACGGACGAGGTTGTGCAGGTTTTCGCGACCCTGGTAATCGGTGGAGTGGGCCTCGTAGACAAAAGGGGTGCTCTCTGAAAATTGGGATAATTGTTTAGCATTGTCAGGGTTGTAATCCAGCACAAAATCGTCCCCAAATTCAACTCCCGGTTGCACTACAACAGCAATCACTCGTTCCCAGGCTTTTTCCAAGCCGGTGCCTGCAAAAGCCCGCTGGGTTGCCTCGATCGTCTGCCGGGCACTCTCGACGGTTGTGACGACTACACTTTCCTCATGTTCCTGTGCCCCGCCAGCTACAGGAACTTCGGTGCCGATGACATATCTTAACCCTTGCGAAGGTTCCGAAACCTTCGCAAGGGTTTCCTCAGCGGCCCTGGCCATCTGAGCCATCCGATGGGCGGCGAGTTCGATATCCAATGGTTGTGAAGGGTCATCATCACCAAGTTTCATGCTGGCATCCAGGTGGATTTTTGAATAACCCGCCTTGACATACTCACGCACCATTTCAGATGCTTTCTGCATGGCACTTTCAGCAGGTTCTGCCTGCCAGACATGCGGCCCGAGATGGTCGCCTCCGAGCATGAGCCGTTCTGTCGGCAATCCGTTCTCAGTGGCGATCCCCTCCACGAAGCGAACGAAATCCGCCGGCGTCATTCCAGTGTAACCGCCAAACTGGTTGACCTGGTTGCAGGTCGATTCCACCAGCAAGACTCTAAAGGTCTCCGCTCTCTCCTCCTCGTGGTGATGACTCGTTGAGACCTTTAGGGTCTCTTGAACGGCCGCTTTCAATACCCAGGGATGGGCAGAGCAAATGGACGGGATGCCGCGCGCTTTGCCTCGTTTCTGCGCAAGGATGATCTCATCCAACGGATGGAACATATTGCAATGCCTCATCCAATGTCGGCTGGGCGGCCGTACCGCCGGCGGCCCGGGTCGAGAGTGATCCACAGACAACTGCCAGCCAGAGGGATCGTTCCAGGCTCCAGCCATTGAGGAATCCGTACAGGAACCCGGCATCGAATGTATCGCCGGCGCCAACGGTATCCACAACTTTGTCACAGCAAAGGGCACGGGCGGAGACTGTTTGTTCCCCTTGGCAGGCCAGTGCTCCCTCGGCACCGCGCTTCATGGCAACGATCCCGGTCAATTTCCCCAACTGTTTGAGCGCCTGTCCACCAGTGCGCGCCCCGGTAATGGCAATGGCTTCGTTTTCGTTCGGGAAGAAAATATCAGTAAGTGGCAACAGTTGGCTGACACCGATCCACTGGCCGGATGGATCCCAGTTGGTGTCGAGAGAAGTGGTCAGGCCGAGGGCGTGGGCGCGCCGGAACAGGTTCGAGATGCTGGGCTGAAGGGTGGTCTGGAGGAAGTAACTGGCAACATGTAGGTGACGTGACTGGTGGAGCAGGTCATCGGTCACATTTTCAGCGTGTAAGTCCGCGATGGCGCCGGGGTGGGTGAGCATGGCGCGGTCGCTGCCCTTGTTCAGGACGACCGTCAGACCGGTCCGGCGATCCGGGGCGATGTTCACAGCGGAAACATCCACACCGCGCTGCGTCATTTCATCCAGCATGAAGTGCCCGAACAGGTCATCCCCGCAGATGCCAACGAAGCCAACTTTCAGCCCCAGGCGCGCCGCGCCGCAGGCAGTGATGACCGAAGATGAGCCGATGGCAAGTGTGGCGGAATCGACCAGTTTCTCCTCTTGCCCAAAGGCGGGAACAACATCGCCGGAGAGGATGAGGTCGGGGTTGATCTCGCCGGGAATGAGAATGTCAAACTTCGGCATATTCCACCTCGGGTAAGCGCTTTTCGAGCAGAAGATAGATGACCAGCGCGACGAGCATCAGCACGCCGAAGACGGCGTACATGGATGGGCCGCCGAGGTGCTCGAGCAATATTGCGCCGAGGAATCCGGCCGCCGCCGCGCCGAAGCCGAACACCACCGCACCGAAAATGCCCTGGGCAGTCGCTTTCAGACCGGGCGGCGCAATTTCATTGACAAAAGAAACGCCTGCCACCCAAAGGGATGCAAACGTAACCCCGTTGATCAACTGGAAAACGAGAATCCCGGTTTTGGTTGTCATGGTGGCATATAAGAACAAGCGTACCATGGTCGTGACCATGGACAGGATCAACATGCCATGCGGTTTTAATTTGGCAAGCAGCCGGTCAGCGAAGAACAGCGCCGGTAATTCGGCGAGCGTGCCGATGCTCAGGGCAATCCCCGTTATGGATTCTCCAATGCCAAGTTCAGCTACATAAGCCGAGAAATACATATTGATGCTGGTCAATGCCATGCCGCATACAAACGCGATGACAAGGAAAAGCATGAACCGCTGGTTGGAAAACAGTTCACGCATCCCGCGCTTGATGGATACTTCCTGTTTTGCATACTGGAATGTGAATTTCTGGCTTATTAGGAAGGCAAGGAACATCAACGCGGCATAAAGCCAGAATGCCCAATCCAATCCGTATTTTTCGATTGCGATCCCCGCGACGGTGGCAACGATCCCCCAGCCGATCGTCCCGCCCAGGCGCACACGCCCGTACATGTCCTGCCGGTCGCCAAGCATCATCATCGTAGCGGTATCGGCGAACGAATTGGCAGGCGAGATCATGAAAGGATACAACGAGACAATCATCAGCACGGGTGTAAAGGTTCTCAGAAAGGGGAATATCAAAACCAGCCCAATCGAAGCCAGCAGGGTCGCGCCCATGATCAATCTATGCCGCCGGGTTGCATCAGCGACCCCCGTCCAGAACGGCGCGCCGGCCATGAAGATCAGCGGTGCAAGGGCAGAGAGAAGTCCGATCTGTGCGCCAGTAAACCCCAGGCTCTGGTAATACAAAACCCAATACGGGAACAGGCAGGCGTTCGCGGCGTAGTACAACAGGTAAAAACCAAACGGATAGATTTTTTTCATGCGCGCTCAATAGGTTTTGTACCAATCGAACGGCGCGTCGGCTTGATAAAAATCACCAACGGGCTTGCCGGACCTGGAGCATAGGTCAGCAAGACGCGCCAGCCGTTCACGCCCGGCCGTGCGCAGGAAATCGATCCGCTCCGCGCCGTCCATGTTCACTGCCTCCTGCCAGACGGCGCGCCCGACTGCGCAGCCAGATGCCCCGGCGCGGCAGGCGATCTCCACCTGGCGGAGGTAGGTATCGAAGTTCACTGCCGCCGATAGTACGATCCAGGGGGCAGGGCTGGCGGCAGAGACCTCGACACAGGCCGCGGTCCATGCGGCTTCATCCTTATCTTCGACGGCATCGAGCGGGAATTCTGCCTTGAGCACATCCACCCCAGGGATGACCAATTGGCGGGCGGTTTCGACAACCACATGCCGCTTTTCAGCACAAGAGAGTTTCTTGGTTGCAACCAGCGAATACGAAAGCGGTTCGAGCATCAAGCCAAGATCATATTTGACGCATTCATCTGCTACCTGGCGAACGAAACCTTCAATTTCGGGGGCGGTGGGAGAGTCGGGATGGTAGTAAACCAGCAGTTTAACCATGCTGGCGCCCATGCGTTTGGCCTTTTCCACGCTCCAGCCGGGCAGGATTTGGCTGTGGCGAGCGGTGGGACTGCCGCCGTAGCCGGTCGCTTCGACCGCCACCACGAAGGCGGTCTTCCCCGGCAGCACACCCGCTGCGATGGTCTGGGCGGCGGACACTTCCGGGTCGAACAGAACCGCCGTGGGCAGGTCCGCGAGCGCCGACACGATATCCAGTTTGAAATGCGAAAGTTGGGCGTCATCCACAAAGGCCGGGTTGGCCTTGCGCAGGTTCTGGCGGTGGTCGAGGGCCAGGCAGGTGAAGGTGCCGCGTGGGGAAGTACATTGCTGCAAACCGCGTAACTTGCCGATGGAGATTTTCATTTCCGTGCGACCTCCAGTCGGCACCAGGCATAGAGGGCATCGTAAACTTCAAATTGACGACTCAAGTTTTCCAGGTCTTTCGGGAAACGCAAGCTATAACCGACTGCGATCGCTTCAAGGCCGCGTGCAATGGGATTGGCATCCCTATCTTCTTCCACGTCTGCAGCGTGGACGATCTCTGCCAGGCGAAGAAGAGCCGGGTCAGTAAGGCCATACTCATTGATGATACTTTCGAACGAGCATTGGCCATCGCGATGGCCGAGTTCCACTCCAGGAGCATCGTAGGGAATAGCTCCTGTTTCTTTGACCACCTGCTCAATCCGGCTCTTCGGCACGAAAATGAACTCAGCCTGGGAGTCGATAAAGCGCGAGATCAGCCAGGGGCAGGCCACGCGGTCAACGTGTATGTGCGAACGGGTTACCCATTTCATGAAGGTTTCTCCTTGTCATCAACTGGTGTTTGTTTGCCGATGTCACGGCCCCAAAGGGCAAAGAAGAGAGTGCCAACCAGCCCAAAGCCAAATGCAGTAAGAAAATTCACTGCCGGGGAGGACATCCACAAGAATGCTCCACCAAACGCTGCCAGGGATACGATGATATCGCGGATCAGGTAATATAGGCCGAAGGTGGCGGCTTTTCTACCTTCGGAGGCCAGGTCCATGATCAAGGCTTTGCGGGTCGGCTCTCCGAATTCCTTCAGGCCGCGGATGATGAAGGCAATCACCATCACCCAGAAGGAATGCGAGAATAATAATACCAGCGGAAACAGCGTAAAGAAAACAAATGTGGTCAGGACAAACGGCTTTTTGATGCTGCGGTCAGCCAGGTAAGCAACCGGCACATATACTACCATTGCGGTGATCATCTCGATGGTAGTCAAGACTGCAAATTGCAGGGGAGTGATCCCATTCTCACTGACGCACCAGATCACCACGAAGGCGTAGGGAATTTGTTCGCAGAAGCGAATGAGAATATCCGATGTCAGCAAATTCCGTAAAGAGCGGTTGATGAGGAAAAAACCGTAGGAGCGTTGCTCGCTCTTTCGCGCGGATTCATCCCGTTTCTCCTGGGTCATGATCTGTTGGAGTACCAGGGCTACACCAGCCAGTACAAAAGCCAACCCCAACGCCAAACGCACGCCGCGCACTTCACCATACAATTCGATCAATGCACCGCCAATGATGGGGCCCAGCGCCATGGGGATGCGACGTACCAACGAGTGCATGGAAACCCCCATCGTGCGCTTGTTCGCGGGCAGCACAGTTGAGACCAGTTCCATCGTGGCTGGCAGTGAGATTGCACTCCAGGAAATGAACAATATAGCCCCAATAATGGCTGCCTGCCAGGAGGGAAAGATGATCACGATCAAATACCCAGCCATGGCTATAAGGTTGAAAAGGAGCAAGGCGCGCTTGTAGCCCAACTTTTCACTTGCATACCCGCCGGGGAAGGAGTAGAGCGCACTGAGCAGGTTATCCAATCCATTGAGCAACCCAACGGAGAGAGCACCGCCTCCCAATGCCATCATGTAGAGGGGCAGGAAGCGCTCAGACAGGTGCTCTCCCAGCCCCACAAGGATGACCATGGAGAGTACAGCTATGATGCTCTTCTTCAATCCCAGGAATTCTGTAACTTTATTGTGGGTTTTCACGTGTGAATTTTCGGGAGGAATGCTATGGGCAGGTTTGAAGCCAGGCGGTCAGGATGCGGTTCTTCAGGATGAAACTGACGTTGTGCTGGCGGCCCCAGGCGCAGGCAGCGTTGAAATCCACATCCATGTCGGTGTACTCGGCGGCGAAGACAGGTTTGCCTGCATCGATGAAGGGCAGCATTTCCTCGATCCATTCGTAATAGAAGGCATCCTCGGTGATGGCGAAATCGAAAAAGTCGAGCGAGTCGGCCACCATATCGGGGGCGTTCTTGATGCCGATGGCCAGGCCGCGGGCATGGGCTTCATCGGCAAGCCAATTCGCATAGGCGAGTTGATCTCCGTAAGTCAACGGGAAGCCGGTCCGGTTGGTGTAGATTTCAATGTTATCCGGCTCGATGCCATCGAAGCCTTTGGCCTGGCAGAGATCCAGGCGGGCGCGCAGGATTGGGGCCAGTAGATCGATTCGGCGGATATCCAGCCAGCGCTCACCGGGCCAGCCCTCGTAGTTCCTGCCGAGCACTTCAGCAGGGAACTGGTCAGCGTCAGGACGCCAATCCTCCCAGGAGCCAACTGAAATGTAGCAAATAACTTTTACACCGCGGGCATGGAGTTCGTCGATCACCGATTGATCTGCGTACAGGTCAATATCGTATACATCGGCCTCGACAGAGGTATCCACATCTTCGTCGAGCTGCCACTGCCAGGTCAGACCGGGAGATGGACGCCACCAGTCGGCGGCGGGAGGCGGGGAGGATGGGAGGGGAGCAGGGGTCATGGTTTCGGATTGCGGAGCGCAGGAGGCGAGGAGCAGGATCAGG
>Ga0105099_10001512_pt1 | contig 14457 bp, 11 predicted proteins | sample PPLLak3cmMay2015_2_FD_79138 | JGI IMG/M metagenome (GOLD analysis project Ga0105099, IMG submission 79138) | Freshwater sediment microbial communities from Prairie Pothole Lake near Jamestown, North Dakota, USA - PPLs Lake P8 Core (1) Depth... | ecosystem: Environmental > Aquatic > Freshwater >... | reverse complement strand
GATTTTTCGGCTTTTGCGTCGCTGATGCCGGCAAAGTCAATATATTGGCATTTCATGAGACAATCCACGGTCTCACAGCCGGCACATAATTCCGGATTAAATTTGATTGCGGGCACAATATCCTCCGGTCTTAAAATAAATTATGATAATTGGGGAAATCTTTTCCGGATAAAGTCGAGCTATAGTAAATGTCATAAATCTATTCGAAAACAATTTAAACAAGCACCAATCGGAATATTGATAATCACCATATATTGCGGAATGGGGAATATCAGATAATAAATTTATACGCAATCTGTTTTATAATCATGCGCTCCTGAGCGGCCATATCTACTGGGAAATCCTGATTTGACATGACGCATATTATGATGTAATTTTTACCGTAATGGAAAACAAAAAGAATGAAATATACATTCTCTGTCCCAGGGCAGGAAATCCGCGCAAACATATTGTTGTGTGCCGGCAGTGCCGTTACCGGAAAAAATGTAACGCATACCGGGGGTATTTTCAGCCCGGGCTGCCTTTTTTGCAGGGGGCAATTACTCGATGAAATGAAATAGAATATTTTACAGGTAAATCAGATTGATTAACAGGTTGTAACGGTTTGTATTGCGGATATGAATAAAAGGAGATGGTGAATTATTAAGGCAAAGAAGATAAACGGGAAATGGATTGTTTATCTGGTCCGGTGTTCCGACAAATCTTTGTATTGCGGTATAACCAATAACCTGGAAAACCGGCTGGCATCTCACAACGCAGGCAGAGGCGCCAGGTATACCAGATCCCGCAGGCCTGTTGAACTGGCCGGTGCCAGTCCGGAAATGACTAAAAGTGACGCGCTCAAGCTGGAATACAGGATTAAGAAAGCGCCGGCAGGAAGTAAAATCTCCAAACTTAATAAAAAGGAAGTATTGTGACAGGTACAATTTACAAAGTTATTGTGCGACATAGAATGCTGGAATGCAATAGGAATATCAAGACGGTTCCACGGGTTATGGCCGGCAGAACCCGCAGGGCTTGTAGCCTGCCGCCAAAGCCTCGTTTCTTGTGGCAAAAAAAGCGTTGCAGTTGGCGCAATAGTATCCTTTGCAGCCGGGTTTATGGAATATTCCGGATGATACGTTTCCATGGTATGTTCCGTTTTGCCGGGAATCAGAGGTTGGCCAGTGTGATGAGTCCTTTCCTTTATTGCGCCTGAAATTCCAGGGCGGAAGAGGGCTGTTCATGGCCCAGAGGCCTGTCTTTCTTGCCTTAGCCTCTTTTTCCTGTTTTGTCCATTCTCTGCATTGTGATCTGTCGCAATACTGCGGGTAGACCCAGGCATATCCGTTGTTGACAAGATCCTCGTTCAAAGAACGTCGGCTTCCCTGATATACTATTCCCACAGTTCTTCCATACCGGTCTTTGACAACCGGATCAACATCTACGATTTTTGAAAATACCCTATCTGATGTAAATTCTTTTGCCTTCTGCCCGAAATCCTGCTGCTTTTCGGGGCAGTCTATTCCATAAAGTCTGATCTTTTCGGCAATACCATCGTGCAGCACCTCAATTGAGTCGCCGTCGTTTATCTTCACAACCTTTCCCTGCCATGCCCATGATATGTCAGCGGTAATGAATAAAGTAAAAAGCAAAACTGTCAGTAATGACCCGCAGATCTTCACGCAAGACTCCTTCTTTTTATCAACCGGGTTTTTCCCGTAAACATCCTCTTTTGTTCGAGTTCAGGAAAGGCATCCGCCCCGGGCGGATCAATGCAGGAATACGCGGAGGTATTACTTGATTGAACTTTTGGCCTGACACTTAAAATCGTGCAAAATGGAATGCCGTGCGAAGGTATGCTTAATAGCACCCCCTAAAAGTATTAAATCATAAATAAATGAGATCGTCCAATAAAATAAACCCGCGTTTATCCCGCCTTGCAGCATACTGTTTTAAGAAGATCTTTTGCAGAAGTCTGATTATGCACAGTTTTTACTTGACAAAAGAGAGCCTGTTCTTTTAATAAAAGCCATGCAGAATACTGAAACCAAGCTGAATATAATAAAGATTTTTACGGTTGCCGGTAAGGCAGCCGGGATGAACTGGTGTTGGCCCGGGTAACGGGCCTTAAAGTGTGCCGCTTGTGATCTGTATATAAAGCCGCTAATTTTGAGCCCGCTGTGAATTCAGCGGGCTTTTTTGTTCTATGGCAAGGCATATTCTTTTTATAAGGAGGAGACAGAATGAAACCGAAAGCGATTTTACTGCCGGCTGCAGAGATGCCCCGTCAATGGTACAACATCCTGGCGGATATAAAGCTCAACCCACCTTTAGGCCCGGACGGCAAACCGATAAGCCCGGACATGCTGGCGCCGGTTTTCCCGATGAACATAATCGAACAGGAGGTCAGCACGCAGCGCTGGATCGATATTCCGGAACCTGTTCTTGACGTTTACAGCATCTGGCGCCCGAGCCCTTTAATAAGGGCGACCACCCTGGAAAAAGTCCTGGATACCCCTGCACGCATCTATTATAAGAATGAGGGGTGCAGCCCTCCCGGCAGCCATAAACCCAATACTGCTGTTGCCCAGGCATATTACAACAAGCAGTTCGGCATAGAGCGAATCACAACGGAAACAGGCGCAGGCCAGTGGGGCAGCGCACTTTCTTTTGCATGCGCCCAGTTCGGCCTTGAGTGCAAGGTCTACATGGTGCGCGTAAGTTTTGAGCAAAAGCCTTACCGTAAAACAATGATGGAGGTATGGGGCGGAAAGTGCATCCCGAGCCCAAGCTCCGAAACCAAAGCCGGACGGGATGCCCTTGCCCGGGATCCCAATACACCGGGTAGCCTCGGAATAGCCATAAGTGAGGCTGTCGAGGCCGCCGTGAGCGATACCACAGGCAAGACACGATATTCGCTCGGAAGCGTGCTCAACCATGTCATGCTCCATCAGACAATAATCGGACTTGAAGTGAAAAAACAGCTTGCCATGGCCGGCGAGTATCCTGATATTGTAATCGCATGCGCCGGAGGCGGCAGCAACTTCGCAGGGCTCGCCTTCCCCTTTGTGCTTGACAAGATAAACGGCAAGGAAATCGAGATTTATCCGGTTGAGCCACAGGCATGTCCGTCCATGACCCGCGGACTTTTTATATACGATTACGGCGACACCGCCCGCTATACCCCGCTTCTTGCCATGCACAGCCTTGGACATATGTTCGTGCCGCCCCCGATACATGCCGGAGGTCTGCGTTACCACGGTATGGCCCCGGCGGTAAGCCAGCTTATTGAAGAAGGCCTGGTAACACCGAAGACCGTAAACCAGCTTGCATGTTACGAAGCCGGATCTCTTTTTGCAAAAACAGAAGGGTTTATCCCGGCTCCGGAAACAACGCACGCCCTGGCCCAGACAATTGCCGAAGCGCGCCTTGCAAAAGAAGAAGGTAAGGAAAAGGTGATTGTTGTTAACTTCAGCGGTCACGGCCTGCTTGATCTTGCAGCTTATGAACAGTATATGGCAGGAGGTCTGAAGGATGTATTCCTCAGCGATGAAAAAATTGCCGAGCTGAAAGACGCGATAAAGAGCCAGCCGGTGCCTGAACAGCTGAAAAGTATGAGAAAATGAACCCTGACGAGCTCGATATCCGCTGCCCGCGTCTTGGAAGTTCTGTAAGCTTCGGCTATTGCCGTTCATGCGGCGACGGCACAAGCCCGTGTTTCAAAATTTTCGACTGCTGGTGGGAGCGATTTGATGTTGTAGCCTACTTTAAAGAGAGGCTTCCGGAAGAAGAATTTATGCAACTGGCCGGCACCCGGCCGAAGCCTAAAGTATTGAGCCTGCTTGAGATTATCGAGCAGGCCCGCCGGAATACGGCAGGCGGAGGGAACGATTGATGGTTTTGTTTACGGATGAGCACTATTTAGTTGAAATCGGATGTTTCGGATGATAGGAAACACATAGATTAAGTTTTGATGGTTTTGAAAAAAGTCCAAATATGCTCTCTCAACCCCGATAAACGAGATAAGTTTACGAAATTATTTCCTGCCGGAAATAATTTCTAACTTACTAATGAGCTTTTTGGGGATTTTTAAATCACTTAGCTAAATCACAAGAACTCTCCCGCCAATGGCGGGATCAAACAGCTTGTGATTTTTAACGCTCAGCAATTTAAAAATCTGTTTCCCAAAAATCTCAAATCCGTTCGCATATGACTTTTTACGAGTCTATCAGTCTTTATAAGAAAATATAATTATTTCGGAGATTCATATGGATAACTGGACATTCGGATTTACGATGATAATCGTCGGGATGGGAGGCACTCTTGTAGTGCTGTCTCTGTTTGCAGTGCTCATGGTCCTTCTTAAAAAGATTTTTCCGTTCAAGGAAGAAGAAGCGAAATAGATTGTGCTGTAAACAGAGTGGCATATCGTTAAAAGTCATACGGGCATATCTGAGCTTTTTACGAAATAATCAAAGAGAGGTTTTGAAATGTTCAACGCGATAATGAGTGGATTGAGCGGTCTCGGGTCCGGTTTTATGAATATGCACTGGTCCAACCCGGTTATGATTGTTCTGGGATGCGTGCTTCTTTATCTGGGCATCAAAAAAGATGTTGAGCCTTTACTGCTCGTTCCAATCGGGTTTGGGGCCATTCTTGTGAATATTCCGCTTGCCGGACTCATGGATGATGAGGGTTTCTTGAGGACAATTTACAACATGGGTATTTCCAATGAATTGTTTCCTCTTCTCATATTTATCGGAATAGGCGCGATGACCGATTTTGGACCCCTTCTCGAAAATCCCAAGATATTTCTTCTGGGCGCAGCCGGGCAGTTCGGCATTTTTCTGACCATAGGCCTAGCCCTCTTTTTCGGCTTTGCCAAACTGGATGCTGTTGCTATCGGAGTAATCGGCGCCTGCGACGGGCCGACTGCTATCTATGTTACGGCAAAATATGCTCCGCATCTTCTGGGGGCTGTTTCGGTTGCGGCTTATTCCTACATGTCTCTCGTTCCTGTGATACAGCCTCCTATCATGAGACTGCTGACCACTGAAAAAGAACGGGTGATCAGCATGGAATCAAGCTCCCAGCCGGCGTCTAAAACCGCTAAAATTGTTTTTCCGATAGTCATCACTATAGTCGGTGGATTCATAGCGCCCAAGGGACTGCCTCTTCTTGGAACAATCATGCTGGGCAACCTTATGAGAGAATCCGGTGCGGTGGGCCGGCTCGCGAAAGCTTCCGAGAACGAAATTGCCAATGTAGTGACGCTGTTTCTGGGAATATCAATCGGCGCTACAATGTCCGGCCCGCTTTTTTTAAAAGCGCAGACGCTTCTTATACTGGCATTTGGTTTTCTTGCTATCTGCCTTGATACGGTCTGCGGGGTTCTGTTCGGAAAGTTGATGAACGTTATGTCGGGCGGAAAGATCAATCCTCTGATCGGAGCGGCCGGCATTTCAGCATATCCGATGGCAGCCAGGGTTGTACAAAAGGAAGGCCAGAAATACAACAAGTTCAATTTTCTCCTTATGCATGCCGTGGGCGCCAATACCGGAGGGCAGGTCGGATCGGTGATAGCTGCCGCCATCATGCTTTCGGTGCTTCAAGGTATGGGTCTTATTCCGTAAAGACCGGCGCAGTTGTGTCCCCTTCATCATTTGTAACTAACAATAACAGCGGCTTCGTAAAAAGTTCAAATTTTACCACGAAGAGCACGAAGAGAGAGAAGATATAATGTTTCCAGCTTCGTATACTTTGTGATCTTCGTGGTTTTATGAGACTATTACGCTTTAACGGCTTTTTACGGGACCCTCAATCATGGTAGAAAAATATTTTTCAATTTTATACGATGCGGCTGGGCGGCATAAGCGCCTCATCGCTCTTATTATTCTTTTTATCATAATCGCTTCAGGTTTCGGCGTTAAGTTTATTCCGTTTTCAGGGAGCATGGAGTCAATGCTTCCGGCGGACCGCACAATAATCAGGGATATGAAATTCTTGCGTGAGTCGGATTTTTCGGGCAAGATCGTACTCTCACTGAAAATCAAATCCCAGGGCCATTCTCTGGATGAGCTTATAATGGAAGCCGACAGGCTTGCCCGGAGCCTGGATAAGCCGCTGGTAAGCAAGGTTGAATCAGGCGCTGTTTCTGAAACAGTAAGGGATGCAACTCTTCTCTTCATGCGATATGCCCCGCAGCTTGTCAGTGAAGAAGACCTTAAACTTATCGGGCAAAAGTTAACTCCCGACGGTGTTAAAGAAAGCTTAAGCCGCGTATACCGGCAGATGCTCTCGCCGGCAAGCTCATTTCTGGAGCCTGTTTTGCGCGCTGATCCGCTTGGAATTTCCTCAGTAAGTCTCAAAAATCTGCTCAATCTTTCGGGTGCTTCCGGCTATGAAATAAATTTTACCGACAACCATTTCGTTTCACATGACGGCATGCATCTCATGATGATACTGGATACGCCGGTTGATCTCACAGACTCCCGCGGTTCGCGGGAATTGATAGGATATCTGAACGGGAAAATATCGATACTTCCAGACTTTATTTCCTGTGACATAATTGCCGGGCATACCCACGCAGTAAGCAATGAGGATGTCATAAAGAGAGATATTGCCATCACCTCCATAACCGCATCAATTGCTTTCCTTCTTATCTTTCTTTTCAATTTCCGCGATTACCGCGCCGTTATATTTTTTCTTATCCCGATGTTTTCAGTGCTTATCTCCATGAATATTTCAGCTCTTGTATTCGGGAAGCTTTCCTATTTTGTCGCAGGAATGGGAGCGGTGATTATTGGTATTGCTGATGACTACGGCATACATGTTTACACAGCCGTCAGGACATCGGGCCGTATTGATGCGGTAAAAGAGGTTGCAAGGCCCCTTGTAATAGCTGTCCTTACTACCATAAGCGTGTTCGGCGCCTTCTTTTTTTCAAATGTTGCCGGTTATCATGAACTCGCATTTTTTGCGATCGTAAGCATCCTTCTCTGCCTGGGATTTGTTTTATTCGTGTTTCCTTATATTATAGCCGCCCGGCCCCTGCCCCTTCCTGAAAGGAGTCGGCCTGCCAACGCATCATTTACAGTTCCGGATGGTATCAAAATCCTGCTCTGGCTGATCATTACGGTAGCCCTTACACTATCCGCTTTCAATATAAAATTCGATAATGATGTTCAACGCCTTGATGGGGCAAGTTCTGAAATTGTTCAGGCTGAGAATGAATTCCACAGGGTTTGGGGCGGCCGGCATCAGCCCGCGTTTTTTGTGGTAAGCGAGAAGACGGAAGAGGAGGCTCTTAAGTTAAATGAAAAGATTTATGCCAGGGCGGCGCAGGAGGCGGGGAAAGATGTTCTGACCGGCATTGCGCCCGTTTTCCCGTCAAAGGAAACCCGCATGGCAAATGAGTTGCGCTGGAAAAATTTCTGGAGTGCGGAACTGGTTGAAAAGACCCGCAATATGATTAAGGAACAGGGGAAAATTTATAATTTTTCGGATAAGGCTTTTGAACCGTTTTTCAGCAGTCTGAATCCATCTCAGGAGCTGAATGACAAATTACCGGAATTTTCGTTTTTAGGCCGGATAAGGGATAGATTTATTCATAAATATGACGAGGGATTCAGGGTTATCTCGTTTTTTCCGGACAGCGTGGAATATGTCCGTGTAATGAATAAAATTGCAGATAATCAGCCAGGAACCTTTATCGTTTCCCGCCGCTCTTTTTCGGATGCAATTTCACGGGCGGTTTCAAGAGAGGTTCTTTTTCTTGCTTCGGTTGCCGGGTTTCTGATCATGGGCTTTACATTCCTTTTTCTAAAAAAAATAAAACTTACCGTTATTTCACTTGCGCCTGTGGTGAGCGCTGTTGCAGCCGTTCTGGGTGGATTTTCTTTTCTTGGCGTTTCTCTGACCGCTCCTGCGGTTATTGCGGCCATGGTGGTAGTGGGGCTTTGCATAGATTACGGTGTATTCATGCTTTACGGTTTTCATCACAAGCTTGATACCGGCACGGAAAAGGCTGTGTGGGTTTCGGCTTTAACTACTTTTGTCGGGGCGTTTTCACTTCTGTTTGCGCGCCATCCGGTGCTTTTTTCAATCGGGATGACTCTTACGATGGGTCTTATGGCCGGTTACCTGGCAGCACAGTTTATAGTGCCTGCTTTATACAGGATGTGGATAGAAAAAGAAGAATAAATTGGCCGGATCTTTTTATGCTTTCATAAAGCATAATGATAATATTTGTGGATCAACTGCAAAAGAGTTGTTTATCCTGTAAGGGTTTAAGAGGCCAAGGATTCAGGGGGTCAAGTGAAAAAATCAAGGAATTCATTTTAACTCCTTGATTCCTTTTTACCGGTTAAATTAGAGATGAATCATAATTATAAATGGCGGATACTAAATGGAGGAACCTTATGAATATTGAAGATATCAGGCAGGTGTTGATTATAGGAGCAGGAAACATGGGGCAGCAGATCGGTTTTCAGTGTGCCGTGAGCGGATACGAAGTAGCATTTTATGATGTGGGAGAGGGTTCGCTTGAAAAGGCAAAGGACAGGATAGGCAAGTTGGCCAGAACATTCATGGCTTCCGGACGGTTGACCGAAGAAAGCGCCCAAGCTTCGCTGAAAAGAATCAGGATATCATACGATGCAGAAGAAGCAGGGAAAAATTCCGACTTTGTCAGTGAGTCGGTGCCTGAAGATCCGGCGCTTAAATGCCGGGTCTTTGCCCAGTTCAATAAAATATGTCCGCCTCACGCGATTTTTACGACCAATACCTCGTCTCTTATTCCTTCAATGATTGCCGAAGCCACCGGGCGTCCGGATAAATTTGCGGCCTTTCATTTCCACGATGTGCGCATAACAAATATTGTCGACATAATGCCGCATCCGGACACTTCTGAAGAAACCACAGGGCTTATAAAAGCCTTTGCCGAGCGGATAGGGCAGGTGCCCATAATGCTTAAAAAGGAAAATTACGGATATGTATTCAATGCCATGCTTATGGAATTGTTTAAATCAGCTCAAACTCTTGCCGCGAATGGTGTGGCAACAGCAGAAGAGATCGACCGCGCCTGGATGGGCGTTATGCATACCTTTGCGGGTCCATTCGGGATAATGGACAGCATCGGTCTCGATACAGCCTGGAAGGTTACGGATTACTGGGCCAGCAAGACCGGAGATCCGCAGGCTCTTGCCAATGCAGCGTTTATGAAGCAATACGTAGATAAGGGGCTGCTCGGTGTAAAAAGCGGGAAAGGATTTTATTCCTACCCGGAACCGGCGTTCGGGAAACCCGGATTTATAGAGGGGAAAAAGCCTTTGTAAAACATTTGTAAAACCACAGAAACTGCTTTGCAATTACACTCCTTTTCATCTAAAAATCGAAAACTTTGCACAACAGAAAGGGGCCGATGATGGCCTCAATGGGCATGTTGCGCAAGGCCTCAGGCTGTGCCAGGTCATAAGATCAGGCTTTATAGAAAATCTTTCCATTAGATCCGGCACAATTAATTGGCCTCACCGTTTAACTGTGCCGGATCTTTAATAAGGTGCTAAGCAGAATAAAAGGAGTTGTAACTGTGCAGTATACAATATTTGATACACTAATCGTAAAAACCCTGATGATATGGCTTTCCCGGTTTATACTCAAAATATCCGGATGGCGTATCGAAGGCAGTCTTCCGGACATCAGAAAGATTGTTCTGATCGCAGCTCCTCATACCTCGAACTGGGATTTTCCGATCACAATATTCATAGCATTTGCGGTTAAAGCCAAAATATTCTGGATGGGGAAAGACGCATTGTTCCGGTTTCCCTTCGGAGCTTTATTCAAGTGGCTGGGAGGTATACCGGTTGACCGGTCCAGATCAAACAATATTGTCGAACAGATGATCCGGAAATTTTCCGATAATGAGAGACTGATTGTGACAATTCCGCCGTCCGGAACCCGCAAAAAGGTTATGAAATGGAAAACAGGATTCTATTATATTGCAATAGGAGCTGATGTTCCGGTTGTACTTGCATTTCTCGACTACCGGAAAAAGACGGGCGGATTTGGACCTGTTTTCTTTCCTACCGGAGATATAGAGTCTGACATGAAAGAGATACGGTCATTTTATTCAGGAATTCATGGAAAGAATACGGTAACGGAAGAACCGTTATTCGTAAATCCCGGTTGTATGGAAAAGCAGAATGAAATGATTGCTCCGTAAATTCCGGCTTCCTGGTAAGTTATTATTGATTTCACTGCTTTGGCATTATAAAAGACAACATTCTATATGTTGAAATTGAGGATTCAGATTCTGCCCGTATAAGAATCCCGAAAAGGAAATTATAATGCCCGGTAATGAAGAGATAAATCAGGTCAGAGAGATTATCCGGCTGTTTCTCAAGTCGAAAAAAATATTGAAGATGTATCCTTCAAACAACCCCCTTTGCGTCAATATAACGGATGCCTGTTTTGCCAAGTTTACCGAATTCTTCAGTCTTACGGAAAAACTCTCTCTTAAGATAGGCCAGAATCACATATTCTATGATTCCGAACCGGTATATTCCAGCACCGGGAAGGAGGATAACCTCGCTCTTTTTTTCTTTAAGGACGGATTGAGGGAGATCACCTTTAGAAGGGGATTATCGCGGGAGGATATGTATGATTTTCTCAAGATCATATCTTTTGATTTCAGCGGCGATTCAATGGACGATGACGTTGTAACGCTCTTATGGGAAAAAGATTTCCAGAATATACAGTATGTAGTCGATGAGATTACCATTGTCGATGAGGAAGATTACGACTCACGGGCGGTTGCGGAAATTGAGGATAAAAGTGCCGATGAAGTGAGTCTTCTGAGGGCATATGAAGACACATTAAAGAACGGCCCTTCGGTCAAGGAATTGGAAATAGCCTCCCTTACGGATAAAGACCTGCAGGACCTGGCCATAGAATTTGAAAGGGATACACTCGACAAGACGGGGAAACTGGTTGAAATCCTGTTCGAAATGTTTTTGCTCTCCGAAACGGAGGATGATTTTAACGATCTCACCGGCTTTTTTGCAGGCGTGGTTGAATATGTATTGGGCAGGGAGGAGATTGACACCGCGACCGGCATACTGCTGAAGCTGAATTACCTGAAAGATGCGAAGGGTATTTCAGATGAAATCAGATATTGCGCAAAAAAGATACTTGTAAATATCAGTACGGAAAAAATCATAAACCTTCTGGGAAATATACTGGATGGTGGTAGTAAGATAAAGGATAAAAAAATAGAGGATTTCATCAAATGTCTAGATATTCAGGCAATAAAGCCACTGATATTGTTACTGGGGGAACTGAAAAAAATTCATTCCAGAAAGCTGGTTGTTGAGATGCTTGTAATCCTCGGCAAAAAAAACATGATCTCACTTATAGAAGGGTTGAATGATTCCCGATGGTTTGTGGTCAGAAATATTATATATGTCCTGAGAAAGATCGGAGACAGGAAAGCTGTGGATTATCTTTTAAAGACCCTCAAACACGGTGATACCAGGGTAAAGAAAGAGGTTATAAGGGCTTTCGGTGAGCTTGGTGGAACCGGGGTTCTCCAGTCATTGAGTAATTGCCTTGATGATCCTGATTTTCAGATAGAATCGGCTGCGCTGACGGAACTCGGCAATATCGGATTTGATGATGCAAAACGCATTATTTTAAAAAGGATTTCAGACGGGGATTTCGGATCAAGGGCTTTTGAAGAGAAGAAAAAATATTTTGAAGTAATTTCAAAATGGAAAGACAAAGAGGTTTGCGAATTTATGGCTGATATTGTCGGAAAGAAAACCTTTTTCGGCAGAACCAGAAATTATGAAAACAGGGCATGTGCCGCATATTCACTAGGTCTGATCGGAAACAGGGAATATCTTCCGCTTCTTAACAACTACAGGAATGAAGGCAACAGATTGTTAAATGAATATGTAACAGAGGCTATCAGGCAGATAGAGCATGAAAAATAATCAGGAAAGAGAAATTAATCAGAAGGCCAGAGATTTGCTTAACCAGCTTTCGGCTCTTCTGCGCACTTCCCAGATTCACGATACCGCAAATGAGGCGGTCATTTCGGGCACTGACAGGCTTGTATCTGTTGTCAATGATCTCATAGTCAGCCAGGGGAGTGTCGGGTTAAAACTTAGAGGTGAATATTTTTATTTGAACGACTCACGCATAAGATATACCCTTGAGCATCTTCTCAACTTTGATTTTCTTACAAGGGAATTTAAAAAACGGGAACTTGGCAGCGTGATCTTCAGTAGTAGTGTAGGTCATGAAGACATAAAAAGATTTATCGCGGCTTTCATATCTTCCTCCTTTTCCCAGGAACCGTTTGACTCAATCGAAAAAAAGATGTCAGAGGTTCAATCCGTTGCAGTTGAAAAGCTCATGAAAATAGTAGAAACCGAATCTCTTGATACGAGGAAGATGGTCAGGAAGACTTATTCTAATGCAGTAACGTACACTGGCGACATAATAAGAAAGATTCGTGCCGGAGAAAAAGTTAGCCTAAAAACTGCCAAAAGAATTGTTGCATCTATGGTGGATCAGATAGTTGAAGAAGAAGAGTTGCTGCTCGGAATGGCGGCGATAAAGAATTACGATGAATATACATATCAACATTCCGTAAATGTGAGCATACTTTCGATGGCATTGGGACAGCGGCTTGGTTTGAATCGCAAAATGCTGACTGACTTGGGGATGATGGCTTTGTTCCATGATATTGGAAAGATAAATGTTCCAAATGAAATCCTCAACAAACCTGCGAGTTTTGATGAAGAGGAATGGAAGATTATCAGAAAGCATCCCTTCTGGGGGGCCAAAGCTTTATTGAACTTAAGAAAGATCGATGAGTTTTCGGTAAAGTCGGCTATCATTGCGTTTGAGCACCACCTCAACTTTGATCTCAGTGGTTACCCGAAGATTCGCAGCCGGTTTGAGCTTGATTTTTTCAGCAGAATAATATCGGTAGCCGATTGGTATGATGCCATAACATCTGCAAGGGTGTACACTAGGAATCCGTTGCCTCCCGACAGAGCTCTATCGGTCATGCTTGAGAATTCAGGTACCAGACTGGATCCTCTCATTCTCAAGTTTTTCATCAACATGGTCGGGATCTTTCCGATAGGTACGATTGTCATGCTGAATACGAATGAGCTGGGCTTTGTGAGCGGGACCAACCAGCTCTTTTTGAAAAGGCCGAAGATTACGGTCATAATCGACAGAGACGGTTACAGGATAGACGGGAGAGTGGTTGATCTCACAGAAAAAGATGAGAAAGGTGAATATATCCGAACAATAATCAAAACGGTAAATTCTGCCAGATACAAGATGACTATAGCGAGATATCTCCAGTAGGAGTATTGACCTGAACCGGCCGCATCACGATTCTTTCTATATTTTCCGGTTTGTAAAACTTATGTAAAACCCTAAATACTGCTTTGCATTCACAACTCTTTTTAACTAAAATTCCCATTAAGTATAGAGCGCTTTGCATAACTGCCATCAGCTGCCAGCCTATGTGATCAAATGTTATGCAATGATCTCATATGGCAAAAAGGAGTGAAAGGTATGCATTACACAATATATGATACTCCCGTAATAAAATCTCTGATGCGGTGGCTTTCTCTTATCAGCCTTCAAGTAATAGGGTGGCATGCCGAAGGCCGGTTGCCGGACAACACTCCTAAATTTGTTCTGATTGCAGCTCCCCATACTTCCAACTGGGATTTCCCGATCGGAGTGTTTACTGCTTTTGCGCTTAAGGCCAAAATCTACTGGATGGGGAAAGATTCTCTTTTCCGCCGTCCCTTTGGAAGCATTTTAAAGTGGCTGGGGGGAATACCTGTAGATCGATCCAAATCGAATAACTTGGTCGAACGGACTATCCGCCAGTTTTTTAATACTGAAAAGCTTATCGTGGCTATTCCGCCATCAGGTACCCGTAAAAGGGTCATGAAGTGGAAGACCGGATTCTATTATATAGCAAAAGGGGCCAATGTTCCGATTGTTCTGGGATTTTTTAACTATGCAAAAAAGGCTGCCGGGTTCGGGCCTGTTTATTTTCCCACGGGAGATATAGCGGCTGATATGAAACAGATAAGATCCTTTTATGCCGGTATTAAGGGGAAATACCGGGTGGAGGAGGAATCCTTTTTCATAAATCCCACCTGTATCGGTAAGCCGAATTAAATAATCGTTCCTTAATTCCTGTCAAATAGATCTATGCAATCCCACATTTTCAAGATCGTCAACCATCGGAAATAACAGTCTAAACCTACCAACTAAATGATTATCAGAAGTCTGGATGTTTAATGACTATGGAAAGAAAGGGTGAATATGAATAGTTTCGAAATTCACCCTTTCCCAATAAGTATTCGCTTATTGCTCTTTCCGGGAAAACCCGGTTCAGAAACAATACCGTCTGATTTCTGATCGCCGTAACAG
>Ga0105099_10001511_pt1 | contig 14463 bp, 7 predicted proteins | sample PPLLak3cmMay2015_2_FD_79138 | JGI IMG/M metagenome (GOLD analysis project Ga0105099, IMG submission 79138) | Freshwater sediment microbial communities from Prairie Pothole Lake near Jamestown, North Dakota, USA - PPLs Lake P8 Core (1) Depth... | ecosystem: Environmental > Aquatic > Freshwater >... | reverse complement strand
GTGGCCACCGTACCTAAGACCGTTTCACCCTGAAATATCTCAATAATCAACGTCCCGCTGATCCCCTGCGCCATCCAGGTGATGGAACGCTGTTCGCATTTGTGCCAGACTTCACCGCCGTTGGGGCTGGTAAGGGTCAGGCTCTTATCTGATTGTCGCAAAGGATGTGGATAGGTGTAAGGGCTGTAATAGGCTTGCCATTCAAGTGCCCCATCCCCTTTATCTGTCGATCGATAAAGAGTGCCCCTGATCGGATTGGCTGGGTTGTGCCCGGTCATGTCATCCAAACCCGTAAACAACTGATCTGTCACCCAAAAGCCCAATCCTGCGGCGGTGGGCGTAATCGCCTGCATTTGCTGGAAGGTACCGTAGCCGATACCACTCTTGGTGCAGGCATTACCCAGGTAATAGCCGCAGGAACCGACAGGGCCGATCGTGCCGTCAAAAGGTGCTGCGTTGTCCCGCCACCAATTCTGATTCTCGAATATCAACAGTGGATTGTTGACCGTTCCGGCTCCCCGATCATAATGATCAAAAAGAACATTGCATTCCGTACTTAATATATTGCCGCCAGCTCCGCCGAAATTCCTCCAGTAGTAGGAATCATGAGGCCTTTGCACGCAGTTTCCCACGGCTGTTTGCGGATAGCAGGTGCCAACGCAGGATGTGGATGAAAACTGATCATCGTTGTACTCTTCCCAAACACAGAGAGATCCGTTGCCACCTCCGCCTGACCAGCGATTGTAAAAGAAAAACACCTGCCCGGCGCGCTGATCGAGCCAGCGGCCCCGTGTCCCGATGCGATGGTTGCCGTAGACCTCAAAACCAATTCCCGCTCCGGGATTATTGGGCTGATTCCCATGGATATCGTGGGATTGTGTGGAACCCGAAAAGGGCTCCTGGGATGACAAATCAAAGGTATTGTATCGGCTGACATAGCGATTTCCGCCACCGCCACTGATGATGAGGCTGGATGCAGAGGTGGTTGTATACACATAATTATCTTCGAAATACATTGCATTCGAACTACCCGGGACCCAGCATTCCACGCTCTTCCCAGTCTCCAGGCTGCCCAAAAACCGCCAGGCATGCGAGCCATCCTGAAACAGATTGTTGTGCACCACTCCGAAAACCGCCGTGTCGAGTTGAATGGAGAATTGAGTCCCCGGGGTTGTCAGGTTGATAAATTTGTTGTGATCGATCTGGACTTTTGTCAGAGGATACAAATAGTGGTCGTTTTTCAGCAGGATCGACGCATACACACTGACCAGCTTTTCAATAGTAAATCCGGATATTTGGATTGGATAATCATTTTGAGCGCTGTCTAAATCAGGCGCCACGGTTATGACGTAAGTGAAGCCTGCCGGGCCATCGTATTTGATAACGGTTTTATCCATTCCGGCGCCCAGGAGTCTGATCCCCTTTGTGATGACGAGCTGACTGTTCCAGATGCATTCCCCCTCCGGCACCCGCACGGTGTCACCGGGCTGGGCCTGGTCGATGGCGGCTTGTACATCGGTTTTTGAGCAAGTGGCCGCCTGGATGATTGCGGCCTGCAGCGACAGGTCTGAGCTGACCATGAAGACCATTGCGATCACGGTTGAAACAAATAAAATACTAAAAACAGCCTCTCCACGGTCCCCTTTCATCCTTCTGTTCATTATTCCCATACTTATATTTCTAGCAGCGCAAAGCCTATTAAGTCTCCCAAGATCAACTATTGTTTTTTTGTACAAGTTTATAGCCGATAATAAATGAGAAAATACCCCCCAAATCTCGATTCAGTGACTGGTGACTTGTGACAAGTAAAAAACCCAATGGCAGAGGCGGAGCGTTTGCCGAGGTAGTGAGAGTCTTCCGCAAACGGTAAAAATAATGAAAACTACCTGTTAAGGTCTATTCAAATTAATACGATCTCTCAAGAATTCTTGGGGGGATGGGGGCTGCGCCCCCATCCCCCCATAAAAAAAGAGCTCGCATTAAATCAGCAAAAGAATAGTGCTAATTGGCAAATTCTTTTTATTTATGGCACTAAAACGGCCAGGCTTCGATCAGCTCAAACAGCCCCCGTGAAATAGCGGCCAAACGCGGATAGTCGAGAATTTCCGGACGATCACCCGGGCGATGGTAATGGGGGTTTTGAAAGAAGGGGCAGCTGTGCAGCATCAGCGCCGGATACCCGTGAGCCCAATAATTGCGATGATCCGACCAGTCCAATCCTTTTTGAGTGGGGGGCAGCGGCAGCGCTTTGACACCGAGCATCACTTCAGAGCTCAATACTGCGGCTATCCGTTTGAGAAGTGTTGCATCCTCTGTTCGTCCAATCACCGCCAGAAAGGAATGTGCGTTGGCGTAATAGCCCACCATATCAAGCGATATCATCAGATTGAGCTTTTTTTTGGCCTTCATCAGGCTGCGGGCATGAACGAAGCTGCCCATCTGTTCTGTACCAAAATAAGGCGGTTCCTCAAGAGAATAGAATACCAGTTCAACGGCTCTCTCTGAACGCACCGGCTTTTTGGCCAGGTTTTCAGCCAGCTCCAGGAGAACCGCCACTCCCGATGCGTTGTCGTCAGCGCCGGGCGTATCACCGCAGACATCATAATGCGCGCCGATGACCAGGCGCGGCGACTTTTCACCACCCCAAAGTACCGACAGATTGCGAGCCATACCACCTGAATACGGGAATTCGCAGCTGGAGACCTTCCAGCCCTGTTCCCGCAGCTTTTTCTCGACAATCTGCGCCGCCCGCACCAACATGTCCGGATGGCTGACATTTCGCGGCCGTGGCAGAGAACACAGCCCCTCGACACTGCTTCGGTTGCGCAGCTCATCCGGCCTGTTTTGCCTGAAAAGAAGATCAGCCCCCTGCAGCACCTTAAGTCGCAACGGCTTGGAAAGAGTCGTATTGGTTTCGAGAAAGCGCCTCACCATAGCGGCCGCCTCGGCACTCTGATGACCCCAAAGAGTCTCTCCCACCCAGCCGATGGGGAAAAAAATATCTCCGGTGCGCTGAATCTCGGGTAACATGTCCAGTGTCCTGGCAATAAGTGAGCGGGTTTTGGGGGCGCGTAAAGGGTGATGGATCAGGGACAGTGCACTGAGCACCCATGGCTCCTTTTCGCGATTCTCCGGCTTGGCCAATATCTCTGTAAAGAAACTGAGCCAGACCTGAGGATCATCAGAAAAAAGCGGTCGCAGAAAAGCCAGTTGTTCCCTGTGGTCGGCCGACGTCCATTTTTGCGGCAGCTCATCCAGAAGCGTGACCAATTCCGGGAGTGAAAAGAGTGCCAGGTTCAGCAGAAGACTGAGCTCTTTTTTTTCAGACAGTGTGATGCCGTCGATTTGTTCTTTTCGCATCAATACATCAAGGAGTCTGCGAACCGACCCGGAACTGTTGCCCAGACGGCGGTAGGCATCAAAAAAAGCCAGGCGCTGAGATTCCGGACGATGGTGCATCTCGTTCCATACTCTGGTTTCGCACTCCAGTGCCAGCGCATTTCTCTGATCAGTTTTCAGTAAGCACCAGAAGAGAGTCGGCAGATCTCCGAGTAAACGCTCAAGCAGCAGGGGGTCTGTTTCGGATTCAATCCAGTGCAAAGCACATTGTATGAGATCATAGGGCCTGACATGGCCATCCAGACTACCTTCCCACAGTGTCAGCCATGCTGCGCCACGCCACAGGGCATGCGGGAGACGCATGGGGTCCGACAGCAGGGCCCCATAACTCTGACGATCAAGAAAGATGCGGCCGTATCCGGCGCCATTTCCCGCAGGAAGGATCAGATCCGGAGACCTTAAATCCTGAGGCAAGGCAATTTCCTCCCGAGCCTTTTCAAAGCTGATCTCCAGCAGACGGGCCTGGTCTCCTTTCTGTACGACAATGCCCATATGCTGACTCCAGAGTCTGCTATGCCCCGATTCATCGGACTGGTTTAGACAAATCCGGTCGTCATCAATTCTCACTGAGATGGAGGGTAAACCGGCTTCATAAACCCAGTTACGACTCCATTTCCTGATGCCCGGATCATCCTGAGCAAGCAGTTCGATGAGGGAATCCCAACCGGCGTTTCCGTAAGCATTATCTCTCAGGTACTGCCCCAGTGCCAGACGCACACGTTCACGGCCCACCCGTTTCTCAAGCTGATCCATGACAATGGGGGCCTTGTGATAGATCAGATGTCCATACAGGGTTCCGGCATCGGCCAGATTGTCGAGGCCTTGGGTAATAGGGTGAGTGCCTTCGCTGCGGTCGATGGAAAGTGCGGAGGGGCTGTGACCCATCAGAAATTTGAGTCGGTGATCGATGTCCGGGTAAAGATTCTCCACCATCTTGTCAGCCATGAAACCGGCAAATACTTCCTTGAGCCAGACTTCGTCAAACCAGGGCATGGTCACCAGATCCCCAAACCACATATGAGCCGTTTCATGGGCAATCAGGCCGGACCGGGACAGTTTCTGTTCCAGGGTGGCGTTGTCATCCAGAATCAGATGAGATGCCCGATACAGAGTCGCACCGCAGTGCTCCATGCCCCCATACTGGAAGGAAGGCACCAGAATCAGATCATATTTTTCAAATGGATATTTAATTCCGGTGTAGTTCTCCATCCAGGCCAGAGATGAAAAGACCTCGTCGAAGATGGCCGGAATGTTTTGGCCCAAAAGGGCCGGGTCGTTCTCCTGATGAAAAATGTTTATCTGGCGGCCATCCCGCTCCTCTGTCACTCGCTGCAATCTGCCGGTCACAAAGGCCATCAGGTAGGTGGGCAGGGGATGACTCGGAGCGAAAACAAGTACACTGCGGCCATCTGCCTTTTTCTCTCTGGACTGCAATGGGCCATTGGCCACAGCATCCCAGTCAGGCGGGATGTCAAGCTCTACAGCGAAACGTCCCTTGAGATCAGGCTGATCAAAACAAGGAAAAGCCGTGCGTGCACGGTCGGGTACAAACAGGGTATAGAGTAGATCATTGCGCCGGTTGAGGGACATATCCCCCATCTGAAAAGAGCTGAACAGTTTATTTTTTCCCTTATTCAATTGCTCAGCCGCGATAACGATGTGCTGGTTGATGAAGTGCCAGGGAATTGGACGACCATTGAGAGTGATGGTGCGAATGGCATCTTCGGGTGGTGTGAAATCCAGGATGAGATCCTGATCCTGCCGAAGGGAAGAAAAGGTGAGCCCGAGTTCTGCCATGATGGGATCGCTTTTATTATTGGGGACAACGGCTTTCAGTCTGTATACCGGATCGGCTATTGACAGTTTCCTCTGCCTGGCCAACTCAGATTCGACACCCGTCGCTGGATCTTTTGAAGCCCCATAACCAGATGTAATAAAAAAGAAAAGGCATATAAAAACCAATGCGGGTAATCGAGACCATTGTATGAAAATTCTCATCAAAACCTCCTGCATCAACAAGAGGCAGAATACCCCAATCTTGACCGGGCCGCAAGCTGAAAAAGGCAGACCTGACGATACAAATGAATCGGGTACAGACGAACTTAAACTGAAATCAGGGAATTCTCAGTGCCATAAATATTGCCAACATACCCGTCTGCCTGAGGATCACTCTGCCAGAATTTGCCATCCAGCAGGTATTTGAAACTGTATGTCCCACCAGCCTGAAGAGAAAGAGTAATCGAAAAATCACCATTTTTGAGCCGTTTCATCGGGTTGGCCAAGGGACTCCAATCATTGAAATCACCACATAAAAAAGCCTTGGTCACTTCTCTATCCGGCTTGAAACGAAAAGTAACCCGGCACGAATCTCCACTCTTCACATAGCTTTTACTAATCATTTTCCCCACCTCTATAAGTCAATTCACTCATGATGCGCTCATAAGTTCGACCAAACAAGACGACTCTAAAACCATGAACCAATAATAACATAAAATATTCAAACCGTCACAGGAAGCGGATTTTTAGCGGCGCAATGTGATCGTCGATTTAAACAAAGCCTTTTGCTCTTCAATCCTTTTTTCGTTCCCGACGACGCACAGGACATCCTGATTCATCACTTTACCGACCATTTCAGAGAAACTTCGTAAATCTTCTAAACGTGTTGATAAAATATCCAATCGGTCCTTCTGACGCAGCTCTTCAGTGATGCCCATAAAGGTCCGCTCAACATACAGAGCCGCTTTTTGCACCGGGTCACGGGGATAATCTCTCTTGGAAATGGTTCCGATGATCAAGCGCCTCAGATCCCGTTCTGATAAATCAAGGGTCTCGAGAAAAGCGGCACATTCTTTATATACTGCAATTGTTTTTTCCAGATTGGGATCGCGATAGGAAGCAAACATGAGCGGTCCGCTGTCGGAAAGGATGGCAAACCCTCCATAAGCCCCCCCCATGACCCGCACAGAATTCTGCAAATAGACCGTTGATAAAAACTGGGCCAGCACTTCCATGTGCCCATTATATGAATATCCAAGACTGCGATAATCGTAACCCTTGATGACATATTGAACTTTACCGGCGTCTTTGAAACCTTCATTTTTAATTTGCTTGTTGAAACTGTATTCAAGCGCTTTAAAAGAAAAATCAGGAAACAAATCAACAAAACCGTTTAACTCAGCCATGATGACATCTGCTTGTTCATTTTGACAGGTCAGACTCAGGCTCAGAGTTCTGCGGTTCACCAGACTCTTCTGTACACGCTTGAGCTGATGAACAATCGATGGAAGCTGTCGATCAAATTGTTCGACGAGATCACATAAGAAAAGGTAATAACTATGCCCGCTGATCAGGTCACGATAGGCACCCCGATCAGAGAAATAGGAAGTCAGCCTTATGGCGGCGATATTAAAGGGATTGTGAGCCAAACCCTGCTCAGTCTGCGCTTTTAACCGGTATATCAGGTCTTTCAGCCGATCGGGATCCTTATCCCATGAGGTGTTCATGAGTTGTTCACCCATCAGCTCCAGCAGTTTGACACATCTTTCAGGCATCACTTTGCCTTTCAGCACAAAAAAACTCCTCAGGGATTGGTCATCTCTGTTAATGGGCAGCGGGATGATGGACGTGGAAATTCCACCGGTATGCAAATTGACCTGATCTTCAAGATCACCGTAAGCATAATTCGTCGTACCAAGCAAACCGATAAGCTGATGAAAAAGTTGTAGATACGGAATCAACTCTTGTTCCAGGCCCCCGGCATCCAGGTAGAGACTAAAATAGACAATCCCCCGGGTGAATTCTTCTATTCTGAATAGTGGCACACTGCCAATATCCAGCCTGCATGCCTCAATTTTCTCATCCTCAGGGCTTATATCGCTTATTTCCAGTAAGGGAATAAGGGCCAGTTTTTCCGGATCATCGTTTCGCTGCTGATACGCTCTCAACTCACGAGTTTCACGAATCAGATTGTCGATTTCTTCAGGGCTCATTTCGGCCTTGACCTTGGCCAGATGGGCGGCACACTCTTCCATAACTTCTGACTCAAGCCCTTCCTTGGGGTTCAACTGCACACAAACAGCATGGGTATTCTTTATGAATAGCTGTTCTATCAATTTTTCCAGATGATGGGCGCTGACCTTCTCCCGGATGAGAGCCAGTTCTCGATTAAAAGAGAGGGTACTGAAAGGGTCTTGGGCGAATAGCCATCCGGGAGCAGCCATTATGGCACCGGACACCCCGGTAAAAACCCCCTGGCCTTCCCTGAGATTGAATTCCATCCGGTTGATGATTCCTTCAACCATGGTTCTGTCCAACCCATCCCGACAGACCTGATCCATGGTTTCCTTCAGGACCGTTTTAAAGCGCTGAAAATCCGTTTCGTTCGCATTGTCAACGTTGATTTGAAAAACCAATTGTTGAATTTTGTCCACTGATGCAGATACATCCTGACCGATACCCGCCTGTTGCAAGGCAAGACGCAGCGGGCCGGATTGGTGATTTACCAGCGCTTCAGCCAGAATATCCAGACAAATCGACATCTCCTGATCGGTATTTTGCCCAATGACGCCAGCCCAGGCAATATAACTCTGCCCCTCTGTGGAAGCCCCTTGAGGAAGGGAATACACATCAACGATCTCCTTCACTTCCTTGAAGGGAGCCTGCAAAGGAATGTCACTGGGAACTTCAATTCTTTGATAGCTTTGGAGATACTGCTCATCTATGAACTTGAGTTCTTTCTCAAGTTCACCGTTGCCGTAGAGATAAATATAACTGTTTGAAGGGTGGTAAAAAAGCGAATGATAGGACTCAAATCGCTCCTGATCCAGCAAGGGTATGGTCGGGGGGTAGCCTCCGGATGAGTTTGAATAACAGTTATCCGGGAACAAAGCTCTGGCGACAATGAGATCAATCGTCCTCTGGGGCACAGAAAATGCCCCTTTCATCTCATTGTAAACCACACCAGTATACAGAAGCTGAGCATCAGGTGAATCGATATCGTAATGCCAGCCCTCTTGCTTTAAAATCCGTGTATCTTTGTAGAGCAGGGGTTTGAAAACCGCATCAAGATACACATGCATCAGATTAAAAAAATCCTTGTCATTGCGACTGGCCACCGGATAGATGGTCATATCGCTTCCGGTCATGGCATTTAAAAAAGTTTTAAGTGATCCCTGACTGAGTACATCAAAGGGACTCCTGACCGGGAAGTTTTCGGATCCGTTCAGAACTGAATGTTCCAGGATATGGGGCAAGCCGCTATCGTCTGGCGGCGGAGTTTTAAAAGTAATTGCGAAAACCTTATTGTCATCATTATTGATAATTTTGAGCAGTCTGGCGCCACTTTGTTCATGACGAAAAAGCAAACCTTCTCCATCCAGTTCCGCCACCATGGCCCTTTTTTCAAGCCGAAACCCGATTAGCTGATCACCCGTTTTAATCATAACCCTTCCTCCATCCGGCTATTATAGCGTATTATTTCAAGTGCCGTCTGAAAGAAAATTTGTAAAATGTATCAGGCCGAGAGGTGAATTCCTTTTCGTACTTTTCTGACGATGGCTTTTTCTTCTTTGGGCTCGGATGTGACTTTGCTTACCCTGACTGAGGTTCCTTTTCGTCCGTATTCCTCAAAGCCTTTAAGAACCCTTCTTTCTTCAGTGCGATCCACTTCAAACAAGGTAAAAGACTTGAATATTTCGATACGACCGATTTCTATGTTGCGCTTCCCGGTGGCATCTGCCACGAGCCCCATAACCATCATGGGATTGAGTTGGTTGCGTTTTCCCAGATTGACCATCAGTTTACTGAATTCCATGTCCAGAGCCGGCTTACGTTCACGCATTTTTGTTCGGGGCTGTGGCCTTGAGTTCATTGTTTGGGGGTTTAAATCAGGCGCAGCTTGATAGCGGGACAGCTGCTCTCCCAACTCTACCGCCAGCCACCGCTTGAGCAATTCCTCACGGCTGAGCCCGGCGAATCGCTGTTCAATCAGCTCCATGTAGGGATCTATCAGATCGCCATGTTCCACTGCCCCCGTAAGACGATCCAGATGGGCCAATACCTTTTTTTCACAAACTGCCCTGGCATCAGGGATGGGCAGAAAGTCAAAGCGAACCCCCAACTGCTTTTCCAAGCGCTGCAAACGAAAACGATCCGAAGGCATGGCTATCAACACCGAAACTCCACTTTTTCCGGCTCGGCCAGTCCGTCCACTGCGATGGGTATAAGCAGATTCATCCTGGGGCAGGTTGAGATGAATCACATGACTGATATCTGACACATCAATACCCCGGGCAGCCACATCGGTGGCAATCAGTAATGGGAACTGACGACTCCGGAAACGTGCCATAACGGTTTCACGTTGAGACTGCGACAGATCTCCATGCAGGGCATCGGCGCTGTATCCATCTTTCCAGAGTTTTTCGGCCAACTCTCTGGTTTCCTGTCTGGTGCGGCAAAATACAATGGCGTACATGTCAGGATGAAAATCAATGATGCGGCGAACCACAGCATAACGTTCATGGGATTTGGCCAGATACACATGATGGGTCAGTTGTTCCGCCATGGCATTGCGTTGACCGATGGTAATCTCTATTGGCTCACGCATGTACTGACGGGCGATACGGGACACATCGGAGGGCATGGTGGCCGAAAACAGAGCCACCCGCTTTTCGGCGGGGGTGGCTTCCAGAATAGCATTCAATTCTTCGGCAAACCCCATATTGAGCATTTCGTCCGCTTCATCAAGAATGAGGTTGCTCATGACACTCAAATCGGCTTTTCCACGCCGGATCATATCCAACAATCGGCCCGGAGTGGCGACCACTATCTGTGGCCTCTTCTCAAGATCACGAATCTGATTGTCAATACTGGAACCGCCGTACACCGCAACCATCTTCAGCTGCGGCTTGTAACGCCCCAAATCAGTCAGGTCGCCATAAATCTGCAAGCAGAGTTCCCGGGTGGGGCACAAGATAACGCTTTGGATATGCTTGTTTTTGGGGTCAATATCCTGCAGCAAAGGCAGTCCGAAGGCTGCGGTTTTCCCGGTTCCGGTTTGGGCCAAAGCAACGATATCGCTTCGGTCAGACAGCATCTGCGGGATTACTTGGGCCTGCACCGGCATTGGCTCAGAAAAGCCCAGTTTCTCTACAGATTTAAGCAGGACCTCTTCCAGTCCCAATTCTTCAAATGTGGCCATAATTCTCCTTTTTTTGCAGCCAATCAACCACCAGAGCCTTTCAAAGAAAGACGGATTGATCTGATCTTTCACGATCTGGAAAATCACCGCTTAAAAAGGATCGGAGGGATTCTTGCTCTTTTAATTGCCCATTCTAGCACAAACGGCCCTTTCATGCAAGAGCGTCTTTTTGACAGATCGCTTTTTTGCGTCAAAGCCATTGACTTAATTCGAAATTTGGATTAATATTGGCTTCAGTTTCATGGGCGCTTCTTCTGAACAACCACCTTTAAAGAAAACTTTGCTTGTCATCACCATTACCCTGACCTTTGCGGTCATCTTCTTCCTGTACATACAATCCACATTCCATATCTTGCGCATTAAAGGGGATTCTATGGCTCCTTGCCTTGAAAATGGAGATATCCTGCTGGCTGTTTCCAAAAAAAACATCCAGCGCTTTGACCTGATTGTTTTCAAAGATCCATTTAGTCCAAACAATAATGTCATCAAGCGTTTGGTGGCCTTTGCCGGAGAAACAGTGACTTTCAAAAACGAGCAACTCTTTATCAACAGTCAGGCAACCAGCTGGCCCGATTCCACTGATGGCAAGCAAGCCCTTCAACAGGATTTGACTATCTACACACCACAAGACAGCTGCACCGTTTTAGGCGATAACCCGTTTTGCAGCAAAGATTCCCGACATTTTGGACCCATTCCTCTGAAGCTGGTTTGGGCTCAGGTGCTCTTCCGTCTCTGGCCACCCAAATTTTTACATGCCTCAAAATGAATAAGAACCCTGCCATCATTATCATACTGAGCTTTCTGACCCCGATTTTTCTCGGTGCCATACTCCTGTTACTGCCTTTTGCCCATCATGGTGAGCTCTCCTTTATTGATGCCTTTTTTACAGCCGCATCAGCCATCACCGTTACCGGATTGATCGTTGTGGATACCGCCGCCCAATACAGCTATTTTGGCAAAACCATCATCATGCTTCTCATCCAACTGGGCGGTCTCGGTTTCATGACTTTTACAACCGTCACATTGCTGATGCTCGGCCGTCCGCTGTCCATAACTGACCGGCTCATGATGCAAAATGGTTTCACAACTGGAAACTATCGCAAGATCTACCCCCTGATCAAACGCATCTTGCTGTTCACCCTCAGCTTTGAATTGACGGGGACAGTACTCCTGTTTTTTGCACTGCCGATCAAATCAATGGGTGAGCGGGCATTCAGTGCCCTTTTTCACTCCGTATCAGCCTTCTGTAACGCCGGTTTTTCCACCTTTCCCAACAACCTGGAATCTTTTCCGACCAGTATTCCCATTAATTTCATTTTCATTGCTCTCATCGTCAGCGGAGGTATCGGCTTTCTGGTCCTCAATGAAATCGCCCACATCATCAGAAAACGTATCTCCTATTCCAAACTCTCACTGCACAGCAAATTGGTCATCAACACTACTGCCCTGTTAATCGCTTTAGGCACAGTGCTTATTTTTATTTTTGAATCCAGATCGGAAACCTTCCTGCACCGTTTTATAACCGCACTCTTCCAATCTGTCGCCACCCGCACTGCCGGATTCAACACCATCAACTTGTCCACCTATGCGAAACCCGTACTTTTTTTTATCTGCATACTGATGTTCATCGGCGCTTCTCCCGGTTCAACCGGAGGCGGCATCAAAACGACCTCTGCGGCATCCATATTCGCCTATTTCAAATCCCATGTCCTGGGCAAAAAAAGAACTGAATTATTTTTCCGTTCTCTCCCCATAAAAACCGTTGAGAAAGCATTTCTGGTTATTATTCTCAGCTCCACACTGATCATTCTGAGTATTTTCTTTCTGATGATATTTGAACCCGACATCTCACTAAAGGCATTGGCTTTTGAGTCGTTTTCAGCATTTGGTACAGTCGGTCTCAGCCTGGGTATCACGTCCAGTTTGGGAGCCGCCTCAAAAATTGTCATCATGATCACCATGTTTATTGGTCGCATCGGCCCCAGCACCCTGCTACTGGCCATGAGCCGCAGGGAAAGCAGAGCCACCATAACCTATCCCGAAGAAGACATTATGATCGGATAACGGTCAGTTTTACTTTCCATTCCCGGAGTTGATAAAAAGTGTGCGTACAGCCGTTTCGTAGGCTGGCAAATCCTGACTCTGAACGATCTCCCCCAGTTCCGATCGGTTTTTTGGAAATGAAGCCCCCAGGTAGCTCCAGATCTCTTTCATTTTATTTAAAACATGAATCGGGCCATAGAGAATCTCCTGGTATCTCAGGTACAATTCATCATGAAAAACACGGATCTTTTCGATCGGGTCATACTCCTGCCCCACCCCTTTTATTTGCCCGGCTAAAAAAGGATCGTGAATGGCCCAGCGGCCGATCATCCATTCCAGAATAGTGGGGTACCTTTGCCTCAGAGATTCGAAGGTTTCCAGATCTTTTATGTCTCCATTGTAGACAATGTCATGGTTGCTGAGACCAACTGCCTCGGTAAAGGTATCCAAATCAACGCCCCCTTCATACATCTGAACCCCGGTACGGGGATGAACAATGATCCTCTTCAACGGAAACTGATTAAACATCGGCATCAATGTCAAAATATCCCGGTGATCATTCCAGCCCAATCTGATCTTCAGTGAAATGGCGATCCTGATTCCATTGCAAATTTGGCTCAAAATCTCTTCGATCTGCTCTGGTTGAGACAGTAATGCGGATCCGCGCCGTTTTCTGGTTACTCTGGAAACAGGACATGCGATATTCCAATTCATTTCATCATAACCCATATCAGCCAGTATCCTGGCAGTTGTAATCATTCCAGGGGCATCGTTACTCAGAACCTGCGGTATCAACTTTAACCCGTCATTTTTTTCAGGCAGCAGGTCTTTAAAATGGTTTTTGCTGGCCCTTGAACATCGGGTAGAGGCGATAAAGGGCGCCATGGCCTCATCGAATCCGGGAAAAGTCGCAAAATAAGCCTTTCTGAATGCGTAATCTGTAATACCATGCAAAGGTGCCAGGCACAGTTTGGCGAACACTCGTTTATTCTGCCGCTTTCAACTCAAGCTGCAAGCCGAGGAGGATCATGTAGGGACTCGCACCGCTGAATACAGGTTCCCGGGGCCGATCGTTTTCAAAAAGAGCGGATGCAAAAAAGTGGAAGCCCTCAAAAAAACGGATGGCCAATGAGGCCAATAAGCGCCGATTGATCTCATCGTGAAGGGCAAATCCAACCTCTTGAGGAAAAAATTCACCGTAATTGATATTGACCATGACGTGACGCCCCTTCCAGCCGAGATTTAAGTAGCCCCCTTTTCCGCTTATGGCTGTTTTGAATTGATACAGGATATCCCGGTAATAAAAACTTCGCGGCCAGGTGATCTCTTCGTCACTGAGGGGGCGATGCAATCCGTAACGTTCACTGATGAACTCCCCGGAAATGGTAAACTCTCCCAAACGGATCATGATATCGAGCCCCAGATGATCACTGTAGAGCTTCTGCGTTTCCGAGCCCTGATCTCCAAAGGCTTTCCCAGACACACCAATCCCCCAGTTTTCACCACCGATTCCGATGCGGCCGATCAGGGCTTTGGCGCTGTTGGTATCCTGATCTTCACTGCCGTTGACCACTGCCAGGTCCAAATTGATGAGCCCCGGAGTCAGGGTTAGTGCGATCCCGGTATCCCAGCGCATGATGGATTCGACCCGGATAAAGGGCTGATCACTGAAGGCGTTACAAAAAGAGGGAACATAGCAGCGGCCAAAGGGACTGATGAATTTACCCACTTTCAGAGTCAGACGCCCCCATTGCAATCCGATAAAGAGCTGCTTGAAGGAAAAAGGCTCAACGTCAAAATTTTGCCGATAGTGATCACGGTAT
>Ga0105099_10001509_pt1 | contig 14468 bp, 7 predicted proteins | sample PPLLak3cmMay2015_2_FD_79138 | JGI IMG/M metagenome (GOLD analysis project Ga0105099, IMG submission 79138) | Freshwater sediment microbial communities from Prairie Pothole Lake near Jamestown, North Dakota, USA - PPLs Lake P8 Core (1) Depth... | ecosystem: Environmental > Aquatic > Freshwater >... | reverse complement strand
GCTGTTAACTATTGTCAGTTCGGCAACCTGGCTGGGAATATCCAGTCCCCGGATCACAAATGCGTTATTATAGTTTCCCGGATCATTGTTGGGAGAGAATCCCTCGGGTATGAACACATCATACAGGTCGACATTGATCAGTGCTTCTTCCATGCAGGCGCCGTTTGTTACCGTCCATTTGTAGGTGTTCAGCCCTTTTGAAATACCCCTGACTGTTGTTGAAATTACATCAGGATCATCAAAGCTCCCGGTGCCTGCCATGAGACTCCATTCACCTGTTTCATAAGATTCGATCGGGCAGGCATTGAGTTCCATTTTATAATCAAAAGAGTGAAGTGTTGTATCACAGCCGGCACTTATATCTTCAATACGGTTCCAGAATTTTATCTTAACCGAATCTTTTGATTCGCATTGCCAGTTGACCTCTTTCCAGTAAAACCTGTATTCCCTGTATTGATCGATGAATGATGAATCAATCTTAATGCTGGTACGAGGATCAGCAGGTACTGATTCAATCACTTCAGGCGGAAATATCCAGGAACCGGTACCGTCGCTCGGTACTGCAGCGAGCTTGTATTCCGGCCCGCATACTTCATCATCATCTCCTGCCTTAGCCACAGGCACCCTGTAGACATCAGCCTTTCTGGTTCCTGAAAGTGATGTGGCGAGACATCCATTCTGATCCTGAACTGATAAAAGTGAATAGGAAAAAGTCGACATCGCGGCTGAAGGTACAGGGATGTTCTTTATGGTATAGCCCGCAGAAGCGATATTGTCAATCGTAACTTCAGCTGAATTCTGTTTATAAACAACTTTCCAGCCGGCAGCACCAGTAAGGTTCAGCTTTAGAGCCACTTCAGCTCCGCCGCAGATAGTTGTATCTGTCACTGATGTGATCGTACCTGTCGGCAGAGGATTAATCCCGACATGCGTTATGTCGGAAGTATCCATACAGCAATTGTAAGGTCCGGAAAGAATGATCCTTCTATACTTCTTCGGGTCGGTAAGCGAGGGTGGCGAATAGTTCTGTTCATTACTTACACCTGTTGCGGTGAGCCAGGTTGTTCCGTCGTTACTCTCCTCCCACTTCCATACAGGAGTGCCGCCTGCTCCTCCTGTCAGCGTTGAACCCGAGATCTGTGCCGGTGTTGTGCCATAGCAAATCGTCTGATCAGCTGAAAGAGTGTTATTCATAATTGAAGGAAGGACGATTACCTGAATGGGATTGCTTTCAGAAAAACATTTACCGGAAATTGCCCTGCGCCTGAACCAGGTGGTCGCAGTAAGCGGACCCGGCTGATAGTCGATGTTCGTCGCAGATGTTGAAATATCATTATAGGTAATATTATCTGTTGAATATGACCACTGGAATGCATAGTCGCCGGGAATATCAGTACCTCCCTTCGGGACACTTCCTTTGATGATGTTTGGCGTTGCTCCGCTGCATATTGTCGTGTCGCTGCCGGCGCCGGAGAGAAGTGATGCAGTATTGTCTGAGACCGGCTTATGCACCTTAATCACAAGGGTTTTGCTGGTATCGGCACACTTCGATGAATTAATTATTCTCCTGTACCATGTTGTGTCGGTAAGCGCTGAAGGGGCATATGGAGACAGTAAGGTTCCCTGGTCCGTCCATGATGCTGCTTTCGAGCTGTCCTGCCAGATATAAGTATAGATTCCCGATCCCTTCAGAGGGGTGCTGCCGTTAAGTGCCGGAGGCACCGATCCTGAGCAGATGGTGGTATCTTTCGATATTGTGTTGTTTTCAATGTAATGATATCTGGTCATGAGTATCGGGGCGCTGTTGCTCCTGCATACGCTGTCGGGCCCTGAGAATACAACCCTCCTGTAAAATCTTTGCTCAGTAACTGCAAATGTAAGCGTGTCGGGGGTATAGGTGGTTCCGGAGTTCACGCTTGGCGAACCTGCCCAGTCGCCTGAAGCAGTGCTGTCCTGCCACAGGTACACATAAGTACCTGAGCCGCCTCCTGGTGCGGAGCCGCTCAGCGCATTGAAGAGCTGCCCTTCACATATCACCGAGTCGGTCCGTGAAGTGACATTGCCGGTGATTGAAGGTAAAACAGTTATGGTAACAGTTGCGCTTTTATCAACGCACCTTCCTGAAGTAACAATTCGTTTGTAGTATGTTGTTGCAGTGAGGGATGAAGGATCATAGGAAGAAAGGTCAGATGTGCCTGAAGCATTCGCAGGAGCTGACCAGTCAGCATCATTACTGTTCTGCACCCACTGGTATTTGTATCTGCCGTTGCCTTTTGCCGGACCTGTATTCAGGGGTATAAGGCTGAGGGGGTCCTGACCGTAACAGATGGTTGTATCTTTTCCGACCAGGTTGCCTGTGATAGCCGGCTGTACGATTATTTTGACCCATTTGCTTGTATCTGTAATAGGAAGCGGTGTTGCTAAGGGATCAGTTACTACCCTTCTGATCCAGAAAGTATCGGCTTCGGGTATTGCGGGGGTATAGTCCCTGGAGATGGCACCAGCTATAACTGATGGAGCTCCAGAGAGATCGTAGCTTTTCTGCCAGAGGTAGGTAAAAGGACCAGTGCCTGCAGGATTTGTTCCGTTTATGACCGGAGGCACAATATTGGAGCAGACAGAATCCTGCTGGTCGCCTGTGACCGCCGAACGGATGGAGTTGAAGAGGAATCCGTTAAGCACCGGAGCAAAAGTGGTTATGCTTCTGCCAGTCGAACCTGGAGTGCCGTATGTTGTTGTTGGTCTTGAACCAACGGCGCCTCCGTTGACATTCTTGGTTACATTTGTAGGAAGCGTTATATTATTCGTGGTTATAAGGCCTCCGCCTCCGCCTCCGCCTTCACCGTTTGCTGCTGAAACACTACCTCCCTTTCCTCCTTTGGCTGAAAGAGTGAGCGCTGATGTGGACAGACCGGAAAAACTTTGAAGGTAAATTGCTATTGAGCCGCCTCCGCCTCCGCCTCCCGCACCGGACTCACCTGAAGCTGTCCCCGGGTGCTCGCCTTCAGCAAGAATGCTGTTCCCATTTCCTTTAAGTGTATCACATACAATTATTACAATACCCCCGCCTTCCCCTCCAGGGACAGGAGTACCGGTAGTGTATGTTGAAGATCCTCCACCGCTACCGAGGAACATTCCGCCGTCAAGCCCTGTAAATGCTATCTGTTTCCCTTCAAGACCTCCCGGCAGAGGTGGGATACATGTTCCAGGTTCACGTCCACCCTTGCCTCCAGAACCATAATTTGCACCGCCGCCGCCGCCTGTAAATTTACCGTTTCCGCCGCCGCCGCCTGTGAAGTTGGCTCCCTTGCCTTTTGCAAAATTCGGATAAACAGGAGGATATGGCGGTGTACCCCGGTCAACCCTGATAGCCAGTCCTTCTCCCTTAAAGCCGGAACTATCACTGGCAGCGTTAAAAACATACTTATCCCAAAGCGCGGTATTTAACTCTACGCACTGGCCTTTGCCGGCCACCGGAACCCCTCCCTTGAACCCTCTCCCTGTAACATCAATGTTTGCATTCAGCGACAGAGTCCTCCCGATTATTGCGGCAAGCACTCCACCTGTTTTGGTGAGGCTGTCCCACGGTTGACATGTGAGAGTTCCGCTGATGACAGCATAGTTATAGGATGGAACTCTTATAAGTTGCAGATCACCCTGGAGGCTGAAAGTAAGGGTTACAATGTCATTTCTGAATAATATAGTATTTGTCCCGTCATCAATTGCTGATATTGTTAAAAATTCATAATACCCGGGTTTCCCGTATACCAGATTACCATTTCCATAAATATTTTCTACAGTCCAATCAATTCTAACACCTTTCATTTGCATAAGCAGAACGGTATCTCCCGGGGCGAACTGATCGAACCGGACTTCATCTTCGATCTTAACATAATCTGTCCCGATCTCGGTTACTTTAGCGTACTTGTTTACAACACCGCTAATATTGGTCTGGGGAAACAGAGGCTCAATGAATCCTGTTATCACTAACAAACTCAAAAAGAAACATTTAAGAGTGACAGTAAAACCTCCCTTCATTGAAGCCTGATAAGAACCGCTAATATAACCAAATTATTGAATTTTTCAACTGGATTTAATCAGGCGGGTTCAGATTCGCCGGGTTTCTCAACAGTGTACATAAGCGGGAATTCAATAAAGAAGGTTGTCCCTTTATCTGCCTGTGATTCAAACCAGATCCTGCCCCTTGCACTTTCAACATATCTTTTAACTATAGACAGGCCCAGCCCGGTACCTGACGATTTTGTGGTGAAATTAGGTGTGAACAATTTCTTCTGCAGAGGCTCCGGAATGCCTGTTCCGTTATCCTCGACCGCAACTATCACTTTGTCGCCCTTTATTTCAAGCGACACTTTTATGAGTCCATGCCTGCCCTGAGGCATAGCCTGTATGCTGTTCTTGAACAGATTTGAAAAGATCCCGTTAAGTTGTTCCCTGTCGGCATAAATGAAAACCTTGCTCTCATGCGGCCACTGCACCCATAATGTGACATTACCGGTGTTTTTGAAAAGCTCGAGGGTTGTCTGTATCTGCTCGAGCAGGTTTATAAGCCCGGGAGCTGCACCAGGCATCTTGGCAAACGCCGAGAATGCCGAGGCTATGGACGACAGGTTGTCAATTAGCTCGACCTGGTTCTTCGAAAAAATCTCAAGCCTGTCATTAAAATCAGGTATCTTGTCCTTCCACGATTTGAGCAGCTGCTGAACGTTCAGTTTCATGGGAGTAAGAGGATTCTTGATCTCGTGTGCGATCTGCCTGGCCATCTCCCTCCAGGCATATTCCCTCTCGGAATTTGCAAGCTTCTCAGCACTTACATCAAGCTCATCCACCATCCTGTTGTACTGTTTTACAAGCTCCCCGATCTCATCGGTACCCCTGTATGCCAGGTGCTCAACTTTCTTGCCCAGCCTGACCGAGGCGAGTCCGTCGCCCAGCATTGACAAAGGGGAAGTAAGCCTTCCGCTGAGGAATACTGCAAAGCCCATGGTTACTATTATCAGGATGAGGGTGAAGTTGATCACAACCACGACCAGGTTTGACACCTCGCGCGCAAGTATGCTCTGCATCCTGAAATAAGGGAGGTTAAGATAAGCCAGCAGCTTATTGCCTGAATTGTAGAACGGAACATATACCGACAGGTAATCCATTGTTCCAATCTTCTCTGTCTGGACATACTCGCTCCTTGTAAGTGTCTCCATATTGATAAAGGCCATGATGTTCATCCTCCTGCTGGCAAGGTTCCTGTAATAGATCTCCTCGCGTGAAGTGGCCATCAGCCGGCCATTGATATCGTAAAGGTTTATATCGGTGTTGAAGCTGTTCGAGAGCCCCACAAGAAGATCATTGAGAGAGACATAAGCGGCATTCCTCCAGTCGTTTGACAGGTCCGGCTCCTCAGCCAGGATATTGTCAAGCTCTGTATAGACCGAAATAAGTTTTTCCCTTATTGTATCATTATGCTTTGATTTGTACTGATTTATTGTCAGCCAGGTGACAATGACTCCTATCATTATGAAGGAAAAAAGAAGTATCCCTATGAAAGAAATCTGGAGCTTCTGCCTGAAATTAAGGTAACGGAGCCTGTTCATTCCCGGACGACGAAGCAGAAAAAGAATAAGGTTGCCAAGAAGCAGGACAAAGGAGAACAGGTATGCAAGCGAAACCAGCATATCTCCCGTGGTCTGCCGCTTTCTGCTTATCATGACCGTGGTGTTGCCGTTCCTGTAGAGCACATGCTTATACTGGTCGGCGTTGAAAAACCTGTAATCGCTGTTCTCATCAACATAATCGTCATCCTCCTTGTTATATGCAAATTCTCCGGAATTGAGCACTATCCTGCCGTTTATATACTTGGCGAATGAATAATCCCTGAGGCCAGAATAACCGCGAAACTTCCTGTCAAGCAGCAACTCGGAATAACCCGGCTGGAAAATTGTAATGTTGCTGAAAAGCTCAATGAACAATCCGTTTGTCGTTCCCTCTCCGGCATCAAAGAGCAGCCTGCCGATATAATATGATCTACCTGCCTGGTAATCAATGAAATAGAATTCCGTACCGGTGAGCTGGTGCCCGTATTTCTTTGTCCGCCCATAGAAGAATTCAAAACAGTTCACAAGATTGTCCTGTCCCGGACCTATCCTCAGGGGACCATCATTTTTGCAAAGAATGATATTAACGTTGAAATTGCCCCAGTAACCGGTAAAGTAGTTTTCCTCCAGGTAAGTGATCACGGAGTTGACATCTCTCTGGATATTGCTCAGTTCATCCTGATCAAAAATATTCTTTTTCATCATTTCCGCCAGCACCGAATCGGACGATATCACAGGCCACATATCGAGCAGAAGATGCTCAGCTTCAGGATCGTTTTCCGTTGATAGCGACAATGCCTGTATCTTGAGATTTTCGGTATTCTTCTTTTCGGAATAAACCGTTACCACATAAAGGGAATAGAGGCCGAACAAAACCGAAAACAGCACTGTACGTCCAAAATCAGCCAGCTTTTTGCCTTCTGCAACCATTATTATTACTGCCAGCCCGCAATAAAAGATACATAATACCAGCAGCGAGACAGGTTCCTGGAAGAAAAATGCGGCAGGGATCAGGAGAGAAATTATCAGCAGGGCCATAAGTCTTCCACGATCCCGCACCGCGCTTCTGCGCATCAGCTTCATGATCAGGAAGAAAGGCACAAGTGAGAAAATTACGATGCCCAGGTACCCGGCGGCGCTGAAAACCGAAAGGTTAAGAACCCTGTAAGTTTCAAAGCTTATATTTGAATCTTCAACCAGGTGAACGAAGAGATAGTGCATGACGGACGCCATCAGCGCCGATGCAAAAAGGAAAATACCCTCTATTATAATGTTTATCCCATTCCGTCTGTCCTTCCTGTTTTCTGCAGGCAGAAACCTGAATAGGCTGAATGAGAATACCGCGCAGAGAATGCTGAGAATGAGAAGATGCCCGAGCGAGGGCAGAAAATAATTCAGGGAGAAATGATGGGAAGAGAAGAGTCCGCTGCGGAACAACACTTCAGGTTTCCTGGTGAAAAAGAGTGTAAAATAAATAAGAGCAAACAGCGAAAGCATTGCAAGCAGGCCCGGAATATGCAGATCCCTTTCAGACATCAGCCTGACAAGTTCAAGGATCACGAGCACCAGCAATAAAAGGAAGAGCGACCAGAAAGCCAGCGGCACCGCCATCAGGGGAGTGTTGCTCTTTACATCAGGAAATATGAGAGAGAAGAGATATCCCCCGGCAGAACTGAAAATATCATATCCTGAAGCGTCCTGCTCAGTTGTGAATCCGACATCTTCAGGGATCCTGAAATCCTTTACAAAACCATTCCTGATAATATCATTCTCATAGCCATAGTCGGTACGCACCCTCAGCAACCCTACTATTGTTTCATTTCCTGCCTGAATGGTCATGGGAATGAACCATCCGTTCTGAACGAAAACGATCGGTCTTTCGTACAGTGAATAATCAGATAACTCCCCGGGCACATCAAAACCATTATCGGACCAGTGAATGAGCTTGTTATCGATATATTCAAGTATCGTAATCTGGTTCTCCCCGGCCAGCATGAAGAGGTTCTTTTCCGGGAGTGACCCATGCTGCTGCCGGCTCTCCAGGGTGAGCTTAAGGTCATTAAGGCATCTCTCCATCAGTTTCTCCCTGCCGGCCAGGATCTTGTTGAGCCTCCTGGTCCTGAAGCGATATTCAAAATCGCTGAAATAAACTGACTCAGAAATTATTGCACCTGCCAGGAGAATAATGGCCGAGATACCAAGAATCCATCTGCGCCTGCTGCTATTCATGATGATAAGGTTCTCCCTTTATTATTGTAAATGCCCGGTAAAGCTGTTCCATGAACAAAATCCTGACAAGCTGATGCGGAAAGGTCATCCTTGAGAGAGAGATCCTGAAAGCTGAGGCATTGTGCACCTCCTCAGATACACCCCATGAACCGCCGATAACAAAGACTATTCTTTTCCCGGTCATCACAGATTGCTTCCTGATCCACCCGGCAAATTCTGCTGTCCTGAGCTCATTCCCTTTTTCATCAAGAAGAACCATAATATCATCCTTCCCCACCGCCTCCATTATTTTCCTTCCCTCTTTTGCCCTTTGTTCAGCCACGGGCATATTCCTGGTATTCTTCAGATCAGGGATAGTAATTATTTCAAATGAAGCATATTTCCTGATACGCGCTGAATAGAGCCCGATGCCCTCAGCCACGTAGGCTTCGGTTGTCTTTCCTGTCTGCAGTAAAGCGATCTTCATAAATAAATGGAACGACTTTTGCGTAAATTTATAATTAATAACGCGCACCTGCAATTATAAATTATATTGTTAAATTTGTCTTTAGCAGACAGAGCAAGGAGGAAGAAAATATAAATGATTCAATTCATAAATATAGTACCTGCAATAATCATTGCGCTCAGCACAATGCTGACCGGTGAACAGGATCAGTCCGGGATTCCTGAAGGGATCTCCATAGCTTTCAAGGCCGGCAATGCCGCTGAATTGTCGAAATATATGAATGCAACCGTCGGGATACTGCTTCTGGATAAAGAGGATTTCTATAAGAAAAATGCAGCAGAAGCGGTACTGAACGATTTCTTCACAACCTGCAAGACGAGGGATTTCATCATCCGCCACCAGGGAGCCAAAAGCGATGCCCAGTATGCCATCGGCATCCTTAAAACCGAGAGGGGCGATTTCAGGGTTTACTTCCTCCTTAAAAAGGTAGACTCGGAGTTGCTTATTCATACGATCCGCATCGAAGCTGAAAATGGAAAATAGGGTTCTCAGGGAATTTATTCTCAGGAGCATCGGCGAAGACCTCGGAGATGGGGACCATTCATCACTTGCATGCATACCCTGGGAATCGATGGGAAAAGCGAAGCTGCTGATCAAGGAAGAAGGTATAATAGCAGGCGTTGATGTGGCAGTCAGGTCATTTTCAGAGATAGATGAAACTCTTGAATGCGAAGTGCTGATCAGGGACGGCAGCAGCATCAAACCGGGCGACATAGCATTTTATGTTTCAGGCAGACAGCAGTCGATCCTTAAAGCCGAACGCCTGGTCCTCAATATCATGCAGAGGATGAGCGGCATAGCAACAAGCACAAACAAATATGTTACAGCGGTTGCAGGAACACGGGCAAAGATTCTCGATACACGCAAGACAACCCCGGGGATAAGGTTCCTCGAAAAAGAAGCTGTAAGGATTGGCGGAGGGCTGAACCACAGGATGGGGCTCTTCGATATGATAATGCTCAAGGATAACCATATTGTTTATGCCGGAGGAATTGAACAGGCTGTAAAAAAAACAAGAGAATATCTTCACAGGAACCGCAGAAAGCTGAAGATCGAAATAGAGGCCAGGAACATCGATGATGTCCGCAAAATCCTCGAAGTCGGAGGGATAAACCGTATAATGCTCGATAATTTCAATATTGAGGATACACTTGCAGCTGTTGAGCTGATCGGCAACAGGTATGAGATAGAATCATCCGGGGGCATTACGCATGAAACCGTGAGGGCTTATGCAGAATGCGGCATTGATTTCATTTCAGTTGGCGCTTTGACCCATCAGATCAAAAGCCTGGATATGAGCCTCAAAGCTGTATAGCTAATGCAATTCATAAAAGGGATAAACGGGAATGAAAAGCTCAGCAATCTGGTGCTTCCCGGCTTTGATGGTGTCCCGATAGGTCATGTTTTCCGGTTTATCGTGAAAGGCTTCAGAAGAGGAGTCCTGGTTACAAGAGCCTCATCAATTGCATTTAACCTGCTTATGGCTCTTCTGCCTGCAACAATATTTCTCTTTACCCTGATACCATTCATACCAATACCAAACTTCCAGAATGAACTCGTGGAGCTCTTTGAAAACATGCTTCCCCTTAATGCATTCAGTTTCCTTGAGACCACCATTGTTGATATAGTAACCAACAAAAGCGGGGGACTTCTTCTTGCCATGTTCATTGCCACGATAATCTTCTCAACAAACGGAATTCATGCCATTATCCATGCCTTTGTTGTTTCTGCCCATTCATTTCAGTCAAGATCATGGATTCACCAGCGCAAGATCTCAATCCTTCTTTTGCTTATCGTTGTCCTGATGATAGCCCTTGCAGGCTTCATGGTCATATTCGGAAAGATGTTTGTCAACTATCTTGTTGAGATCGACATCCTTGAGAGGAACGTAGTGATAAGTATCGTCGTCTTCATTAAATGGATACTCGTAATAGTACTCCTTTTCCTTGCCATCTCATTTCTGTATTATCTCGCCCCTGCAAAAAAAAGTGATTTCAGGTTTGTCTCTTCAGGATCAACCCTGGCGACCATTCTTTTCATAATAACCTCGCTCGGCTTCTCTGCATATGTCAATAATTTCGGGCAATACAACCAGCTGTACGGATGGATAGGCACCCTGATGGTTATACTCATCTGGCTTTACCTCAATTCAATAGCGCTGCTAATTGGTTTTGAGCTCAATGTCAGCATCAAGGAGGCCAGGGAAGATGAGGAAGCAAGGAACCGCACTGTCAGCTGCAATGAAGAAAATGTCTGACAAGCTTGCTGATCTCCTCAGGCTTGTCATGGATCCTCTCGCTCAGATCCTTGTCGTTGTACGACTTAAGCTTTGAAACAATATTATCAATCACTCCGGCCGGAAATACGCCGCCGCGTTCAAAATACTCCCTTTTTTCAAGCAGGCAGTCAGCTGATTCCCAGCATGATGCAGGAAGTGAATCAAGCTTTTTCCTGCTGCCTTTGTCAGAACCCGAGAATATATTGTAGCTGACATAGAGGTCATCAGCCACTTTGAGGGCTCCCGGCATCCCGAGGCCATGCTCTATGGCGATCACGATCCCTGCAAACAGGTTATAGATATCAGCCGATCCGTCGGGTGACCTCAGCTCCACAGTCTGCTTTGAAGGCATTTCGTCATATTCAGTCTTATCAGCAGGATTTGCATCTTTTATCATGTTCATTGCACCGTTCCAGCCGAGCGGAACCCGTATCAGAACCGACCTGTTCCTGTCGCCCCAGCATATGTTTGTCGGAGCTTCCTGGTGAGGGACAAGCCTGAGGTAAGAGGTCGGAATGGTATTTCCAAATGCAGTGAGTGCTTTTGAAAGACCGAGTAATCCGGCCATCATCTTCCTTGCTTCATGGCTCAGCTCGCCATTCTCAACCATCCTGTTGATCCCATCCTTTTCAAGCATCATGTGAATATGCATTCCCGAGCCGGCCTTCCCGACAGTTATCTTGGGGGCAAAGCTGATCTCGACCCCGTAATTATAACCCAGCATCCTCAGTATCCATTTTGCCGTGACAAGCTGGTCGACAGCGTCTTCAGGCTCCACAGGCAGAAATTCTATCTCATGCTGCTCAAAATCCTCTTCATCCCTTGTAAAGCTTCCCACTTCGGAGTGGCCATATTTGATTCTACAGCCGGCTTTTGCACACAGGTTCAGCGCTTCAATCCTCAGGTCCTCAAACTTGGCAAAGGGTTTCGACGCGTGATATCCTTTCTGGTCGGTCAGCGGGAAGAGATCTTCATGAAACGATTTGACATAATATTCAAGTTCACCGAAGATCCGCAGCCGGAACCCTGTATTTTTCATAAACCGGGTATATGCTTTTTTAAGTATGTATTCCGGTGAGCTTTCAAGGGGCCTGCCGTCGCTTCCGTAAAATGAACAGAGTATTTCAAGGGTAGGCGATTCAGAAAAAGGATTGACAAAAGCGGTTTTGTACCTTGGAATAACATACATGTCGCTTGATCCTGATCCTATGAATGAGAACAGGCTTGAGCCATCGACCCTTTCCCCCGCCGTGAGTATCGATTCAAGATGATCCCGGCTGTGGGGCACAAAGTTCAGGGATTTAAGTTTTCCGTCTTCAGCAACATACCTGAAGTTTATCATTGTGATCCCTTTTGCCTCAATGAACCTGATGATGTCGTCGCGCGTAAATTCGTGCGCGGGCTTCTTCAGATACTGTACCAGTTCATTAGGATTCAGCAGTATGTCATTATTTTTCATGGCGTTACAACGATTGCGCCGCAAAATAAGGAATTTAACTGAAACAGATAATGACAAATGTCTTAATCTGTTATCCCGGCCGGCATAAATATATTTTGACATTTTTTTGATTATTTTTGACCAGCTAAAACGGCGCCGATGAAAAAATGGATAAAGCTGATCCTGTTGTTTTTACTTGCAGGATGCAGGGGGGAAGAAGACAATTCGTACCTGACCCCGGAAAAAGCAAGCACCTATTTCAGCAAAATCGGGGAGGCCTGCAACAGGGATAACGGAAAACTGTGGGGGAAAAACCTTTATGGCTCTGTCATGCTTGTCGAGCGCACCAGCAGAAAGATAACTGCAAATCAGCAGGACAGGGATGGGCTGCTGAAGGAAAAAGAGGGAATCTACACCGGAGTATACCCAAGGGAAATGATCATAAACAACCTCCCGGTAACCTACGGAGGCACGATTTTCGCACTTGTGCCACTGCCAGCAGAAGAGGATGAGTTCAGGATAATCACGCGGTCCATACACAGCCTGTTCCATGTCTATCAGGAATCTCTCGGAATAATAGAGCCTGAAGAAAACATAACCATTATGGATGAGAAAAACGCCAGGCTATGGATAAAGCTTGAATGGAAAGCTCTCCGCAGGGCAATTAACTCTGAGGGGGCTGAAAAACAGCTTGCGATAAGAGATGCGCTTATCTTCAGGGGATCAAACCGGGAAAGCTATCAGAAATATGCCCTTGACCAGACAAGGTTTGAAAACTACGAGGGGCTGGCTACTTTCACTTATATGCTCTTCAACACAACCTCCACTGAAGAGTTTAAGGACAGGATATTTGATTACCTTGACAGGATATATTCATTCATCTCCTACTCAAGATCATACGGATTCATCCACGGCGCACTGTATGCCACGCTGCTTCACCAGCAGGGCTTCGATTTTTCAAAGCTCAACACCGGCGACACCGACATGGGAAACCTGGTGAAAGAGCTTTATCAGATCCAGCTGCCTGAAGTTTGCCGCGATGTTGCAGGAAGCATAGCCCTGAATTATGAGCTCGATAAGATCGTGGAAGAGGAGACGCAGAGGGATGTCCGCATCAGGGAGAGGATCCAGCGGGAAACCGGCACCTTTACCCAAAAGCCGGTAGTGCTGCTTGAGCTCGAAAGCCCTTCTTTTGACTTTGAGCCGGAGGATGTCCACCCGGTCGATACCCTCGGCACAATATACATCAGGATCCGCGTTTCCGATAACTGGGGTAAACTCACTGTTGACAAGGGAGGCTGCCTGGTGTCAAACAACCTGAGGTACCTTCGCATTACTGCAAAAGGGTACAAAGAGGATAAAAACCGTATTGAAGGTGAAGGATGGCACCTGATACTGAACAACGACTGGGAATTCATCCCCGTTGAGCAGAATTATCTGGTGACGAAGAAAACGCTATAACCCCAATTCCTTCTTCCGTTCCTCGAGCGATCTGATCTTCAGCTCCGTATCGCTCTTCTTCCTGCGTTCAAGTTCCAGAACATTTGCTGGCGCATTCTGCACAAATCGCTCATTATCAAGTTTATTCATCACAGAGGCAAGAAATTTCCGGTAATACTCAAGCTCTTCTTCTATCTTTTTGAGTTCTTCTTTCCTGTCAACAACCGACACGGAAGGAATATAAAGCTCAAGTGTATGTACCATGAATGATACTGTTCCCTCAGGCTTGCTGTCAACGAAGCTTATCTCCGATAAATTGCAGAGCTTGCTGAGCACAGGCAGGAATTCCTGATCAAATTTCTCACTGTCAGCTTTAATAAACAGCTGTATCTTTTCCCTGTTTGGAAGTTTCTTTTCCTTTCTCACGCTCCGTACAGAGCTGACAATATCTTTAATTACATCAAATCTTGCCGTCAGCTCCTTCTTGTATCTCTTTGATTCCGGCATCCTGCTTACCATCAGGCTCTCTCCATCCTTCCTCTCCTCAATCATCTGCCAGATCTCTTCGGTGATGAAAGGCATGAACGGATGAAGCAATCTGAGCAGGCTATCAAAGAATCCAAGAGTTGCCTCATAGGTTTTTTTATCGATGGGCTTTTCGTACCCGGGTTTTATTATTTCGAGGTACCAGCCTGAAAACTCATCCCAGAACAGTTTGTAAACGCTCATCAGGGCTTCGGATATCCTGAATCCCCTGAATTCCGAATCAATTTCTGCTGTTGCCTTCCTGAGAGCTTCATTCATCCACTTCACGGCTGCAGAAGAGTGTTCCGGCTGCCTGGTCTTTTCGTCAACATTCCATCCTTTAACGAGCCTGAACGCATTCCATATCTTGTTTGCAAAGTTGCGGCCCTGCTCCGGCAGCGAATCTTCATAAAGAAGATCATTGCCGGCAGGCGAACAAAGCAGCAT
>Ga0105099_10001508_pt1 | contig 14469 bp, 14 predicted proteins | sample PPLLak3cmMay2015_2_FD_79138 | JGI IMG/M metagenome (GOLD analysis project Ga0105099, IMG submission 79138) | Freshwater sediment microbial communities from Prairie Pothole Lake near Jamestown, North Dakota, USA - PPLs Lake P8 Core (1) Depth... | ecosystem: Environmental > Aquatic > Freshwater >... | reverse complement strand
CCGGCCGGTTTCTGAAAGACGCCGAATGCGATGCCATCAAACTGGAAGGCGGGGTGCGGATCGCGCCCCAGATCAAAGCCATTGTGGAAGCCGGAATCGTGGTCATGGGCCATATTGGCCTGACCCCGCAGAGTTCGGGCCAGTTGGGCGGTCATAAGGCCCAGGGCCGCACGGCTGAAGCAGCCAAACTGGTGGTGGAAGATGCGTTGGCGGTCCAGGCGGCCGGAGCCCATATGATTTTGTTGGAAGCCATTCCGCCTGAAATCGGCGCCTATATTGCTAAAAAATTGACCATTCCCGCGCTTTCCATCGGCGCCGGGCCAAGCTGCGACGGCCAATTGCTGATCGTCTCCGACCTGATCGGCCAGTTCCAGGCTTTTACCCCTAAATTCGTCAAAAAGTATTGCAATGTGGCCGAGACGATCACCCAGGCCATGCGGGCTTATTGCGCGGATGTTCGTCAAGGGGCTTTTCCGGCCGAGGAGCATTGCTACCGTATGCTGGAAGGCGAAGAGACAAAGTTCAAAAAAAATATGAACTAAACAGATTCAGAGGGAGGAAATCACATGGCTGAATTGAGAAAACAACTGACCCTATCACGCAATCGTTTGGATGAAATTAATCAACTGCTGGCCGACCCCAAAAACCCGTTGGTCAACGGGTTATTGGAAATCATCAAGCGTTACGGCGGTCCGGAAAAGATCAATCGTCAGGCGGATGATGCCCGGCAATTGGATCATTTGTTGGAGCGGCTTCGGGGACAAAACTCACCCTATGTGGCCGATCTGCAATGGCTCCAGGAGCAGGTGGACCAAAAACGGTTCGTGACTTTGAAAGAATACCGCCGGCATTTATTGGGACCGAAAGCGACTACAACCAAAATAAACCGAAAAAACGCCGTGACTATGGAAGTCAGCGCATTGCAATATTTTCCCTGGGTGATTACGGAAGCCCGGCGGGCCATAGAAAAACGCGAACTCATGCCGGGTCGATTCATCCGGGTGCGTACCATGGCTGAACAGGTCGAAGACCAAGGCGATACCCTGGCCGTGGCGGCGGCCATGCAAATCCTGGGCGCTTCTTATGTGGAGACCCTGGATACCAAAGGCATTGACGGTTCCAATATTCATCTCTGCGGTCCGGAAACGATCACGGGTTATTTCGGCGGCATCGGCCAACCCAACCATTACCCGCTGAAATGGGTGGATGAATATCTCAAGTATTACACGACCTACGGCATCCGCCAGGTGTTGAACATCAATGCCGGGACCATCATGGCGGCTTATATGATGCACAAACTGGGAATTGATAATGAGTTTAAGATTTCGGTCTACGTTGGAAACGACAATCCTTTTTTCATTTTCTGGACTTTAATGACGGCTCGTTTGTTTTGCCGCAAAGACGGCATGACGTCTCTGATAGGTTTTAACCTTTCCAACTCGGTCAATAATGAAACCATCCGCCAGGCCGCTTGGGTCCGGCGGAAATTAGGCCTTGAAAAAACGGTTCGCTTCGAGCATCACATCACCGAAACTTGGAAATCGATTGTAAAGCAACCTTACAACCGTCGTGCGGAGTTGGTGGAGATCGCCAAGGAAGTTCCGAATATCGCTGCCAAGCATGAGGGCGGCGATCAGGAGGTGGAGCAGACTTTGGATCATCCCTCGGATATTCTGGATTACTTTATGCCCAAAGCCGATGTGTTGAAAAACGGGCTTATGGAAAAATTTGAACGCAATTTCATTGAAAAACACGTTGCGCTCAATAAAACGGCCGACGCCCTGATCCGGGCGGGCATCGATGTCATTGTGGCGAAGAACGTGCATTATTAATTTTTTTTGCTCCCGAAAAACATGGGATCAAAAAAAATGTAGTTCCGGCAAAAACCGCCGGAACAAAATTCGTACAAGGGTAGGGGCGACCGGCCGGCCGGAACAGGAGTTCCAGCGAGTCGTTCCTACGTATCGACACCGGATTGTTGTTGATTTTGAATAAGAAGCCTATTGAGGGTTTTAATATGCTAACCAAGAAAAAAGAAGGAAAACAGGATCTCGATCAGTTGCTTTCAAACGCAGCCTGCTGCAGCCAACCTTCCGCCATCCGGGAGATCTGCAAGCTGATCAACCGTCCCGGTATGCGTTCCTTAGCCGGCGGTTGGCCCGACCCGAATGTCTTTCCGGGCAAAGAGATCGCGGCGATCGCCAAGGGTTTACTGGAGATGAATGCCGGCGTGGTGTTGCAATACGGCACGACCGAGGGACTCCTGGAATTGCGCGCGCAATTGACCGATTGGGCCAGGGAAAAAGAGTTCATTCAGTGCGCTCAAGACGATATTCTCATCACCCACGGTTCGGCCCAGGCCATGGACCTGGCCTGCCGTATTTTGCTCGATCCCGGAGATGTGGTTTTGGTGGAATTGCCCACTTATTTCGGAGGTGTGGGCGCAATCCGTTCCTGCGGAGCGGAAGCCGTGGGCGTGAAACTGGACCAGCATGGCCTGGACCCGGACGATCTTGAAGTTCAGTTGAAACAACTGAATAAACAGCGCCGCCGGGTTAAAGGCGTTTATGTGATTCCCAATTTTCAAAATCCGACCGGCGCGACCCTCAGCCTGGAACGCCGCAAACGGTTACTGGCTTTGGCGGATCAGTATCATTTTATAATTTTGGAAGACGATCCCTACAGTGATTTGCGTTTCGAAGGGGAAAAAATTCCTTCGCTCAGGGCTCTGGATCAATCCGAGCGGGTGATTCATATGCGTTCATTTTCCAAAATCTTCACTCCGGGCATGCGCCTGGGCTGGGTAACGGCTAAAACGGACTTTATCCGCAAAATGGTCGTGGCTAAACAGTTTGTGGATTGCGCCACCAACACGCTTTCGCAATATATTTTACTGGAATTCATCCGCGGCGGACGACTGGCTGAGAGAATCATCGGCAATAATAAGCATTATCGCGCCAAACGCGATTTTATGCTCTCCCAGATGGAAAAACATTTTCCCAAAGCCGCGACTTGGAACCGGCCCCAGGGCGGTTTCTTTATTTTCGTACATCTGCCCGAACATTTGAATGCCGACCAACTGCTCCTCGAAGCCATCGAACGCAATGTCGCCTTTGTGGCCGGATCTTCCTTCTTCATCAATGGTCAAGGCCGGAACACCCTGCGGTTATCTTATTCCCAAGCCAGTCCATCCGAAATCGAAGCGGCCATTGCCGAGATCGGGTTGTTGATCAAGAAAAAACTCACTTGATTTCCCCAACTTAATGTGTCAGTATTTACGGAAGCTGTACAGGGGCAGGTTTACAATCTGCCCCTCTACAAATAACGCGGGTAGAAGCTCGGTTAAATGTTAAGCCTCTTCATCAAACGATTACATTTCATTTATGGATTTGATATGTTTATACTTGACTGATTGTGGTATTGAACCACCGATGGTTCTTTAGATATCAAGGTTGAAAATGAGCGAGTTAAAAAAATCAAGCTATCTATAGGAGGTCGATATGCAATGGGTTGAAGTACGGAAGGCTTATCCAAATCAATGGCTTATTATCGAAGCTTTACAAGCCCATACGACTTCAGATCGTCATCGGCAACTCGATAAAATAACTGTGGTTGAAAAATGTTCGGATGGCGGCAATGCAATGCAAAGTTATCGCCGCTTCCATCAGGAGCATCCAACCCGTGAATTCTATTTTGTGCATACCAAGCGCGAGGAGCTTGATATTCGCGAGCAGGAATGGGTGGGCATCCGGAGGAGTTATGCAGCTGTCGCTGAAGGATAATCTGCCTTTCATACCCATCACGGTTGCTTATAAAGAGAAGAGGGTTGATATTCCTAATGTGCTTATTGATACAGGTTCGGCCACTACCATATTGGATGCAGATTTCGCCAGTCAGATCCAGATTGTGCCGTCTCCCGAAGACATTCTTTATACGATTCGCGGCATCGGAGGAAGTGAAGTGGTTTTTACACGGCAAATCGATTTTTTGAAAATAGGACAATACTATATCAATGATTTTGTTGTTGAGATCGGCAATATGAGCTATGGTTTTGGTATCAATGGCATTCTCGGTATGGACTTTCTTATTAAAGCCGGGGCAATTATCGATTTGCAGAAATCGAGAATCGATTTTTTACAATAAAATGCTCATGCGCCAATAAATGAAAAATGACCGGGCGACGGTCGAGCATTTGAATTACGAAGGTTTGGACCCATTCAATGAAAGAGATAAAAAAATATTTTGATATGATTGTTATTATTGGTGTGCTGTTTTTGTTCTCCTGCGGTCGTGATTCGTCCGTCCCGGTAGCTGAAAATTCAAAAACCTCATCCCAAAAGGGTAATGAATCCGAAGAGGATCAAGATAAAAATCAAGACCGGATAAAGTTGTTGCAAACAACGATAGATACTTTATCGGCGAATAAAGTCAAAAATTAATTTCCATCATTGTTTCGATAGAATCAAAAAGCTTTGTGGTGGCGCCTATAGTCCACGCATCGACAATTTGTTGTCGATAATTGAAAAGAAATAATTGACCCATTACCATAGTACGGGGCGCCTATTTGGATTGCGCGGACATGTCCGCGCTTTGACTCAGCGCGACACGTCGCGCTTTAAAAAGCGGCGTCTTGCCGCGCGAGGGCTTCCGCCCTGGCCGCCGCACTCCAAAGATCGACAAAAAGTTGTCGATAAGAAAAAATGATTCACCACCAGCTTGCAATCGTACGGACTTATTCCGGCGACCTTGCCGGAATTCATGTTTTTTTGATCCTGGATTTTCAGGATCAAAAAAACATTTAGAGCCTTGGTGGTGAAGTTCTTATTTTTTTTCACCCTTTTACCACTTTGGTCGCCGTGCCTACGGGTTCCAGGTCCAGGATGCGGAGCTGGATACTCTCCAAACCGCGATAACGGTTGATTTCAGGAGCGCAGACCAGATTGATTTTGCCGTCGGCCCGGTATTTACCGGCCAGCCCGAATCCGATCGCTTCCATGACCGTTTGATTTTGATGCACCCGCAGCTTTAAATGCTTGTCCGCCAGAATCCGCGCTTCCACGATTTCCACGGCTTCACAAAGAAAAACCGGTTCCGGATTGTTCGTGCCGAAAGGAGCCAGATCCAGAATTTGCCGCATGGTTTCGCGGGTCAGTTCTTCCAGGCCAATGGCGGCATCCACGCGGATTTGAGGCCGGAGTGTTTCCGGCTTGATTTGCTCTTGGGCCAACGCTTGCAACGCTCCGGTTAACTCCTCGAGATGGAGGGTGGATAAAGCCAAACCGGCGGCATGATAATGGCCACCGAAGCGCAACAGTAAATGTTGCACCGAGGAGAGGGCCTGAAACAGATCAAACCCGTCCAGGCTGCGGCCGGAACCTTTAGCCACTCCATCTTGAATGTTCAGGATCAAGGTGGGCCGGTGATATTTGTCCATAATTTTGGAAGCCACCACGCCTAAGACCCCCTGATGCCAGCCCTCCTTGGCCAGGACCCAGGCTTTCTGCTGCGCCCAATCCGGGTGGTCGTTGATCAGGGCCTCGATCTGTTGCACGATCTTTTTTTCAATGGCCTGACGCTGGATGTTGAGGGTGTTCAATTCCCGGGCCAGGTCGCGGGCTGCAATGGCATTTGGGGCCGTCAAGGTTTTTAACCCGGTTATGGCGGTTCCCATTCTACCGGCCGCATTCAAGCGCGGTCCGAGTTTAAAAGCCAGATCATAGGCGGTGACCGCGGTCGGTTCGAGCTCGGCGCATTCCTGCAGAGCCATTAAGCCGGGCCAACAAGAAGCCGGCATGCGTTCCAGACCGTTTTTGACCAGGATTCGGTTTTGACCGACCAAGGGCACCAAATCGGCCACGGTTCCCAGGGCGACCAGGTCCAGGTAATTGCGCAGATCCGGTTCCGGTCTGTTTTGAAACCGGCCTTTTTCGCGCAAGGCGGCCCGCAGGGCAACAGCCAGGAAAAAAGCCAAACCCACACCGGCCAGGTCTTTGAAGGGCGACGCCTGCTCCAGGCGTTGGGGATTTACAATCGGGCAAAGAGGATTCAAATCCCGGGGAAGCTTATGGTGGTCGGTTACCACGACTTGGATGCCTTTTTGTTCGGCCAACATAATGGCTTGTTGATTACTGGTGCCGCAATCCACGGTAATGATCAATTCGGCGCCGGCCTGGGCCAGTTTTTCAACGGCAGCCGGGTGCAGACCGTAATCTTCAAAAAGGCGGTTGGGAATATAATAGGCGACCGGCAGGCCCAATTCGGCAAAGAAGTTCAACAAAAGGGCGGTGGCGGTCAGTCCGTCCGCATCATAGTCGCCGTAAATCGTGATGTTTCTTCTTTTTTCAATAGCCGGTAAAATCAACGCAAGGGCCCGGTCCATGTCGGGTAGAAGCAGAGGATCCAGGAGTCCGGTCATGCGGGGCGAGCAAAAAGCGCGGGCTTCTGCTTTGTCCGTTATGCGGCGGTTGATCAGCAGTTGGGCCTGTAAAAGGGAGAGGCCGGCTTCCGCGGCCAATTGGGGCGCCAGAGGGGAAGGCGGGGTTAATTTCCAGACCTTGGTTATTTCGGAACGGTTGTCGATCGTTGCAGCCAGGCCTCCACTTTCGCAATATCTCCGGGTGTATCCACTTCAATGGAGTCAAAAGCGGTTGCAACCACCTTGATCTTAAAACCGTTTTCCAGAGCCCGGAGTTGTTCCAGTTTTTCAGCGGACTCAAGCGTGCTGACCGGCAGGCTGGTAAAGGTTTTTAAAAAATGCAAACGGTAAGCATACATACCGAGGTGTTTATAATAAAAATACTCGTCGGATTTTTCGCGGTAATAGGGGATCGGGGAACGCGAAAAGTAAAGGGCAAAATCATGCTTATCGGTTACGACCTTGACGTGATTAAGGTTCGTGACTTCAGCGGGATCGGCGATGCGGTGTTTAAGCGTACCCATGGGAATGTTTGGATCAGCCAAGAGCGGTTTAATCATATCGCCGATAACCGAGGGCGGGAAGGTCGGTTGGTCGCCCTGAATATTGACGATCAGATCATCGGGCGCGCAGCCCACTTTAGCGGCGGCTTCGGCAATCCGGTCCGTACCGGAAGCATGGTCCACAGAGGTCATAATAAACCGGCCGCTGAAACCCTGCACGCATTTGGCGATGCGTTCATCATCCGTGGCCACATAAACGGCGTCCAACTGGGGACAGGCCAGGGCGCATTGATAGACCCGTTGGATCATGGGCAGACCGCCGATCAAAGCCAGGGGCTTGGCCGGCAGGCGGGTGGAATGATAACGGGCCGGTATAAAAGCAATGGTTTTCATGGACAATCCGAAATTAAATTTCACCACAAAGTCACCAAGACACGAAGTTAAAGAAATTTATAATGAATCTTAGTGTCTTCGGGTCTTGGTGGTTAAATGATTTTTCAAGCCTATTAACGCCCATCGACTTATTTTCCGGGTTAAGGCTCTGAATAGCTGGCGCCGGCCGTATCCGATTCCCAGGCCGTCACTTTGTTGACCCGCACCCGGTCGGAATTGATGGTTTGGCCGACTTTTTCGTAAACAATGCGGGCGATATTTTCGGATGAAGGGTTTAGATCTTTAAAGAGAGTCAGTTCATTTAAAAAGGTATGGTCCAGATCCTCAATCACTTGAGCTACCGCCTTTTTGACGAGCTGAAAATCGATCAACAAGCCGGTGGCGTCCAAACAGGGTCCGCTGACGTAAACCTCGATCTTCCAATTATGGCCGTGCAATTTTTCGCACTTACCCCCGGTCTCGTTCAGTTGATGAGCGGCGGCCAGATGGGTTATCACTTTTAATTCATACATAAAGCGAAGTTAGGCTCTTGTTTTCACGCTATCGACAATTTGTTGCCGATAAATTTAAAATGATTTTATATCCCATGTTGTCATTTCGGCACGATTTGAGCCGGAATCAGAATCAATGTCCGAAAACATGGATTCCGGCTAAAAGCACGCCGGAATGACGCAGATTAATATTCGCTTGCCATCATTGGAATCAATGGTTTTCGTTAAAAGGCTTGCCGCATTCCGTGCATTTGCCGTTTTCAATGATGCCGGTGCAGGTGCCGTCCGGGCAAAGGACACGGTTATCCGGATCAAATTCGTCGCTCGAGACGCCGGCGGCTTTGGAGGGATTAATCAAAGAGACGCCGCATTGCAGACAATAGCGGCTCTCCGCCGGAATCGCGGCCCCGCAAGCGGAGCAGGTCTTTCCTTCGATTTCTTTATCACAGTGGGGACATTTCAACATAAGCTTAGCTCTTTTTTGAAGTGGTTATTTGAAAAGACGATATGAGTTGTTTCACCTTGACGCTTTTGCATTTCGGGCATTTGAACTTGGTCTGCTCATGTTCGGAAATCGAAAGGACCAGGGTGAATTTTTTACGGCATTTTTCACAATGAAATTCATAAGTCGGCATGGTTCATCTCCGTTTGAAAAGATAAAAGCGATCGGTTGTTCAGATAATATGAGTTTTTGGCGTTTTGTCAACAAGTATAACAAAGCCGGGGAAAGCCAGGGCTTCCTTGACCCGGACTCCGGTTTCGATTATATTGATAAAAATCCGGGCAATGGCAAGCGGTTTGCAGTTTAATAGTCCGGACCGGATGTTTGCAGAAACCTTCAGCCGTAATATTATGAATCTCTATGAAAATGGATCCCAATAAAGCTTTTTTAAAAAGCCTGGAATTCGGTTATTCTCTGCCGACGCTCTCGGTGGTGGCTTTAAAATTGGTGGAAATGGCCGCGGATGAGACCTGTTCCACCAGTGATTTAGCCCGTCTGATTGAGACCGATCCGGCCTTGACCGTGCGCCTGCTTAAACTGGCCAACAGCGCTTTTTTCAGGACTGGTCAGCCCATCACCACCCTGGAAGGCGCGATCATGCAGGTCGGTTTTCACCGCCTGCGGGTTATGGCTCTTTCGCTTTCTTTGCGGGATACTTTTCCCATGGGCAGGGTCGGGCCCATGGATTATGAAAAATTCTGGCGCAGTTCCATTTACCGGGCTATGCTGGCCAAAGCCTTGGCGCAGAACGTGAAAAGCTGCAATCCGGAAGAGGCTTTTACAGCCGGTTTGACTCTGGAAATCGGACTTTTGATTTTTTTCGATCTTCTGATCAAGGGCGAAGAAGAAAACGTCAATCTGGACCGGGAATCCCTGGAGGAGTTGCTGGAATGGGAAAAACAGGATTATCATATCGAACATCGTTCGATCGGGGAGACGGCTCTGCGATTTTGGAAATTTCCGGAAAGCATGATCGCCTGCCAGCAGCTTTACGGCCAAAAAGCCCTGGAACCCGGTGCTCCGATCCTGGCCCGGATTTGCGAACAAGCCCGGCGGTTATCCCTGATTTTATTTTTGCCTTCGCACGGTTTTAATACTTTTCTGAATGAAGCCGAACAATCTTTAGGCTTGGATATTAAAAATATTCATGAAATTCTTTGGGCCACTTTTGAAAAAGTGGAAGAGATTGCCGACAATCTGAAACTGGAACTGAACCGCGAAAAGGATTTGATGAATATTATGGCAAAAGCCAACGCGGCCCTCACTCAGATTTCAAGCAAGATGGGAGACTTGGCCGGGCAGGAGGAGCAAAAGCCTTTACCTTCTTTTGCAACCCTGAAAGAAGAGGGCAAGAACGTATCGCAAACCCTGCAAGCCGTGGCTCATGAAATCCGCAATCCGCTATTGGCCGTGGGAGGATTTGCCAAAAGATTGGCTTCAGCGTTGGATCCTCATTCGGACGGGGGTAAGTATGCCCAGGTTATTTTGCAGGAAGCCCTGCGTCTGGAAGAAGCTCTTTCCAAGATGACCCAGGAAGAAAAATAAACCGCCGTAAAAGCCGGCGATTTATTTTTTTGGTACTGACTGCTTTTTTCATTGCAACATGACCACGGTGGCAAACCGGCCCGATACTGCTCCTTCACCCCGATAGGAAAAGAACAGATCCCTGCGGCAGCGGGTACAAATACCCGCTGTTTCAATATGCCGCTCTTTCAGGCCGGCTTGCTGCAATTGCCAACGACTGACTGCCCAGAGATCGAAATAATCGGGTCGGATCATAAAACGTTTGAATTCCGTGGGGAAGATCTCGGCATAGCTGCGGAATTCAGCGCAACAAGGTCCCAGAGATGGGCCGATTGCGGCCCGGATTTCCTCGGCCGGGCTGCCGAACATTGCCTGCATCCGGCGAACGGCTGCGGCCAGGATATTTTTTTGATTACCCCGCCACCCGCAGTGGATATTGGCGACCACCCGTTTGACCGGGTCATAAAGGATCACGGCCTGGCAATCGGCCTGTTTGATCAAAAGACCGGTTTGGGTCAGATCGGTTAACAGAGCATCGGCTTTGGCCAAGGGCGCATCATGCGGACGGTTTTTTTCCTGGACCACCACGATTTCGGTACTATGGATTTGTTCCAGAAAAAATAGGTCGTGCGTTGCCATGCTGTGGGCGACAAGTTTCAAATTGGCGCGGACATTTTCGGGATTGTCCTGAGTGCCGAGGCTGCAATTGAGACTTTGAAACGGGGCCGGGCTTACCCCGCCCTGGCGCGTAAAAACCGCATGCTTCAGGCCTTCCCATTTCGCAAGCTCGGGAAATTCCAAGTAAGGAATTTCATAGGTCATGAAAGGGGGGGAGTGGTCCGGGGTTTGGCTTGAGGTTAGGGTGACCGTATTCTTTTTAAAATGCATGGGACATTGCTCAGGTATCCGGAAGTCGGAATTCTGTATACCTTCGTAATAACAAGTATTTATTAAGATAGCATTTAGGAGAGAGAGTAGAATTCAGTCCGACACAAACCGCCCTATTTATCGCTGCTTCCTTCCGGACCTGACGAGGTTCATAAGCGTTTGTTACGGATGGTCCACTCTCTCTCCTAAAAGCTAAAGGATGATCCTCTGCTGAATGAAGATCATCCTTGCTGACTTATCGATCAACCCGGATGGCTTAAATGACAGGGTTTCGTTCGCTCAATTTGGGACGCTATACATCCACCCGGTCTTTAAGCTCTTTGCCGACCTTAAAAAACGGAAGTTTTTTGGCATCGACATTAATAATTTCACCGGTTTTGGGGTTACGGCCTTGATAACCTTCATAATTTTTGATTTTAAAACTGCCGAAACCTCTGATTTCCACGCGCTCTCCTTGCGCCAATGCTTTTTCCATGTCGCCGAAGACCGTATTGACCACTTCTTCGGCTTTTTTCAAGGCAAGATTTTCCGCTTTGGCCAAGGCCTCGATGAGTTGGGATTTATTCATGGGTTTTCTCTCTATAAATGATTATTAAATCGATCGGTAAAAACTTAAATGGTTCAATCAAGCCGGTTATATCTAAGATAATGAAATCAAAAGCTTATGTCAAGCTTAAGTTTTTATTTTCATTTACCGCCAAAGGCGGTAAGGTAAAATAAAAATTTAAGGGAGCCAAGATGATCATCACTATAGACGGTCCGGCCGGTTCCGGCAAGAGTACGATCAGCAAACAGGCGGCTAAAGAACTAAATATTTTATACCTGGACACGGGCGCCATGTATCGAGCCGTGGCTTTTCAGGCCAAGCAACAAGGTGTTGATTTTCAGGACGGCAAAGCTTTGGGCGATTTATGCGCCGGATTGAACCTGCGTTTTCAGAAAGATAGCGAACAGTACCGGTTGTTTCTGGGCGCAGAGGATATTTCCGCGGTTATTCGCAGCCCGGAAATGGATATGCTATCTTCGGGAGTCTCGGCGGTAGCCGAGGTCCGAAGAGCCATGACCGAACTTCAACGTAAAATCGGCGCGCACGGCGACCTGGTGGCTGAAGGCCGGGACATGGGTACCGTGGTTTTTCCTCAAGCGGAATATAAGTTTTTTTTAACCGCTTCACCGGAAGCGCGCGCCGAACGGCGCTTTCGGGAACGCCGGGCCAGAGGCGAAGCGGTGGACCTATCCACGGTTGCGACTGAACTTAAAACCAGAGATGAACAGGACAGCCGACGGATTCTGGCGCCTTTACGGCAAGCGTCTGACGCAAAACTTATTGATACTACTGAATTATCTCCCGACCAGGTCACGACCTTGATTCTCCAAGCGGTCCGCGCGGATAATTTTGTAAAAGCTTGATCATCGATTCGGGGTCACCCCGGGCATTTTTTAGAAAAAAAATGACTAAATAGTTGATGTTTATATTAATATCTGATATTAAATTTTGGTTATGCGCATCCTGTAAAAGGGCTAAATTTTTGAGGGGGTACCAAGGTTGATGGAGAAACAAACAGACAAAATGAATGCAGAAACCATTATGAACAATCAAACCGAAACTAAAGAAACCAAAACGAACCAGGATCCCGCGGGTTCCGCGGCCGCTCTTCCCAATGCAGAAGGTTCAGGGGGAAGCAGAGATGAAAAAAATTTCATGGAACTGTATGAAGAGAGCCTGAAAAGCATTGAAGAAGGCGGACTGGTCACCGGCGTCATCGTGCATGTCGATAAGGAATTCATTCTGGTGGATATCGGCTATAAATCCGAAGGCCTGATTCCGATCCACGAATTTCTCGATGCCCAGGGCAATGTCACGGCCCGAATCGGAGACAAGGTAGATGTGTTTCTGGAAAGAAGAGAAGATGACGAAGGCAAAATCATTCTTTCCAAGGAAAAAGCCGCCAAAATGCGGGTCTGGGACGATATCAAGGCCATCTATGAGCAGAACGGCACGATCAAAGGCAAGATCGTTTCCAGGGTCAAAGGCGGTCTTTCCGTGGATATCGGCATTAAAGCTTTTTTGCCCGGATCGCAAATTAGCTTAAAACCGGTCAGGGATTTCGACTCTTTGATCAACACCGAGCATGAATTCAAGATCTTAAAATACAACAAACGGCGATCCAATATTGTGCTTTCACGCCGGGCCATTCTGGAAACGGATCGGGCCAGCCAGAGGGAAAAGACTTTAATCGCTCTGGAAGAAGGCGAAGTTTTAAACGGCACAGTTAAAAATATCACGGAATACGGCATTTTTATCGATCTGGGCGGCATCGACGGCCTCTTGCATATTACCGATATGTCCTGGGGCCGGGTCGGACATCCTTCCGAATTGTACAAAGTCGGCGATGAAATCACCGTTAAGGTTCTCCATTATGACCGGGAAAAGGAACGCGTTTCCCTGGGCCTGAAACAACTGAAAACCGATCCCTGGCTGAATGCCGAAGAGCAATACGCGATCGGCACCAAACTGGTCGGCCGGGTAGTGAGTCTGGCGGACTACGGCGCTTTTATCGAGGTTGAAGAAGGCATCGAGGGTCTGGTGCATGTGTCTGAAATGTCTTGGACTCGGAAGATCCGGCATCCTTCCCAAATCGTCAAGGCCGGCGATGAAGTCGAGGCGGTCGTCTTGAGTATTGACGCGGCCAACAAACGTATTTCTTTGGGCATGAAACAGGTGGAACCCAATCCCTGGGATGTCATCGGCGATAAATATCCGGTCGGCACCATCATTGAAGGCCGGATCAAAAACATTACGGATTTCGGCCTTTTTATCGGGATTGATGAAGGCATCGACGGTCTGGTGCATATTTCCGACATTTCCTGGACCAAGCGCATTAAACACCCCTCGGAAGTGTATAAAAAGGGGCAGGAAGTTCAGGCCGTGGTCCTGAGTATCGACAAAGCCAACGAACGGTTCTCGCTGGGCATCAAGCAGTTGGCTCCCGATCCATGGGAAGCAGTGCCGGTCAAATACAAACCCGGCACCCGGGTCACGGGCATGGTCACCAATATCACCGATTTCGGTATTTTTGTGGAATTGGAAGAAGGCATTGAAGGCTTGATCCATGTTTCGGAAACGTCCAAGGAAAAGGGCGCCAATCCTTTAAGCCGGTTCAATGTCGATGATGTCATTGAAGCCAAGGTTATCAATGTCTCCAGCAAAGACCGTAAAATCGGTCTTTCCATCAAAAAATTGGAAGAGAGCGAAGAAAAAGAGATCTACCAGAGTTATCTGGACGGTCATAACACCGCCACTTCCAACCTGGGTGAATTATTAAGACGCGAGATGCGCGAGAAAGCGGCATCCGCCGAGCAATCCGAAGCGGAATCGGCGCAAGAAAACCGGAAAGAAGAAAACAACAACCCTACGGACAAAGCCTAAATGTTTTTTTGCAGGAACAAAAAAACATGAAATAATTTTTCGACCCTGAAAAGCGTAGGATCGAAAAATCATGTATTTCGGCTGACCGGAACAGAAGTTCCGATGGGAACAGGAGTTCGGGGTTTTTTGAAATACACTTTATCAGCAACGGCCTTGAGAATCGAATCGTAAAATTCCCAAAGGCTTATTTTTAGAAATCCCCATGTCGATGTTGTGGAACTAAGCGCTTAAGAGCCATTTTAATTATATTTATGAAAAAACATCCTGTATTGCTTACTTTGCTTATCTTAAGCGGCGTTTTTATGGTGATCGCCGTCGTGATT
>Ga0105099_10001507_pt1 | contig 14475 bp, 9 predicted proteins | sample PPLLak3cmMay2015_2_FD_79138 | JGI IMG/M metagenome (GOLD analysis project Ga0105099, IMG submission 79138) | Freshwater sediment microbial communities from Prairie Pothole Lake near Jamestown, North Dakota, USA - PPLs Lake P8 Core (1) Depth... | ecosystem: Environmental > Aquatic > Freshwater >... | reverse complement strand
CGGTGGTACCAGTGCATGGTCGTCAACCTGGAGCTTCACAACCGTTATAAATACACCACTGGCGCCAGTCCAGACATCCCCGGCAGATGCTGCTGCGAACATTATCATTTCACCGGTCCTGTCGTGGAATGTTGTCGCAGATGCATCAACCTATACCGTTCAGGTTTCAACAGCATCCGATTTTTCATCAACCATTGTTAATCAAGCAGATATTACTTCTACGAGTTTTACGGCATCAGGCCTAACAAACAATACCCGATACTACTGGCGTGTAACTGCTACGAATAACGGCGGTACCAGCGCATGGGCTGCTACCTGGTCATTTACTACCATACCGGCATCCCCGTTACCCCCTATCACCATTTCCCCTGATTCAGGCGCGCTTGATGTTATTGCTACACCTACTCTTTTGTGGCATTCAGGGCAGAACGCCTCTTCGTATCATATTCAGCTTTCAAAAGATGTTTCTTTCGCTTCTATAATGTTCGATTCCAACACTATCCATGATACACTGCTTTTACTTTCAGCTTTGTCAAAAAGTACCTTATATTTTTGGCGGATTTCCGCAGTAAACGCCTCATCCCAAAGTCCCTGGTCGTGCAGTATGCCGTTTACAACAATATGCGAGTTGCCGGAAACGGTTGTTGCCGTGCCCGAAGGAAATGACACTCTTACGATAGACAGCCTTTTGTGTAAATGGAATAGGGCAAACCCGCGCGTAACAAAATATCACCTTGAAGTTTATTCTGACTCGATTCATAGTACCTTGATGATCTCTGATTCAACCATCGCTGATACGTGTTGCGTGATCAGGAGTTTATCCGACAATCGGACTTTCTGGTGGCGTGTGCGAGCATACAATATAGCAGGATGGGGTCAATTTTCAAGTGATCAGCGGATAATCGTTCGTATTCCAACGACCGCTGTTGTACCTCTATCCTTCACGATTGCATTGGCCGGATCATCTATTAAGAACGGCTATCTTCGCTATGCAATACCGAAACAATGCGCAGTTTCTCTTGTTGTGTATGATATTCGAGGCAGATCCGTTTGGGCGTATGTTTCAGACAACCAGTCGCCGGGATTTTATACTGTCAATATGAGCCGGACAGTAATGGCATCCGGGCGATATTTTCTACGGTTTGTTGCGGGTGATTATAAACGCACAATACCGTTTTTAAATAATTGATACAAAGAGGAATCAGCATATAACCGGCGGCGTAACTGTCGGCCGCGATACAATTGTATTCTTGAGAAGTAAGGAGGATCGAATGAGAAAAATATGTACCGGATTTATCACCTGTCAGTTCGTCCTTGCCATGCTCTCCGGTTCAACCGCCCAGTGGCAGCATACCAACGGCCTCAACGACGTTCGCATCAACGCCCTGTCGGCAAATGGAACGTATCTTTTTGCGGGCGCCGCGGATAGCGGCGTGTTTCGTTCCGACGACAGTGGCGCGAGCTGGCTGAGGGTCAATACCGGTCTGACTAATCTGAACATTCAGGCGCTCGCCATAAGGGGAACGTATCTTTTTGCCGGGACTCGGGATAGCGGCGTGTTTCGTTCCGGCGACAACGGCGTGAGCTGGTTTGGGGTAAACACCGGAATCTCAAGCATGACTATTCAGGCTTTTGCCGCAAACGACACTTTTCTTTTTGTCGGAACAAATGGGGGTGGGGTGTGTCGTTCCTACGATAATGGAACGCAGTGGCTTGCAGTCAACACCGGCCTGATTTTCAATAATATTTACGCTTTTGCAGTCAGCAGTATCTATATCTTTGCGGGAACCTGGGGCGGCAGTGCATTCCGTTCCGACGATAACGGAATGAATTGGGATTTAGTCACTAACGGCTTTGCAGATCCCCGGGAGAACATAATTCCTTATGCTTTTGCGGTGGTAGACACCTTTATCTTTGCGGGTACCGGAGGAGCCGGAGTATTTCGTGCAAAAGACAGCGCCGGTGTGTGGTTTCCGATGAACATGGATCTGCCGGACTCGGCATTTGTCACGGCTCTTGCAGAAAGTAAGGACACTCTTTATGCTGCAACGGGAAGCGGCGTCTTTCGCACTCCGGACAACGGAGAAAATTGGTTCCCGGTCAATGAAGGATTAACGGACACCGTTGTTTATTCTTTTGTAGTAAACAGAGGGAATCTTTTTGCCGGGACGATAAACGGCGTCTGGAAGTTTCCATTGACTGATCCGGTGACGAATTTGGCTGAAAAAAATGGACACCTTGTTACCGCCGGTTCTAACACGCGCACCATTACATTGAAGTGTTCGAGTCCATTAACCCCGCATACAACATTTAATTACGCCACGGGCTACGGAAAAAAAGGGATTATTTCCGTGTATTCACCCTCCGGAAAGATGCTTTTTTCAAAAGATATTTATGGTGACGGAGCATTAGTCTGGAATACATCGAATCGGTCGAGCGGGGTATATTTTGCCCGATTAAGCGCGGGAGCAACGTATGTAACCTTAAAGATGGTATTACCAAAATAATTAGTTTCTGTTATAAATTGACATGTTTTCAGGTCTTGGATTGATAACCGGGTCGAGTCGAGGAGTAAAAAACAACCCGACGATCCGGTGAGGAACCGAGGGGTTGTTTTAAGGTCATTATGAGAAGAAAAGACTCATAATACATTATCATATATGAGGTCTGTCGCTCATGTAAAAGTAGTTATTTATTTGTAAGTATGGATATTTTTTTGTTCATAGTGAATCCCTTCACGGAAAGCTGTAGTATATAAAATCCTCGTGAAATATTTAGCCCTCTCAGTGACACTGCATTGTGTCCGGCAGAACCGTTGTTTTGGGAGAAAGTATGCACCTTTTTTCCGTTGAGGGCATAGACGATCAGGTTGTAAGCTCCGGAGAAGGGGAGTGATATGTGCACAACCCCCTTCTGGCACGAGAAAATATCCAGAACATTTTGGGCAGACTGATTGGTTGCCATACCGGAGTTGTCCATTTTTTGTTTCTGGCTCTCCACGGGACCGGTACCTGTCGGGACATAGTTCGGGTTTGACGAAATAACGATTTTATCAATTATAAAACCATCTTCGCGCATCCATACATTTACCGTATGTTCTCCCTTTTCGGAAACGTTAAAATAGGCTGCACGCCCGTCCGTATCGGTTCTTGACCACCGCCATCTGGTCGTGAAAGAAGATATCCGGTCGCAGGTCGCGGTTTCTTTTCCATCGATACCGGCATGGTACGAATCGTCGCTGCCCGATGGTCCGATGCCCCGTGCCCAGATATACTGCTTTCCGGTCTTGACAAAGGTAACCGAATAGTCCATCCGGGGGCTTTTAACTGCATAGCCGGTGTTTATACTGGTGCCATTGTTCTGAAGTGCCTGCATGGCGCCCTCACCTGAATATCCTGCAGAAAAAACTTTTTCCCAGTTGTGGCCGCTTTGTATGGTATTCGTCATGAAATGTTCCGCCTCAATTGAAACGATACCGTTTGCACCCGAATCCTGAAGGAAGGCATTATTCGATGCTTTTACCACCGTGAATTTAAACACAGAGCTCCAGCCGCTGGTCCCATTGGCGTTAGTGACATTGACGCGCCAGTAATAAGTCGTATTGTTTGCAAGAATGTTAGCCTCATACGAGCTCGTTGTGATTCCGGTCTGGTGTATTATCGTTGTCGCAAAATCGGAAACGATTGATATCTGCACCGCATACGACAGCGCTTCCGGGACTTCGCTCCACGTAAGCGAGGGATTAATAACGACACCGGTCGCACTGTTGGACGGCCACCAGAGAACAATTGGACAGGGTATCGTTCCGGCAACGGTTGTGAAATGTCCGGGCGATGACCAGTTGCCGGCGCCGTTTGCATTGGTGGCATTGACGCGCCAGAAATAGGTCGAATTATTTGACAGACCGCTTGCTGTATACGAAGTCGATGGGATTCCGGTCTGGTTTACGATCGTCGTCGCAAAGCTGGAAACGGTTGATAGTTGCACCGAATACGATGTCGCGGCGGAAACCGGATTCCATGTCAGCGCCGGTGCGATTGCAACGTCCGTAGCGCCGCTGACCGGAGCAGACAACACCGGTGCTGCGGGGACCACCGGCGTTATACCGTATTCGCAGGCGCCTAAAGAAAAGCCTGCCGATCCGGGCCGGGTATTTCCGTCAATATCGGTAGTGACAATAGCCGAAAGATCAGCCCCTTTTCCGATACAGGGAGAGGTCTGACTGAGATGATAATTTGATGACGACACGAAAACCGGGTTAGCGCTGATACCATGAACGTCAAGGCCAAGCGCCTGCCAGTTGGCGAACGAACCGACAAAATTACCCGCCCATTTTCCCATATCATTTACAAAATGTTCATCGTTATAGTCGATGGTATGATTAGTCGAGCGAAGATCGAACGCCCAGTTGAAATTGCTGAAAATATTATTTTTAATGTCAAGCGCCGGTGAAGGGTATCGTGTATCATCCTCAAGAATTGCGGCTGCCTGACCGCCTGAGACTGGTGTCACAAACGTGTTATTATAAATTTTATGGTGACCGCCGCGGTTAGGGTTGTCGCGTAAAGAAATAAACGATTCAAAGAAGTTGGGACTCTGGCTGCCGGAGTACTGCGGGGTAAATAAATTGTTATAAATTTCTACACCCTGGGATGCGCCGCTGAGATATATCAATGCGGTCATAGCGCCGCCCGACCCCGAAACCTGAGAAAAATCACCGTAAAAGCGGTTGTTGAAAATTTTAAACCCGTCGATATAGCGATCAAATGACGCGGCAACGTCAGGCGTATTGTAGTACTGTATACCGTCACCATGCACTTCCCCGCTCAATTGGGAATGGAAGTCATGCAGGTTATTATTATATACCTGAACATTATGCATAATCGACGAGGCTGCGCCGGGTACGAATCGTATACCGAATGCACAGGCTGATATGTCGTTATGATGGATAAAAAAATCATTGAAATCGCCGGTCCGTTCGGTTATAACATACAAGCATCCCCAGCTTTGCGGCGCGAACGTGTTGTTACTCAGCTCGAAATAGGAACAGTTGGAAAACGTGAATGCTATAATGCCGTTTGCAGCGATCATTCCCGCATTAATGAACCGAAGATCATTGATATGCACATGATTTTTCTCAGATGCATATAAAAGGGTTTTCTGAAACAACTCACCGTCAAAGGTCGGCTGTGCCCAGGCGCTCCCCGCATACCAGGTGTGGTCGGTTGTATAGGTGTCGGTGTTTCCGGCAGTGCCACTGTTGGCGATGGTAAACGGCAGAGCTGCCGCCGGCCAGGTGACGCCGCCTTTAAAAATAAAAACATCGCCGGGCACATGCGTATATGACGCGGAAAAACCGTTCATACCGGGACAAAGCTTCCAAGGTGTAGACTTGGATATTCCGGAGTTCGTATGCGCCCCGGTGGAATAGTCTATGTAATACGTGTTTCCAAAAATAACAGTAGAAACAAAAAGTACGATTCCAACAAAATTTTTAAACATTTTAACCTCTTTTGTAAAGTGTTTAAACTAGTCAATTCACTCTATTCGTTCCTCCGGAATTACTATGGATACTCCATATTTTATAAGCGTTGCACACTTCTAACGCGTTATGGTATTATCCGAAATCAGTATTTTACTTACCCCGCATTCTTTAATGACGTTTTCGGAAATCCCCCGACTCCGCATGAATTTTTCTACAGCCAGCGGCTTTATTCTTCTATGGGTTGAAAGAAGGCCTTTCTCGTACTCCAGTTCGCCCTTATCACAGAACCTTCTCACCGTATCTATGTGGACCCCAAGAATTGTCGCCACTTCTCCGGTTGAAAAAGTATTTTTTATTGCCGATATCATTCCGTTTCTCCCTATAAAACTGTCATGGTTTATTTTAGTATTAAAAAGGTGTTTAATCTGAACGCCGTATACTCGTATAGTAGTAATATAAGCTAAAGCGGTTAAACTGTTATACTGGAAAATAGCGTGTTTATTACAGAGAAAATCTATGTAGTATGCGTCTAACAGTGTCCGATTTAAAAAAAGCCTTCAGGTAAAATCAAAGCCTTACAGGTTTTTCAACAATGGGTGCGGGAAGAATGGGAGGTTTTCGAACAGAAACTACGTAGAAAATAAGGGAATATCGGGATTAAGAGGAATCCCGGGAGAGAATTATCTTTCTGGCGGTTATAGCAGAATAACTGATTTTATATCTAATCTAAAAAAGTAACATTAGAGAAATTTATTCGTTTGAATACGCACAGATTATTATTGAAGATATGATGTAACTATAATAAAGATAATTTCTTACAAGTCACGGTGCGGTATTTTTTTTCAGGAACGGTGAGGGGAGGTAGGGGGTGTAAGAGAGGTAAGTTTTAACGATTTTTAATAATCATCCGACTTTTGGAGTAGACTCAACTTTTAATTTAGAGATTTGAGATAGGTTGCCAGATTGACTTCTTTTCTTGAAATATCAAGTTTTTTCCTGATATTGTTTCTATGGGTTTCTATGGTGCGCGGGGAAACATGCATTGCTTCAGATATCTGTTTTGAACCGAATCCATTTTTTATCATATTGCATATATCAATTTCTTTCTGGGTAAGACTCAGTATCCGGGATGAAATGGTATTACCGAAGCTGGAGGTTATTTCCTGTAGATTCGCTTCCAGAATCTTGATGTAGCGCTCCTCAAGAAGACTTCCTTTGCTTTTAAGCTTTTCAATCACCGGTTTCAATAAATGATCGATATTGGCCTGGACCTGTTTTTCTATTCTTTCTCGTTCATCCCGGTTCTGATTCATGATTTCTCGTAAGGCGGTATTCTTTTGTTCCAGAAGAACATTCTGTTCCATAAGTTTTTCCTCGCTGTCGTGAAGAGCTTTTTCAGCCTTTTTTCTCTCCGTGATGTCCCTGATATTGCACTGGATGACTTTTACACCCTCAACGAGATAAACGTTGCTGACAAACTCCACCTCAACCAAACCGCCGTTTTTTTTAGCAAGAGGCATGCTTTCATAATGAATATAGCCTTTTTCCTGTAATTCTCTGAATCCGGCTTTGCTTAGAGCCGTATCTTTAAACGCACCAATCTCCCAAATCTTTTTACTCAAAAATTCCTCTTTGGAATATCCCAGCATTTCTATCAGGTATGGATTGACATCGTTTATCAGACCCGTCACTGCATCTAAAATCAAAACCCCATCTTTTGCGGCCTCAAATAACCTTCTGTAGCGGTTTTCCGATACATTTAAAGCCTCCAGGGCTTTTTTATGAATGTCCGCCTGCAAAAACATCTTTTCTTCAATGTTCTGCCGCGCAGCATGTTCTTTATTAACTTCCTCTGTCAGCGTCAGAATCGTTTTTTCAGGCTCGTGAAGCTGGTTTTGAATGTCCATTTTCATAGATACTTCCTAACCCAGACAAGCTGGACTTTAGTTCTTTGACCTTATTATACCTAGCAGCAGAATAAGAACATAAGAAATGATTTTCTGTTGAAAAATGTCAGAAAATTATTTCTTAGGTTATAATGATTCAGGGAAGATTTTGATTCCCAATTATTTCGCATTTATAAGAAATGATTTCTCATAAGCTGGAATGTTTCTTTTCAGTAACTTATCAGCCTGGTTCTGCACCTGAATCAGTTGTAGCAAATGAACTCCCCTTATAAAATTATTATGTTTTTCATTATAATAATGGTACAGTTTGGGATAAAAACAGGTCCTACAATACTTATATGCAATATTTATACCATTTCTTAAATCCCAGGTAAAATCCGGATAGAAACCAATTTTTAAAACACAATAGAGTATATGGCACCCTTTTTGCATTATTAATATTAAACAGCATCTTAAAAATGCTTGCCTTCTTACTAAATAGTAGAGGTTTTACATACATATTCCCAAAATCGCTACATGCGGTTGTAGGATAACAATAATGCCTGGAATCAGCGCTATTTTTAAGAAATCCGGCAGTAAACCAATATCTGCCGGTTTTTGTTCGAAGATAAGAAAAGAGATGTTGCATTTTCCATTTTACGCATCTCGACAGATTATTGCCGGGAAGTCGGCAAATATCGGTTTTACCGGATATGAAGATTATCCGGTAAAAATCATAGACCATAAGAATTTTAATCTGGTTTTAGAAGGCAGAATTTATAACCTCGAAAAGAATTCCCTGGAAAATAAACTGATCCACATTGCAGAAGCGCAGATCGAAGCGGGTAACGAATTTAATGATGAATTAAAGAGATTTCTGCTTACCGCGGAAGGTGAATTTATAATCATCATTTATGATAAGTTAAAAAAACGGGTTATTCTCGCAAACGATGTGATGGGCAGGCTCCCGCTGTACTACTTTCAAGATACCGAATCGCTCCTTTTTTCCCGGGAGCTCAAATTTATTCTGCCATTTTTATCGCAGATAGAATTTAACAGGGATGGAATCCTGGAATATCTTCTTTACGGTTTTCCTTTCGAAGAAAATACCCTGATTGAGAAGATAGGTTTTTTTCCTTCCGCAACGTATATGTGCTTTGACATGGTGTCCGGAAAAACGGTTAAAGATTTCTACCATGTTCTGAATATCGATACCTGTACAAATTTCGGAGACCGTAAAAAGATGGCTGCGGATATGTGTCAAATTTTCCAGGACGCGTTGTCCAACAGGGTCAATTGGGTAAATAAAAATAAAACAATAGTGTCACTCAGCGGCGGGTTCGATTCGCGTGCGACACTGGCGGGTATAAAGAAACTGGGACTTAATCCCACGGCGGTCACCGCACAATCCAAAGAGGAATGTTCTGCGCGGGAGGTGGCAGGGTATATCGGGGCGGAAGTGTACGTAATCCCGCAAGGCCATGATGAAAAGGAGCGATCCTTTGCCGATATTGTTTTCCTGAAGGATGGGCTGGATTGCCACCCGAATCTGGGGCAATTATATCAAAATCTTCAGAACTTACGGGATTGTTTCGGTGGGGATGTTGTTTATTTCACCGGTATTAGTGGCGGGGAGATAACACGGCAAAGCCATCCCACGGCCGGATTATCATCACTGAATTCTCTGGTACGCTATCTCTTGAAGGCAAATGACTCGTACTTATATTCAACCAAAAAGGTTGCAGCGATTGTACGGAAACCTGAAAATCAAATACGGAAACACCTGCAAAGGCACCTGGAAACCTTTCCCGAAAAAAACATTTATCGGAAATATATACGGTTCAGGCATGAATTCGATGTGCGATTTGCCGGAGAAGCAGAAGATAGAAACAGATTCTATTTCTGGACGATTTCTCCCTTTTTTGCCTTCCCATTCTTCAACTATGTCATGAGCATTGACGAAAACAGGAAAACCTCCTGGCTGTTCAGAGACTTCCTTTTCAGCATCGATCCGAATACCTGCAGGGCAAAGTATTTTAATTACCATTTGCCGCTCAACAGCTCGTTTGTCCTTTGGGTATTTGCTTTTGTGGAAAGGATTATCAGGCACGCCTTTGTAAAAAACAGGATTAGACAATGTGGACGGTTAATAAAAACTTACCGGCGGCTGATTCATGGTTCGAATGTGGAAGAGAAGAGATGCATACAGAAGATCAGAGAAGAACTACTCGATTTACTGAAAAACTCAAAACCGATCAAGAGCTTTTTTAATCATCCCGATTTACCGAACCTGATTAAGAGAGAGGATGATATCCAAGGCCTCGAACGATTGCGGATTGTTTTCATCTATATAGACCGCGCAACCCGTTGGCATGCCACGCTCGGTGAACAATCGACCGCGACTATTTCATGATGAATCGTAGAATGTTTCTGACCGCGGCAATAATAGCTTTCATGATATTTTTAGGCCTGTATATGGTTCGCGAACCGCTTCGGCACGGAGTGTTTTTGTTCTTGAGTCCGGACCGGCCAATACAGGCAGAAGTGCTGGTTATTGAAGGGTGGCTCTCCGATTGTACACTCAAAGAGGCTGCGGGAGAATTTTTGCGGGGCAATTATTCCTATTGCCTTGTCAGCGGTGGTAAAAACCATTCTTCACACATACCAATGAAGGTCCTCATGCATTATGGCATTGATTCTGTTGTTATAAAAGTTACCGAAGCAGAGACTGTAATGGGACACAACACTTATTATATGGCTCTTGCCACCCGTCAGTGGCTCCAAACGTATGATCCAAAAGTATCGACTATGAATATCTTAACGGCAGGTCCGCATGGACGCAAATCATGGATGATATTCAGGCGGGTTTTCGGGCAGAACTATTCAATTGGCGTACGTTCTGTTTCAATTGAACAATGTGATGATGCCCTGTGGTGTGGATCAAACAAAGGGGTGCGCACGTTGGTCAAATATGGGATCGGGTATATATACGCCATGCTATGGCCATTTAAAAAATAATGTTGTGTGATTACGGTACTATCTTTGTACTACACGAAAACCGATGATGTACCCCCTGTCATACGGAGGCCATCCTCCATTTCGTATTCCCGAGCATAAAAGCAGGTCACTATCCATTATAGAATACGATCCGCCACGCCCTATCCGGGCACTACCGTTTGCCGGCCCGGTTGGGTTATCCTGCGCGGCGCTTGTATACGTTCCATTCCAGTCATTCAACCATTGCCATAAATTTCCAACCATATCGTAGAGTCCCCAGGCATTAGGTTGTTTACTGCCAACCGGCCAGGTATGGTTATTGGAGTTTAGATGCCAAACAGCATTGCCATTAATAGCCATCGTGTCCGGCTGGGTAATTGGAGGATATGAACGGCCCCAATAAAAATCCGTCGTTGTCCCGGCGCGACAGGCGTATTCCCATTCCGCTTCCGTTGGGAGCCTGTAGCCGTTGTTATGTATGTAAATTTGCAGGTTGGAAAGTCCGGTGCATCCATCGCCAGGCGTTCCGGAGATACCATTATAAGAATAAACCGTATCTTTCTGCTCCAGCTTGCTCCGCTGATTGCAGTAAAGAACAGCATCAAACCATGTAACATGTTCTACCGGTAAAGCATTATCACCTTTATACAATGAGGGGTTTTTTCCCATAACTCTCAGATATTCGCCCTGAGTAACGTCGGTATTGCTCATTTTAAAAGCGGATACTGTTACACTGTGAATAGGGGTTGCCTCCAGTTGTTGACACCCCATCAAGAACGTGCCGGCCGGGATAGACAGCATGCTATCCGGCGTAATACCTGTGCCGACATCCAATGTAGTAGTAAAATTGACCTGATTTCCATATATCGTCCCCGCGCTATTGGTGGCGTATGCCCGCACGTAATAAGTTGTCCGCGCTGTTAATCCGGTTATTGAACTTGAAAAAGCTCCTGTTCCTGTGCCGTCGATGGTTTTGTGGTTCGCGATTACTGGATTTACGGATGTATTCCAGCAAACTCCACGAGCTGTAGAAGTTGCTCCTCCATCACTGCTGACATTTCCACCGCCTGTTGCGGCGGTTTGTGTTATCGAGGATACCTCTGATGTGGTGACTGCCGGATATGCGGCGCCTGACCATGATGGCATGGCAGAAGAGGTAACCTGTAAGAATTGACCTGGTTGACCAACAGGCACCATTGTCCAGGCAGCACCATTCCAATATTGCATATCACCCGGAACGGTTCCTTCCGGAAAATAGCCGGTTGCTCCGGTCGCGCCGTTTAAGCCCTGATCGCCTTTATCGCCTTTAAGCCCTTGCGCCCCTTCAACTCCCTGGTTGCCCTGATCGCCTTTATCGCCTTTAAGCCCTTGCGCCCCTTCAACTCCCTGGTTGCCCTGATCGCCTTTGTCGCCTTTTAGCCCTTGCGCCCCTTCAATTCCCTGGTTGCCCTGATCGCCTTTGTCGCCCTTTAGCCCTTGCGCCCCTTCAATTCCCTGGTTGCCTTGATCGCCTTTATCGCCTTTTAGCCCCTGCGCCCCTTCAGCTCCCTGGTTGCCCTGATCGCCTTTATCGCCCATGTGCCCCTGCGGCCCCACGATATTCGTCACCACAACCCATGTTCCCGAAGCCTTCGAGTATACATTGCCGGTTACTGTATCCAGAAAATAATCGTCGTCCCTGCCAAACCCGTTCGTCGGAACCCCCGAACCGCTGTGCCATTTCGACGCAACGTCACTCACGTTGCTGGTCAACAATATCACCGGAGCAAGATGTCCTTCCTTGGAATCGAAAATTACTGTAAGCCCGTCATCCGACGTCAACGCAACACCCTTAAACGTCCCGCTCTTCAATTCAGTGGTCAGATCAATCTGTATCACTTTTTCAACATCAGCATTACCGAGCGCCTGAGTCGCCGCAACCGCCGCATCAACGGGGATCGAAGTCAACCGTACGTTGTTTTCCGGTGCGGTAATATCGGAAGTCAAGCGCTGTACCTGCAACGTGCCGGGACTGGTAAGGCCCTTAACATACAGCAGCAGTTTCGCCGATGCAATATTCGATATGTCGATTCCCTGCGTCTGGAAGGTAATCCACACAACACTCTGCTGCGAGCCGCCGTCGACAAAAAGGTCATTCTCCGTACCGCTATACCCGGCAGCCGAAGCGTCGCCGTCTTTGAGTATAAAAACCGGGGTGGCTATGTTCTGAGCGAATGCCGCTGATGCAAACAACAGTGCAATTATAAGAAAATGCGTACATTGTTTCATAAAACTCCGTCTTAGTTATAATTAGAAAAATTTATTACCTGTCTATTCGTTCCGCTGGTAAATATTGCAATATACGATCCTTTTCCAACCACTCCTTGCAAGGGCACAATACACGAATGGTTTACGGCCGTCCGACAAATCAGTTTACCTGCTATGGTGTAGAGGATAATCTCGCCACGTTCTTTTGGCATAAGATCGACCGTCAACCGGCCTTGTTTGTTGCTTAGTATGAACCGTTGAGCGTTGCGTGTCTTACCGCTTATGAGCGTAACCGACGTCTGCGTATCACGCCAGGTATAGACAATGCTGTGCATGAGCGTCCGATTTCCGTCATACGCTTCTTCACTGGTCCGGTTGCCGAATCCGTCATACGCATACGCCAGCGAGTCCGTCATGCCTGTACCCACGCCGTCGCGCTCATACATGACCACCGAATAGAGTGAGCCCGCAGTATAACGCATGAACGTCGTGCTGATGCAATACCAACTGCCGCCGCTCAAGCGCCACTGCTTTTCTGTAGCGACCGTCGATTCGGGGTTGTAGGTAAAGATAACCGCCTGCGTTGCATCGTATGATGATGCAATCAGCTCGTACAAAGAGTCTGCAATCGTTTTTCCCTGTGTATTCAGCGTGTAACGGTGATAAAATGTCTTGACTCCGGCGGGAGATAGCCGCTGCTCTTCAATTTTCCTGTCTTGCCCGTCGTAGAGCAGGCTGTCGGTAAACCGAAGCGTGCCGTCCTTCTTCAGCATACGAACCGCCAGGAGTTTCCCGTTGCCATATACATACCGGACAATCGTCAAGGTGTCGGTGCCGGCGAGGAGAAGCTCTTCGGTGCAATTTCCGCTGATATCATAGGTAAACGTAACGCTGCTCATGGGCGCAGTCATGCTGTCAGAGCCGCTCCACACGCGCGCCAGAACACGATTGCCGTTCGCATCGTAGGTGTAGCCGGTTAGGAATACCGTGGTACCGGTTGCACCATAGTTGCTACGAAGCTCGGATTCGAGCAGAAACCGCTCCGCACCAAAGCAGAATGAAGGAGCAAGAAGAAAGACCACTATTGTGATTAACGCTGTTTTTCTTCGCATGCCGTCTCCCGTTCCAAAAAAAAATCTTATTGTAAGTCCTCAACAATACTAACCCGGCAGAGCCGGAAGACTCTGTAGTTCAAATTATCTACGATAAAACGTAGATAATTTTCACACAGAGTCTAACAACCATTACCGCATGATAGCGATTTTAAGCACTGAATTAAATGTGGTTGTTGTAAAGCGGCAGAGATACATGCCGGAAGGAATCCGGTCGCATGAGTGATTGCCGCGAATAGCGACAGAATAACTTCCCGGATTCTGATAGCCGTTTACCAGTGTAGCATAGCGACGACCGGCCAGACCCAGGATTTCCAGTGTAACCCGCCCAGGCATGTTAAGCTCATAGCGGATATTTCCGGATATATCAATACGAAGTATTTTATTACCTAATGGAGTTGTCGTGAATGGGAAGGATTTCCACTGGATTCCAAGCGAATCCTCTGAAATTAACCGTGCGTAAATATCCGAGTTGTTATTCCGGAAGTCCTGCCATGTAACAATGGCTTCGGCGGTGCACATGTCGGAGACAATAACCGGATTGGTCTGATCACTTTGGCTAGAGCAAACCGCTATTCCGCTTGTTCCTGCGTTGGTAACGCCGTCTGTGGTTACCCATTGAATGTAAATATTGCTTGCCGCATTGCGATGATCCTCCCATGCAATAATGGCTCCGCCCTTGTATTCAGGGGCAATTTGGGGATTCACCTGGTCTGCGGTATCGGTGCAGATAGAAACACCGGTCGCG
>Ga0105099_10001506_pt1 | contig 14501 bp, 11 predicted proteins | sample PPLLak3cmMay2015_2_FD_79138 | JGI IMG/M metagenome (GOLD analysis project Ga0105099, IMG submission 79138) | Freshwater sediment microbial communities from Prairie Pothole Lake near Jamestown, North Dakota, USA - PPLs Lake P8 Core (1) Depth... | ecosystem: Environmental > Aquatic > Freshwater >... | reverse complement strand
CGTTGGACAATTTCATCGCCTAGAACTCCTTCCGAGTGGTCTCGGAAGAATTCTAGGAGATTCACAGCAGAGTTCACGATGTCCTTACGGTTTTACAGTTCACGATGTGCTTATGGAAACCCAGTAATGTCTTTATTATGCTTTAGCTGTATTGACAATCGGCTACATAACGCAACGCGAAAGGGCGAAAAGAGCACTATTGAACGGCTGATTGTTAAAGGTGTAGATGTTAATGCTAAGGATAATCGAGGAAATACGCCACTGCACAAGGCTGCTATTCAACATATGGACATAGCCGAATTACTGATCACAAATGGGGCAGACGTAAACACAAAAAATAAATATGGTTATACCCCACTGCACGAAGCCGCATCCGCGAGAAATTTGGATGTCGCCAAGTTACTTATCGCCAGGGGTGCGAATGTAAACGCAAGAAATAATGCCGGAGATACGCCATTGAATAGAGTCGTCACCAACTGGGGAATATCGGCGTATTTAGTTCTACGGAGCTACAAACCTGCGCCCGGGAGCAAGAATGCTATGATAGAGCTACTTATCGTTAATGGTGCAGATATAAATACTAGGAACAACAATGGGTATACGCCCTTACAATTAGCTACACTTGGAGGTGATTCGCTCTCGGAAACGGCTGAATTACTCATTAAATATGGTGCAAAGAAATGAAGCGCGCCATATGGAGTGGAATATAATCTTGAGATTGAAGAACCTGCACCTGAAATATCTCTTGCAGATATGTGGAGTTGAATTGAAATCCTCAAAAATGCTTGCTTTCAATATCATGTGGAACAGGGCAAGAGAGTAGGGTGAACTGCAATCGAAGTTTTCTTCCTTTGAAGATGCCTCTAGATGGTACCAATCCTTTAGGCAATTGGAATGGATGTATTTCGAAAGGATCGTTTTCATTTTACTCCAAGGCGGAAAGCGGAACTCTGATTATGGAGATAACTCGGAATATGGAGATCTGACCTACTCCTTTCCACTCTGAGTATTACCTATGAAGCAAAAGATATTAGTTTATTTCGGGGCATTTTTCGTCCTCTTCCGGGATAAACACGACAAAAAGTTGACACGCCGCCCAAAAAGCCAATTATAAAATAACCCGCAACTCCTTCATTATCTAACCATTAGAGCGGCCGCGTGATTTTAAATCCCCGGACTTCAAATCCGGCATGGCTTCTGACGAAGGGGCCAGGTAGGTTCGATTCCTACATCCTCCCGCCAATTTGGCATCGCTTCTGACGAAGGGGCGTGAAGGTTCCTCAAATCTTCGCTCGAATCATTCGGAATTGTCCCGGTCGAAGATAATGAGTTTTACCTCGCCGATGCGTGATCAATCATATCGAAAATCTCGCTGTGGCGGAGATATCGCAAGCGAAGGTCCGACCTGATCCGGATCAAAGCGGGGCTATTGGACCCATTATTTCGGGCCAAAGCATAACAGGTGTCGGGAGCGATATCCGAAAACGAAAGATTCGATCCTTCAATGCCGGCCATGAGACGTCGGATATGATGAAGAGTCCTCGGGTGGATGAAATGGTCATGGCCAAGGATCTCGGTATAGACCGAATACGCGCGTTGGATCATCTTTCGCCATTCTTGAGGAAAGGCGTCGAGACCGGGAAAACGGCGTTCCGGGGAATAAAGCTTTCTCGCTCGAGAGGAGCGCCGAGACCATTCATCCTGGCCCAAATCCGCCCGGCCATTCCTATCCCAACCCGATTCCATCCGGGGCGAATACCGGATCTTGAGCATCTTCGAAATTCGGCGGAGCGTTTCATCTGGGCGAATTCGAGACAATTCCGCATCCACGCCGATCCAATTTACATCCATCGATTCCTTCAGAAAAGCCGCGTCTCCAGCCAGGCGTTTCCATGCATGGATGAAATAAACGAGAAGATCATCATTTCGAGAGAACCTCTTGATATCCTTGGGCTCCAGTTTCAATACCTCCCGCCGAGAAACGGGAGGACAGCCGTTCCATATCCATTTGCAAGTCCTCACGACCGAAGAAAGCTGAAGGAGCGGAGAGCGGACCAAGATGATCACATTCCGGCAATACGGCGCGAACCGGCGGAAGAAAGAAGGCCGGAAATGCTGTGAAGACTCTTTTATCAGGATATGCAGGGGAGACGCGTCATCCGGTTTTTTTTTGGCTTGCATCCGTGCGATATGGCCGGCGAGGATCCTTTCTCCCCCCCGCTCGGATGGGACTCCGGAATAATCATTGGCGAACGGCTCATGGAGATAACAGTGAATGTCGGGCGATTGAGCCAGGGCTAATGAAAGAGCCGTCGAGACGCTGCGGGGCGGTCCTACGGCGAGCGTCAGGACAATCCGCCCCAGCCGCGCATCGCGATATACAGAATTCAACGCCTAAATCCCGCGGAAACCGTTCTTCTTATCAGGCCCAGGATTATTTTGCGATGACCGGATCTTCCCGCGCCGATATTACTTCTGTGGAGTCCTTTTCCGGCGCGATATCTTCCGGCGTGTGGTTTTCGGAACCTTCGCCCGCCGGGTTAGTTTTCTCCGGGTGACTTTTCTCTTCGTGACCTTGCGGCGCGTAACTTTCGAGACCTTCACCCGACGCGTTACCTTCCTCTTCTTTACCATGGGGCCTCCCCTTGCAGAACGAATTCGGGAGAAAACGGCAATTTTAAAAAACCGTCTTCCCCACTTTCCTAATATTTAAATCCCGCGCTCGGGTTTGTCAAGCGACAAGTCCCCGATTCTATGGGACTCCCAAGGACCCTTCAAAACAATGGCCCCCCCTGAAACGATTTCGCTCCGGAAAGCGTATGGGAAATGGACCGGCACATTCCGGCCGATTGAATCTCGGAGATCGAAAGGAAGACCCGATATGGCTAAGGGAAGATTATTTGGGATCGCCGCTTTCGGCGCGATTATCTTTGCGGCCGCATCTGGATTTTCGCGGTCGACGCCTTCCGCCTGTTCGATTCCGGACCGACAGGCGCCAATCGTCGCCCCCAAGCTCCGGTTCGGGAATGATCGATTGCTCACTCCGACCGACATCCGGATTTCGGGCCAGGAGGTCATCGTCCTGGATGAAGTCGCGCCCATGAATCCAGGAGACAATGTCTTCGTCGTTTTCGACATGGCCGGGCGTTTCAAATCGCAATTCGGCCGCGGCGGCCAGGGGCCCGGCGAGTTCGGCCAGGCCCATTCCTTCGAAATCAGGGGAAACACCCTTTATGTTCTTGACAGCTACAAGCAGTGTCTCCAGCTGTTTTCCGCTTCGGACAAGAGCTTCCTCAAAACCATCCGTTACGGATCCGAAATGGCCTTCACCACGCCCCATGATTTCGCCGTTCTCGACGACGGGGGGTTCGTTCTGGCCCGGCCGCACGGAGTTCGCGGCAACAAGACGCTGTTTCCGTTCGGCCCGGACGGCAAACCCGGAAGGCCGTTTCTCGACGTCCTTACAGTCTATGAGAATGAGGCGGAATTTCATGCCAAGGCTAACCTTAACATCCCGGAGCTGATCCGCAAGGATTATTGCAATCTCGGCTACCTGGAGTGGTCCGGCCGGAAAATTTATTACCTTCCCTGGCTGAAAAACGAGATTCTCGCATTCGACACCGACGGGAAAGCCACCGGGCGGATCGCCCTTCCGCTCGAGTCCCTGGAGAATACCGTCCGGATTGTCGAGTTAGGCGGGTTTCTGACCATTGAGCGGCGTCTCAACTACGGCATGGCCTGCGACGGCGACCGGCTCTGGGTACTGTCCCGCAACGAAGACGGAACGTCGATTCTTTACGAAATCACCGCAGGGCGGGCGGCCGAGCGTCTCCGGGCCAAGGAAGCGCTCGAGGATTTCGCCGTCTCGGGGCAGACCTTATACGCGACCGAACAGGAATCCGGAGAAGTGCTGGCTTATGCCATTCCCCCGGTCCGATGAGGCGATGCGGGTGAAAGCTAAAATCCGAATCCCTTCAAATACGCCTTTATCCGCCCCCGATCCTCGCCTTCCTTATCACCCTTGTAATAGATTTCGATGAATTCGACGCGATCGAGAGAGGAATCGAAGGCATAGATGAGCCTAATGCCGCTTCGGTTGCCTTTGCCAAAAAGGGAGCGGTCATGGCCGTATCGCGCCCCCGCAGATTGCGCTAATTATTGACTTTTTGACCGAAGCCGATTTCTTTCGGCTTTTATGGGGAGCGGCTTGACATTTGAGATTTGTGCACTATATTAGCCTTATATCGGATAAGGGGATTCATTGGGGGTTGAAAAATAAAAACAATGAGATGTTGGTTGTCGGTCTGTTGTTGTCGGCAGAAAAAACCGCAGCGTCTCAAAGGAACCTGCGTCTTCGATTCCACAAATAACGATATATCATCAGCGATTTTTTTAAGGGGCGTAGCGTACCCTTTATCATAATTAAAAGGAGTGAACAGCATGCCGATCAATCTCGAACAAGTGAAAGAGGTCGCGCAAAAAGCATTCGAAAAGGGCGCTTATAAGCGCCTCAAGGGGCGCGAGCGTGTTGCCGTCGCCGTCTTGGAAACGCCGGTCAAAGGCGGCACCGATGTGCAAATAGGCTATAAAAAGTACAAGGTGGAAAAAGACGCCTACCTCGTTTTTGTCGACCTTATGCACAACGCCAATTTCCAGCATCCCGTTCTTTACGAGCTGCATAACCTCCAAAACGGTACGGTTCGGACTATCGAAGAAAAATTCCCGCTGGCCGACGCAAAATTAGAGCAGAGCTTGAAATATTTCATTCTGCCCAAAAAGGAGGGAAAGTAGATGTCATACGAGAATATGTCCGGTTCGATCACCCGGCCTACGGCCGACAATTACCACGCCTTGCTCTTCGTCGGAGTCTGCAACCGGCAACGCTACGTTTTAAGCCTTATCCGCTGGACCAATCTGCTCCATGAGATGTTCGGTTATCCGTTGGCTAATATCCGCATTATCGTGGGCCCTTATTCCAATCCCGCATGGGCAACGATGGTCGCCGGCACCGACACGACAAATAATGCGACGCGAACCGACCTTGACAACGCCCTGGCCGCTTATGCTTCGGGCAGCGGCGACCCGCACGAACTTACGGCCAACGACAACCTGTTCATCTTTACGTTCAACCACGGCGGAAATGACGCGGATGGACTCGGCTCCTACCTTTGCTGCGATGATTTCGCCACAAAGTACTTCGCCACGGATTTCGCCGCACGCATCGCGGCCATCAACTGCCGTCAAATCGTGCATTTGGCCGCCCAGTGCTGCGCGGGAGGATTTGTGGACCCCTTCATCAATGCGGGGGGTCCGACTCAACGCAAGGCGATCATGGCCGGCAGCCGCGCCGAAGAAAGCACCAACGAAGCGATTTTCGACAAACTCTTCGCTTCAGCCTTCAACGGCCGTATGGTCCAAAACGCGCTCGACGACAATATCGACCTTGGCATCACCGGCGAAGGCCAGGATGTGTATCTGGTTCCCGGCTATACCACCAACCGCATCGATTGGGGACCGACCGGCACCATCAGCACCCGGGAGGCTTTCAACTGGGTTTACGACCACTATGTCAATCAGGTCTTCCCGTCTTATACCGTTCCCGACATGCCTCTCTATTCGCAGAAGCCGTGGACGGAGTCGGGTCAACCCGTGCATATCCGCCTGGGCGAGCCGGAGCTGGTCATGCAGGACTGCTCGACAGATTCGGGAGTCGAGCCCAGCGCCTGCGCGACTCCCTGGTATTCGCCGGACCTCCGCCCGGATAACAGCGACGCGTTTCCCGGTTTAGGCCCGTATGAGTATGTCCCGGCCCATCACAACCGGTTTTATGTAAGGACGGCGAATCGCGGCACCGCTCCGACGGACGATGTATGGAGAATCATGGAGGTCCGGGGGCTCGGCTTTACGGGAGGACCGGTGGGGCCGCCGCGCATCGACGCGGCCGTCGAAACCTCGGGGACCGAATTGGTATCCGCCCGTCTGCGACCGGGACGCGCCCAGACCCAATACGAGCGCATTCTCATCGGCGGCGATTTCGGGCACGGCTGCGTCTCAGCGGCGGCGTTTTCCAATATCGACGTCCTGAGTCACAGCCTTTGGAGCATCACCGCGGACAACGACCAGGTTCAATGCAACTTGGACCCGGCAGCCGTCAGCGGCGCCGTCCCGGTCGATTCGACCGATACCAATTCGAATTCCGGAAAAATATTCCGATTGATGCCCATAACGGCCGCGGGCGGCGGAACTTTTGAGATCCGCGTGGGGCGTCCCGAAAAGAAAACCCCGATTAAAATCAAGATAGAAAAGAATAACCTGGTTCTTCGCAAGGGGCAAAAAGAAGCGTTCCAACTGGAAATTATTGTCCCGCCGAAGACGCCCGACGGCCTTGAGGACCAGATCCCGGTCGAAATCATGCAGGGAAGAAAGCGGATCGGCGGCGTGACGTTCCTCATCAAGACAGCCACGGCGCATGCGAAAATACTCGCTCATGGCCGGGATGGGGCTCCCGTCGCGAAGATGACGGTATTGTTGCGTTATCCCGGAGATCCACGCGTGCTTTCGGCCGTCACGAATGAGAAAGGAATCGCCTCCTTTGGCCCGCTCAATCCGGGATTCTATTTTGCGGAGATGAAGGGTGAAAAAGACGCCCCGCTCCGCGTTTTTATCGCTCCCGGCAAAAACAACTCCTTCAAGTTTGAGATGAGCGGACGATAAATCAAGGAGAGGAGGGTCCTATGAGCGAATTTCAAAAAGATCTCGAGACAATCAAAAATCCTGAGAAGATCAAAGAAGCCGTTTATGCCAGCGGTCCGGGAAACCTCATGAAGGTATTTGAAAAAGACCCGACCGTGCAACGGCTCATCCGCGGAGGGGCGAAAGTCGCGCCGCTCGTATCCGCGGAAATCAAGGAAAACGGACCGAAGCTCTCAAAAATCACCCTGGCTTGTTTTGCCTATATCCTGCAGATGACGGACCGTGCCGCGGCTTCGGCCGTTTTAAAGCCCTTCTTCATTCAGGCTATGGATAAACCCGATCCCTATTTCATCTTTTTCGGCGCTCATGCCATTCGCGAAGACCTGAAGCTCCCCTTGAGGCCCGACGCGGAATATTCTTATGACGAGCTTCAGGAGACGAAAAAACGGGTTGAACGCCTGAAGAGAACCAGGGGAGGTGAATAACATGTCCAACGGACACTCCGTTATAACCGGATTCTATTCCAAGCTGGGCACCCCGCTCGAAATCTGGCTGTATGATGATGTTACGGTGACTCCCGATCCCGATCCCAAAACGTGTTTTTATACTCACTTCAACCTCTCCACGTACAACCTCGGCCGGACCTCGCGATACAATTGTTGGGGATTTACCTTCATGCCTCGCCGTTACTGGATCAGAAGGTCGGCGGTGGATACGCTGCTCGCGGATAATTGCGTTCCCGTGGCGGACGGAAACGTCGAGATGGGAGATATCATCCGGTACCAGGACGGCGGCGTGACCCAGCATACGGGCAGGGTCTGGCAAACGGACGGATCCGGCCATGCCACGTCGATTCGGAGCAAATGGGGAGGGTGGGCCGAGTATATTCATGATGTGAACGACGTTCCCGAATCGTATGGAACGGAATTGGCCTATTTCCGGCAGACGGATCCGATCCGCGGAGACGCCGGTGAAATTAACAGAATCGCCGACCTTTGGATAAAAGATTCGCCCTCCGATAACGCCCAGCAGGGGGCCCGCGCCCCGTGGTGGACGAGCCCGGACATCCTGGTCGATGCCCATCCTTGTGACGGCGCTCCGGATGTCCACCCGGTTTCCGGCCATCCCAACCGCGTCTGGGCCGTTGTTCATAACCGCACGAACCAGCATGTAGACAACGTCTTCGTGCGTTTTTACTGGGCGGACCCCGCCGCCGGACTGCCGCCGGCGAATTGGAATCTGATCGCCTCGTCCGGCTCACATCCGAACCCCTCCGGGCCTTATAGTATCGACGGTTATTCGCAGATCGAGACCGACTTTGTCGAATGGACGCCGACGGCGGCTCCCTCCCACCAGTGCCTGCTGGCGATCGCATTTATTAATGATAACCCTGAAGATTCGAACAATCCGGACCCGCTCGTCTACTCTTTCGACGTTCCCTGGGACAACAACATCGCGCAGCGTAACGTCGATGTATGGGAATTAGGGAACGGCCAAAATAAATCTTGTTCCATCAATACATGGAACCCCTTCCCGAAGGATACCAAAGCTTCGGGTTCCATTCAGGCTGTCCTCACATTCAGCCCGCGTTTGCCCATCCTCGGTTTCCCGAAGAAGATCCGTCCCTTGATCGTTTCAGTCAACGTGAATCAGGGCCGGGCTTACACATTGAAACCGTTGGAAAAACTCCGAAAGAATACCGGCCGACTCATCCATAATGATTTTTGCAGTCGGGAAAAAGAAATCGGCGGGTTGACCATCCCAAATCTAGTCTTTTATAAAAAAGAACCGCAACGCATCAACATTGAAATCACCGTCCCCAAAGAAATCCCGAAAGGATCGGTTTATTATCTGCACGTTTATCAAACGATTTCCAACACGGTGACCGGCGGCTATACCTGGGTCATCGTCGTCGTTTGACGATGATATCTCCCGGGCGGGAAAAATAATTGGTGTCCATCGTTGCCCCTTCGATTCTCAACCACCGAAAATCTCTTCGGCCAGCTCCTTGTGTCCGATCTGCTTCTCCGAGGAGTAGAGGATCACTTGATAGGCCCCGACCCGGGCCTGGATCTCCCGCATCCTCCCGCTGAATCGCGCGGGCTTGACCTTGTCGGTTTTATTGGCCACGAGGAGAACCGGCTTCCTCGCCGTCTGCAGGGCCTGGAGCATCTCCAGGTCGCTGTCCGTGGGCCCGACCGCCGCATCGATGATGAAGACGATCCTCTTCGGGTGATAAGGCGATTGGAACAGGTACCAATCGATCAAGCGATGCAGACGCCGCTGGGCCTGCAACGAATGTTTGGAATAACCGAAGCCCGGAAGGTCCAACAGATAGATGCGGTCATCGATCCTGAAGACGTTGATCTCCTGCGTCCGGCCGGGAAATGAGCTCGTCCGGGCCAGCCCCTTCCGCCCGGTCAGGGAGTTGATGACGCTCGATTTTCCGCTGTTCGAACGGCCGATAAAAGCGATTTGCGGAGTCCCATCCTCTAAGATGGGATCGGGCCCGACGAGGCCCTTGATAAATTGGGCGGTCCGCGTCTTCATCGTTCCATCATATCAGATGCGGACCCCGGCATGAACGCCTAACGCGAAGAGGCCAGGGCAACGAGGAGGAGGCGTTTTGGGTTCATGGCGGCGGAAGTCCTTTCACCTGATCGGAACGAATTCCAAGGATCTGAAATACATCAAGGAATGATCCAGCGGCTGCTCAGGGAAAAGCCGGAAGAGGATTTCTCCGCTTTTTGATATCCGCATCCGCCCGATCTTTTCTGTCTTGTATTCATACCAGCCCGGACGGGATCTCACCATCCCCGTGATCTGTTCCTTGCCGGCGCTCACCTTGTATCGGCCGTTTTCCCAGCCGGGAATTGCCGCATAGGTGATGGAAACGTCGTACATTCCGGGATCGACGATATTCACGTGCCATTCGATGACATCCTCAGGTCCTTCCATTTTCGAAATATGGAACTGGCCTTCCTCCCCTTTCCGGTTGAATCGTTTCACCGCTTTGCCCTGGGTGGAGGCGGTCAGATAATCCAGCCCGACCGGTTCACCGGTCTTCTGCTGAACCACAAGGGGATCGATATCGGGAGCACCGGCGATCTGCAATACGACGACGGAATCAATCGGGTCGGGCCGCGCTTCAGGCAAAGAGATCAGCCATCGGCCGCTTTCATCCCGATTGACCTTCAGCGTCTCCGCCCTGTCTGTCAGCAGCGAGGCCTTCCGGATCCGGTTATTCAATCCCTCAAGATTCAGGATTCCGTCCGCCGGCCAGTCAAAGACATGAAGATAAAGCCGGTCCCCCTTTCTCGTACAGAAACCCCACGGGAGCTCCCCCGGAAAGGGCGAAGGAGAGGTTCCGTAAATGCTTTCGCTGTTCTTGTCCATCCACGCGCCGACGCTTTTCAGGATGTTCACTGAAGGGGCGGGAATGAGGCCTTCGCCGGTGGGCCCGACGTTGAGCAGGTAATTTCCTCCCTTGCTGACAATGGTCACCATTCTTTTGATAATGTCCCCGGCGGACTTCCAGTTCTGATCGAACTTGCTGAATCCCCAGGTATCATTAAGGGTTTGAGGCGTTTCCCAGGCCTCCTCGATTCCCCCAATCGGCATTCCATTATCGGTCAGGCTCTGATAATCCCCGAGCAGCTCCTGATCGTAGTGCCCCACCCGGCCGTTGACCAGGCAATCCGGCTGCAAGGCATGAACGAGGTCGGCGAATTCCTTTCCCTGCTCCTGGGTGTACATCCCTCGGTCGAACCATACGATCCCGAGCGGACCGTAGCGGGTGAGCAATTCCTTGAGTTGCGGGATGGCCTTGTCATCCAGGTATTTCCGGAACAGCTCCGGATGGTCCATGGTGTCCAGGCTGGCCTGCGACGTCTTGAAATCCCAGGTGTTTCCGTAAGCGTACGGGTTTTCCCAGTCCTCGCGGTGGGAATAGTAAACGCAGAACTTGATCCCGGCCTCGGCGCAAGCCTCCGCCAATTCCTTGAGCGGATCCCGGCCGAACTTCGTATAGTCGACGATATTGTAGCCGCTGGCTTCGGAATCGTACATGGCAAATCCATCATGGTGCTTGGCGGTGATGATGATGTATTTCATGCCGGCGTTCTTTGCCAGGGCCACCCATTCACGCGCTTGGAACTGCGCCGGATTGAACGCGGCCGCAACTTTGCGATATTCGGCTACGGGAATCTGAAACAGCTGCATGATCCATTCGGCGATATCTCCCTGCCCGATCCTCTTTCCGTTCCATTCGCCGCCCAGCACGGAATAGGGGCCCCAGTGGATGAACATTCCGAACTTCCCGCCGCTGAACCATTCCGGCAGGGCAGCCGTTTTCGCGGCCGCGGCAGCAGGCCCGACGCCTGAATTTTTGGGAGAACAGGCCAGACAGAGAAGGAAGAGGACACCGGCGATCGTTAATTTCATTTTTCCCTCCGGATGCTGACCTATCCGTCGTTTCCCACGAGCGTTAATCCCCTTCTGTGATCTTGAGGGGATTGGCCATGCCTTGGGCAGCGCGGACAGCAGATGGAAAGCAGGAAGTGACGCCGCGAAAGGGCCTTCTTCGTCGGGCCTGATTCTTGAGTCATGATGATTGCCGCAAGCTCATGACCGGCAATTCAAATGATTCGTTTTTTGCCGATGAGCATGAATTTCGTCTGGCGACCGTCGATGAACCGGCATCCCCCGTCCGCGGTGAAGATCGCATCTTCCTCGTATCCGATATAGACATCCTCGTTGTCCCATTCGGGGGCCGGAGTTTTGCAGTTGAACTCGATGGAATAAGCCGTATCGGGAAAAAGCGGATAGCTCCACTTCGGGACATTGACCTCGTCGATCGTCTTCGGGTCGCGGGCATCCGGCGTGCAGCCTGCGGCATGGCCGTTGAATCCGAGGGGATGAGAATAAACCGCCGCATTCAATCCCTCTGCCTTGGCCCGGGCCATCGCCGCGGCGGAGATTTCCGAACCCGTCCGGCCCGCCTTGAATTCGGCCATCAAAATGTCGGCCATCCGGTTGGCGTTGTCCAGGGCCTTTTGGAGGCCCGCCGGCGCATCGGTTTCTCCCGGCCTCAGGACATAGGCCTGCCACTGCATATCCGTACACAGACCGAGATATCGGATTCCGACATCGCAATGCAGCAGATCCCCGGGCTGGATGATCTTGTCGTCGCCATATTTCGCGGCCGCGGCCTTGGACCGGTGGATGTCGATCGAAGGCTGGAACCAGCTTTCCAGACCGAGGGAAGCGACCCGCTGCCGGATCCACCAGACGACATCGTCTTCGGTCGTCTTGCCGGGCGTGATGACCGTATCCGAGAAAAACTCGCCGATGAGGGAATGGGCCACGGCGCAGATGTCGTGATAGGCTTTCATCTCCGCGGCCGTCCGGGTTTCGAGCCAGCCGACGGCCAGATCCTCGGCCGAAACGAGGCGCTTGGACAACTCCGGCCCAAGAGCTTTTTCCAGTTTCTCTTTCAGGGCAACGCTCGATCCGTCGGCCAGCGGCCATTTGGCCGAAACGTTGATCCCGATTTTTTTCGGATCGGCCTGTTTGATGAAATCGGCGAGGTTTTCAAATTGGGATTTGACCCGGGGCCGCCAAATATTCCGGTAACCGCCGCTGACGCCGCGAGGCGCGCTGCAGAGGCGCTCGAGGCCTCCGGCGACGCCCTTGTCATGAAAAAGGAGAATCGCCGTTCCCGAGGAATACATCGCCGGGAGCGGGACCATGGTGAAATACAGCGGGTCCTCGTTGTATTCCCGGTTGAGGATCAGCCACATGTCGATGCCGGTCCGGCGCATGAGCGACGGGAGAAGCGCGGTCAGCCGCGTTTCCATCCAGGCGTTGATCTGATCGGCCTGCTCCCGGAGCGACAGGACCTTGAGTCCGGAGGCCGTGGTCTGTTCATCACGGTTTGAAGAGGAAATCCCCATTCCAAGCGCGGAAATAATCAACAATCCGATAACGATCGAATTCAATTTCCGGGTCATCCTGAGTCCTCCTCGTTTTGAACCATCAATATCGATTTGACGCCAACGGCCATCATATCCGCCTCTTTTCGATTTGCCAAGAGGGAGATCAAGGCTCAAAATTGCCTCGGAAACGCTTGAGACGTTAAAACGATGAAATCGACCTTTGCTCAACCGGATGGCGCTGACGGCAACAATCCCAATGGCGGTTCAGCTACGTGTTGGTTAGGCACGGGAGCCGCTTTATCTACGAATCGCTGCTCCTCCGGCGGGACCGTTTCCTGATTATTTGTTCACACAGCACGTGCGCGACTTTTAACGAAGGGGCTGGGGAAAAAAGCCATTGAAAAAGGACGGGAGCGCGTTGAGCGCTGCCGGTTTCAGAATTTTAGAGCCGGCCTGCGCCGCGCAGAAAAATCAAGTTTCGATCGTCTCTCTTTTTCTCTGCCTGTTCTTCTTTTTCAACGACTTCATCCCAGATCGATTTTGCAGGGACAGGGATTCGATTTGAGCTTTCATTGATGGCGACTTTTCTCCCTGCTTTTCCCTTCCCGCTCAACTTGGCCGTCATTTTCGGCCTTTTCCAACGCCATAAACCCGAGCCGCGACCTTCTCTCTCTCCCGAGCGTCGGCCCTTGCCGCGCGAGCGTCCGCTTGCTTTTTCCCCCGCACCGCGACGTTTGCCGTCGCGCTTTCGCTCTTCGTATCCTTCATGATTTCTCCTTGGATTCGCGTTTACGACTATCCGGGAATACGCCCTCTCCTTCTCAATATGGAACGTTTCATGCCCAGGAAAAAGAGAAGTGTCTCGCCTGTCTTACATTATACACAAATATTCTAAATATTTCCATATTTCTTTTATTATCATAAAGATATAAATTCAGCTCAAGGTCACCGGCAAAGCCCAGTCATGCTCGGTCAAACGGAACGGCCGTTCGCAGGGGCAGATGACAAAACCGGCTTGGATATCGAGCTTGGGATTCGCTTCCCGGAAGGCTCTGAGGCCCCGGGTATCGTTGCGGCTTGGTTGGGAGCCGGCCTTGATCTCGAATGGGAAATAGCGGCCATCAAACTCGAGCAGCAGATCGATCTCGGCTCCGCTATGAGCCCGCCAGTGATACACATTAGGCTTGGCCGAGAGGGCAGAGATGCGTTTGATCACATCCATTACGGTCAGACTTTCGAAGAGAGAGCCCCAAGACGGATGATTCAGCAGGGATTGCGGGCTGGATACCGCAAGAGAGAAGCAAGCCAGGCCGCTGTCTGTGAGATACCCTTTGGGCTTTTGACTGATGCGCTTGACGGTGTTTTTTGAAAACGATGGAATTTCAACCCATTGAAACGTCGCTTGCAGCAGGTCCAGCCATCGGCGGCTCGTCTGCGGCGAAATCCCGATTTCCCGGCCGAGTTGACTGAAATTGACTTCCCGAGCGGTCAGGGCTCCGGCAAGACGAAAGAAACGACCAAACAGCTGGACATCGGAGACATCGGCCAAGAGGCGAACGTCCCTCTCGATATAGGTCCGGACGTAGGAGCCGAGATAGTCATGAACCAGATCGAGAGGCAGGGCATAGGTTTTGGGCAGGCTGCCGCGGAACACCTGCTCCGGAATGCTGAACCGGGGGTGCGCGGGCTGGGGAAAAGAATCGCAAAACTCCTTGGGATCCTTCAAAAGGGATTCGGTCCAGTTTTCCTCAACCGGCGCGGCGGACGTCTCTCCCAGGTCGAAACCGCTGAGTTCGACAATGGCCGCGCGACCGGCCAGGCTTTCCCCTATCGCCTTGAGCACACCCCATTGCTGAGAACCGCTGATCAGGT
>Ga0105099_10001504_pt1 | contig 14514 bp, 8 predicted proteins | sample PPLLak3cmMay2015_2_FD_79138 | JGI IMG/M metagenome (GOLD analysis project Ga0105099, IMG submission 79138) | Freshwater sediment microbial communities from Prairie Pothole Lake near Jamestown, North Dakota, USA - PPLs Lake P8 Core (1) Depth... | ecosystem: Environmental > Aquatic > Freshwater >... | reverse complement strand
CGTCACCACCAACAGCCCAAATGCTTTTTTTAGTAAGTAGTGTTTTTGATTCCCATATCTCGTTTAGGGTTTTGTCACTGTGATTGTTTTTGAGTAGTTCCTTGATTTTATCGCCCCATTCTTTTGAGCCTTCTGCATTATCTTTTTGTTCAAGCCATTTTGTAAATGCTTCTTTAAGTTCACCTGTTGCATTTTCTTTTGCTTGTTTTATTAGGTCTGTTAATTTGTTTCTTCTCTGCATTGTTGCAAGTATCATACCAAAACCGTATTCAGCGTTGTCCTCAAATAGACTGTTTGCCCATGCCGGGCCATGTCCATTTTTGTTTGTTGTAAATGGCATTGATGGTGCAGATCCACCCCAGATGCTACTGCAACCTGTTGCGTTAGCAACGATCATTCTATCGCCAAACATTTGGGTTACAAGTTTAAGATAAGGTGTTTCGCCGCAACCAGCGCAGGCGCCGCTAAACTCAAGTAGTGGCTGCTGGAATTGACTGCCTTTTACAGAATATTTGTCAAAAAGGTTAGAGTTCATGGGTATTGTTTCTGCATATTTTTGATTTGGAATCTGCATTATCTGAGTTGCAAAAGGTTGCATTACAAGTGCTTTTTCTTTAGATGGACATATATCTGCGCAGTTTCCACAACCCATACAATCCTCAGGATACACCTGTATTCTAAAGTTAAGCCCTTGTGCATCTTTTCCAACTGCTTTTTTTGTAGCAAAGTATTTTGGAGCATTTTTTAGTTCTTCATCTTTTATAAGAACTGGTCTTATTGCGCTATGTGGACAAACCATTGAACATTGGTTGCACTGTATACAGTTTTTAATCCGCCATTCAGGAACGTTTATTGCTACACCGCGTTTCTCATATTTTGTGGTACCCATGGGAAATATTCCGCCTGGTGTGAACTTACTTATTGGTAGTTTGTCACCTTGTTGAGCAAGCATTGGTCTCATAACTTCGCTTACAAATTCTGGTTCATCGCGTTTAACCTGTTTTTCAGGTGTTAGATCTTTCCATGATTCAGGATAGGTAATTTTGTTTATATTTTGAGATGATGCATCTACTGCATCCCAGTTCATTTTAACAATATTTTTTCCTTTTTTACCATATGTATCTTCAATTGCTTCTTTTAGATATTTTATTGCATCTTCAACTGGTAAAACTTTTGAAAGTTTGAAAAAAACTGTTTGCATGATCATGTTTATACGACCGCCAAGTCCAACATTTTCTGCGAGTTTAACAGCATCAATTGTGTAGAAATCAAGGTTTTTTTCTGCTATTGTTTTTTTCAAAGAATTTGGAAGTTTTTCTTGCATTTGTTCAATAGACCATGGGCAGTTTAAAACAAAAGTTCCTTTGTTTTTAATGCCTTCTAATAAATTGTATTTGTTTACATACGCAGGATTATGACATGCGATGTAGTCTGCACTAGTGATTAGATACGTGGATTTAATTGGTACTTTTCCAAAACGCAAATGTGAAACTGTTACTCCACCAGATTTTTTGGAGTCATATGCAAAATAACCTTGTACATACATGTTTGTGTTGTCACCAATAATCTTGATTGCATCTTTGTTTGCGCCAACTGTACCGTCACTACCAAGGCCCCAGAACTTGCATTGTACAAGTCCTTGTGGTGTTGCGTCAATTTCTTCATTTATAGGTAGTGATGTAAATGTTACGTCATCTGTTATTCCAACTGTGAAATTGTTTTTTGGTTCGTTTAGTTTTAAATTGTCATATACTGCTTTTGCCATACTTGCTGTAAAATCTTTGCTGCCAAGGCCATAGCGTCCGCCTACTACGAGTAAATTTAAGTCTTTCTGATGCTGAAATACTGCTGATACATCAACATATAATGGTTCACCGTATGATCCGTTTTCTTTGGTTCTGTCAAGTACTGCAATTTTTTTTACTGTTTTTGGTATAACTTTTAAAAAGTGTGGAACTGAAAATGGTCTGTAGAGTCTTATTTTTACAAGTCCTACTTTTTCACCTTTTTTATTTAGGTATTCAACTGCTTCTTCTGCAGCTTCGGCACCAGAGCCCATCATAATAATTATTTTTTCTGCGTCTGGTGCGCCAACATAATCAAATAAGTGGTATGTTCGTCCAGTGATTTTACTTACTTTTTCCATTTCTTCTTCAACGATTTTTGGAACCTCTTTGTAAAACTTGTTAGCTGCTTCAGTTAATTGAAAATAAATATCAGGGTTTTGAGCAGTTCCACGTTGATGAGGTTTTTCAGGGTTTAATGCTCGTTCTCTGTGTTTTTTAATTCCATTCCAATCTATAAGACCGGGTATTTCATCGTAATTAATCATTTCAACTTTTTGAATTTCATGTGAGCTTCTAAATCCATCAAAGAAATGTATAAATGGTACACTTGCACGAATTGTTGAAAGATGTGCAACTATTGCTAGATCGCTTATTTCTTGTACTGAACCAGATGCAAGAAGTGCAAAACCTGTGGCACGTGCTGCCATTACATCTTGATGATCTCCAAAAATTGATAGAGCTTGTCCTGCGATTGCACGAGCAGTCACATGAAATACACATGGCATTAGTTCTCCTGAAATTTTATACATGTTTGGAATCATGAGTAAAAGCCCTTGTGATGCAGTAAACGTTGTTGTAAATGCACCAGCGCTAAGTGATCCATGTAATGCGCCTGCGGCTCCACCTTCGCTTTGTAGTTCTTGTACTTTGAGTGTTTGTCCAAAAATGTTTTTTCGTCCTTGTGCAGACCATTCATCGACTAGTTCACCCATGGCAGTGGACGGCGTTATAGGATATATTGCTGCTACATCACTAAAAGCGTATGCAACATGTGCCGCGGCTGTGTTTCCATCTACTGATTTAATTATTTTTTCTTTGTTGTTTTCTTTTGTTTTTAATTCACTTACTAGAGAATTTGACATAATATTAAACCCCCTTACGGGCAACTAACCCGAATATAAGTTTAATAAATAAATATTTGGTATAATCAGTATATTAAAAACAGAAACATTTTTTATTTATTCTTCGTCATCATCAGGTGGTGCTGTTGGTGATATTATGTAACCTTTCGTCTTTTTTCTCCATTTAGCCCATTTCATTAAAATTGGAGGCAGTACAACAATTGAACTGATATAAGCATAAATAATAGTCATTGAGGTAATAATTCCAAATTGTTGTTCTGGTGGCATTGGGGCGAGTATAAGTAGACCAAATCCTGCGACTGTTGTAAGAGCTGCGATAAATAGTGCACCGCCGGTATGTCCTACTGTTTTTGAAACTGCTTTTTCAATGTCACCTGTTCTATCTGCTGTGATTCTGAATCTTTGTGTCGCATGTATTGCATAGTCAATTCCTGTACCAATTGTAAGGCTTGTAATCATAATAGTCATAATGTTAAACGAGTAACCTATGAAATAAATAGTTCCAATAATCCAGATGGTACATAGTATAATTGGGATAATTGTAATTATGCCAAGTATCGGGTTTTTAAATGCAATAATTATAACCAGTGCAGCAAGTATAATTGAGATAAAGGTTGATATAATTTGACTATTGGTCATAGAACCCATGATTGTATACATTGCTGATGAATAACCTGTAACTATAGCTTTTGCATCGCCGTAGCTTGTCATATCTTCGTTTAGATCATTATATAAAATTCCTGATTGTTGGGTTGTATCTAAATTGTTTTCATCTGAGTAGCTAATACTTGTATACGTTCTTATAACTGTAGCATCATATTTTTCACCATTGTAATGAAGTACGTTGCGTACCTCCATTATATAATCAGGGTTATTGTAAAAATAATCATAGAGTTTAACAACGTCTTCATTGGTTTTAGGTATCCCTTTGTGGTCAAGGTTAAATTCTAAGGTTATTGAAGAGTTGTCTTTTATAGCATTTTTGATAATCGAAAGAATGCATTTTCTTTTTGGTTCGCCAGATGGCGTCTTTGCTATGTATTTGTCATCTTTTAGATTTTCATAAGTTTCTGATATTCCTTTTAAAGTCGCAACAGTTGCAACGTTTCCTTCTATTAATATATATTCTTGAGTTTCACTTGATGATGGGAAATATTCTCCTATACTCATCATCAACTCCATTGATTCATTGCCTTCTGGTAAGAAATCATTCATATCAAAAGTTGTTTTAACTTGAGCAGCACCAATCAGCATAATTATAGTGATAATAACTGTAAGAGCGATTATTTTTTTACGTTGTTTTAGTACAAAATTTGCGAATTTTTCCATATAGTTATCAAGTGATAGCTTGTGGTTATTTTTTGGAACAAGTCCTTTTGTTTTCTTTCTATCAATTAGATATCTAACTGCTGCTTGAAAAGTAATAGTGTTGATAAAAATATAAGTAAGTCCAAGGCCGCAAAGAAGCCCAAAGTTACGAAGTGGTACAATGGAGGTTGTTAAAAAAGATAAAAATGCGATAACAGTGGTTATTATGGCAAGAAACATTGCCGTACCAATATCTTTAATTGATGCGACAATTGCAGGTCCTGGTTTTTTACCTTTTTTCAGTTCTGCTCGGTATTCATGGAATAGATGAACCGGGTAATCAACACCAAGTCCTACAAGTAAAGGTACAATTGCTACCATCATCATATTAAAGTTCATTCCGAGAAGAACCATGCTTCCAAATAGCCAAATAATTGAAATTGCGATACCTGCTAATGGTAAAACAACATATGAAAATCTTTTAAACATGATAAGTAGAATCAGACAGATTAGAACAAAGATAGCTGGCATAATTATTATATTTGCATCCATTGTTACTTCATTAATATCGTTTGAAATAATCCCTGTTCCTGTTGCCTTCATTGAAACATAATTTTGTTTGTTATCAAGATCAATTAAATTTGTTTGGATTTTTGTACTTATATCCCCTAATTCACTATATCCTATAGTGCCATTTAACTGAACCATCATAAGAGTTGTTCTTGGGCCAGTATTTTTATCAAAATCAGGTGACAAAAACATAATTGAGGAAGTCTTTAAACTTTCAACAAAAAATGGTTTTATAAAAAAACTTTTTTCAGAGTAATCGTCATCTGGTGCCTGGTCTAAGATTATCCATCTATCCTGTATATCTTTTAAAGATATGCTGTCTTTACTAAACTCTTCACTGTTTAACATTTCAAATATTTCATCAAAATCTTCCCAGGAAAAGTTACCAAATCTTTGTAGTATTTTTGTAGAAACCTGATTTATTAGTGGTCTAGTCTGAATATTTTCTATTGTTTTTTGTATATAGCTGGTGTTAAATATAATTCGCGACCAGGATTGATGAAGAATAGGTGTTTGATATATTCTAACGCCTGCTTTTGTATTACCAATTTTTGCAGGTAGCTGAAAACTTCCAAATTTTGGTGCTATACCAAAGTTGCCTAGTTCTGTTTTTTGGGCTTCTATTTCAATTTTGTTTTCAAGAGTATTAAATGTTACATTTCCTGACTTAAGAACAATTGGAAACGAAATATCTTGACCTGGTGCCTCTAACCATAGGTATACTTCAGATTTATAAGAATTAATTAATTGATTATTTTTGATATTATTAAGTAAATTTTTAATGTTATCTAGTATGCCGTTTCCTACTATCCATATTGGTTGAGATGGTTCAATATGCGCAGCAATTTGATAGCTCATATCAAGTTCTTCATAAGGAGTAATTAAATTTTTAAAATCAATGTACCATTCCCAAGTGTTAATTTTTCTATCTGGTGATGAAATTTTATCTTTGAAATTGGAAAGATCATATACTTCTATACTAAATTTTAATGTTTCATTATTTTCATTTATATAATAATTTTTTACATCAAGGCTATCTATGTTTTTTCCTTTTGATAGTTTTGGATAGGAATTAAAATCGGTTTCTTCATTTTTGTCATCTGTTTGTAGCATTTTTAATTCAGCGTTTTGCGGGTTTGCCATCACATCGTTATATGCAGTTGTTATCTGTTGATCTGTGCAGTTAAGTAGTGTGTCACCAAATTCAATTTGACACATGGCATCGACAAAACTTGCTACGCTTACGTAACTATCAATTTCATCAAAATTTTCTTTTAATGTTTGTAAAACGTTATATTCTTCTTTTAGTGAGTTTGGTGTTACGACATTTTGTTCGTTTTGTTTTTCAACAAATATCAGTATCATATCACCAGTTTGCCCAAAATATTCAGTTATCCTTGTATTTGCATTGACTATTTCGTCATCTGGCATGAAATCTTCTGTTGTTGTTTCCATTTTTATTGAAGGTATTAATGTAGAAAAACCGATTGTTATTAATAAAACAAGAATGACGACCAGCCATGGTCTTTTTTCAACAAAATGTCCTAGTTGTTTCAGCATTTTTATATACTGCCTTGATATTTTTTAAGTTTATACAAGACTTAATCGTTAATATTATTTAATATATAATACTTTTTATAATTTATATTTCTATCTTTACAATTGATACCTATTTTAGATTCTTTTATATTAACTTCTTACAAAAACATAATTATTAAATAAGTGGTGTTGGTTCCACAGCAATAGGGTGAGAGGTTATTATGGATCTATCTATAATTGTACCAATAAGTGGATTGATAGCGCTAGTGTTTGCAGTATATCTTGTTTATAAGATACGAAGACAGAGTTCAGGTAATGAAAAAATGCAGGAAATAAGTAACGCTATACGCGAAGGCGCTATGGCTTTTCTGAAGAGTGAAAATAAAATACTTGTTGTATTTGTTATATGTGTCTCAGCTCTTCTATATGCAGCTTCGTTTATTTCTGGTAGTAATATGCATTGGGGTACTGCCGTTTCGTTTATTGTTGGTGCCATATTGTCTATTCTTTCTGGAAATATTGGAATGCGTATAGCAACGCTTGCTAATGCTAAAACAGCTGAAGGGTCAAAAGAAAGTATAAACAAAGGATTATCTGTTGCTTTCTCAAGTGGAGCTGTAATGGGTATTACCGTTGTTGGACTTGGTGTACTTGGTGTATGGGGAATGTATACGCTGTTTACGGGCATACTTGCATGTACTCAAGCAGATGCTACCAACATACTGTTTGGTTTTGCTTTTGGTGCATCATCAGTAGCATTGTTTGCCAGAGTGGGTGGTGGAATCTATACGAAATCTGCTGATGTGGGTGCAGATCTTGTTGGGAAAGTCGAAGAAAATATACCTGAGGATGACCCAAGAAACCCAGCTGTTATTGCAGATCTAGTTGGTGATAATGTTGGTGATGTAGCTGGTATGGGTGCTGATTTGTATGAATCTTATGTTGAAGCAATAATTGCTCCAATGGCTTTGGCTGCAATGGCGGGAGGAGTTGCTCTTGCGACTGCAACAAATTATGGACCAAATGCAATAGCGTTACCCTTGGTTATATCTGCCTTAGGCATTTTTGCTTCAATTATTGGGATGTTTTTTGTTCGCACAGGTAAAAAATCAAATGTTTACTCTGCTATGAGAAATGGACTTTTTTCAAGTACAATTATAGTAGCGGTGTTAGGTGGAGTTGCTACATGGTATCTTCTTAAAGATAATCCCTCTGGTGCAAATCCTTTAGAACCGTACTATGCTATGTTAGCAGGATTAATAGCAGGAATTGTTATAGGGTTAAATACTGAGTATTTTGCTTCAGAGAAACAAAAACCAGTTAGGCAAATTGCTGAGGCATCTAAAACAGGTCCAGCAACTGTCATTATTCAAGGCTTAGTTACGGGTATGATGAGTACAATTGTTCCTGTAATATCAGTTGTTACTGCGATGATTATTGCGTACCACTTCGCAGGGTTTTATGGTGTAGCTATTTCAGCAGTTGGTATGCTTAGCATCCTTGCTTATTCGCTTGCAACAGATTGTTATGGGCCAGTTGCTGATAATGCAGCAGGTATTGCTGAGATGTCGGGTATGGGAAAAGATGTAAGGGAGCGTGCTGAGACTTTGGATGCCGTAGGTAACACGACTGCGGCTATGGGTAAAGGTTTTGCTATAGGTTCAGCTGCTATTACTGCACTTGCTCTTATTGCTACGTTTATCGTTTCTCTTAATTTATATTATACTCCAGAAGAGATACTTGATATACTTTCCATTGGTAACCCCTATCTTGTTTCCGGTATCTTTATAGGTGCTATGCTTCCTTTTGTCTTTATAGCCTTGACCATGGGTGCAGTGGGCAGAGCAGCATATAGTATGGTTGAGGAGGTTAGGTACCAATTTAAAGAATTCAAACTCTTAACGGATCCTAAGGCTAAACCTGATTATAAACGATGTGTCTCTATCAGTACAAAAAGGGCGTTACGTGAGATGATAGTTCCTGGTTTAATGGCAGTAATTGCTCCTATTGTTGTTGGTATATTACTTGGCCCTGCTGGTTTGGGTGGCTTATTAATGGGATCTATTTCATCTGGTTTTCTTTTAGCTATTTTCTTGGCAAATGCTGGTGGTGCATGGGATAACGCAAAGAAATACATAGAGGCCGGGAATCTTGGTGGAAAAGGCTCTCCTGCGCATAAAGCAACAATAATTGGTGATACAGTTGGAGACCCATGTAAAGATACTTCAGGTCCTTCTTTAAATATTTTAATTAAACTTATGAGTATTGTAAGCTTGGTATTTTTACCACTTATCATTGCGTTAACAGCATAATATTGATTAGTATTCAAAAAGAATATAAAGAGTAAATATATTCCAACAAAACTATTATATTTAGTTTAAAGTAGTGATATCTATGTATTATAAAGTAAGAGTTAAAGATACGATTCGTATACCACCAAACAAGTTTAGTGATAATTTGGATGATGTTGTAACGCAGATAGTTCAGACTACTTTTGAAGGAACTATGCGAAAAGAATATGGTGTTATAGTTGTCGCAGACAACATAGAACCAGTTGGCCCTGGTATTGTAATACATGGCGATGGTGCTATGTATCAGAAGATTGCATTTGATGCATTAACATTTAAACCAGAACTTCAAGAAGTAATTGATGCAGTTGTCTGTGAGATAGTGGAGTTTGGAGCATTTTGTCATATAGGTCCGCTTGATGCACTTGTACATATGAGTCAAATAATGAATGATTATGTAGAAGTTGATTCTGATAGCGAAGTAATTATTGGTAAAGAAAAGAAATTAACACTTAAAAAAGGCGATGTTGTACGTGCAAGGGTTGTAGCAGTTAGTCTTAATGAGCTTTCTGCTCGTGAAAGTAAAATTGGTCTTACTATGAGGCAGCCATCCCTTGGTTCACATGAATGGATTTATGCTCCCGCAGTTGAGGACGTTAAAAAGAAAGAACCAGAAAAAGATAAAAAGAAGGGTAAGAAATGAAGATTGTAAGGGCTTGTAAAACCTGTCATTATTTAACTGAGAAAGAAAGTTGTCCATTTTGTTCTAGTCCTACTTCTAAAAGATGGAGAGGATATGTTGTGATACGCAACCCTGAGTCTTCTCAGGTTGCTGAGCATATGAACATTAAAAAACCTGGTAAATACGCCTTAAAAGTAATGTAGTTTTTTTTTATTGTTATGTATATTGTACCTGAAAACTTAAGAGATATTCTAAAAGAACCTGTTGGCAAATTAGTTGATGAAAAAAAACTTTTAGAGATTTTAAAAAACAAAAAAAAGATAGTATCAATTGGTGATACTGTAACTTATACGCTTTTAAAAAATGAAATTGAACCAGTTTTTTGTATAGTTGATTATAAAACCCATAGAGGCGTTTGTGAAGATGAAATTATAGAGACGATAAAATCATTTGCTAAAAAAAGTATCAAGGTTGAAAATCCACCTGGTTTTATAACTGATGATTTATGTGAGGTCATCAAAATTGTTCTTGAAAACTTAGAAACTGGTCCTTTTCGTATTGAAGTTGAAGGTGAAGAGGATCTTGCAAGTTTGATAGTGCTATCTTTTGCTCCTAGCGACGTAACTATAATATATGGATTGCCGGATAAGGGGGTCTTAGTTGTTAAACCAACAAGGGAAATTAAAGATAAGGTTAAGAAAGCTCTTGATATAATGAGATGTGATTAATATGGAAATAGAAATTGACTCAAAGAAGAACAATCCCCTCTTGAAAAGAACTGAAGTATATTTCACGGTAAAACATGCTGGTGAGGGTACTCCAAATCGTGAAATAATTCGAAGTGAGCTTGCTGATAAACTAAATTCTAAAAAGGAAAATGTAATAATAAATATTATAAAACCTGGTTTTGGTATTCAGGAGACAACAGGTTATGCAAAAGTTTATTCTTCTTTTGAAGACTTAAAAGGTTTAGAAAGAGAACACATTTTAAAACGCAATAAATTAGGTGAGACAAAAAAAGACAAAAAAGAGGCAAAAACCTCTGAGGCAGTTGCAGGTGAAACATCAGCTCCAAAAACTACACCTGCGCAGCCCCAAGTTAAAACAAAAGAAGCCGTAGAAACTAAAGCAGAAGAAGCAAAAAAACCAGTTGAACAGCCAAAAGAGACTCCTGTTGTAAAGGAGACTAAGCAAAAAGAATCAAAAGTTGAAGAAAAACCTGTTGAGAAAAAAAAGGAGTAGAGTAATATGAAAAAATACCAGTTTTTTAAAGTTGAAGGGGATAAGATTAATAGGGTAAGGCGTCACTGTCCAAAATGTGGACCTGCTGTTTTTATTGCAGATCATAAGGATCGTTTTAGTTGTGGTAAATGTGGTTATACTGAGTTTAAAAGCGGTGTTAAAAAAGAGTTAAAACCTGAAAAACCTCAAGAGCTTCCAATAAAACAAAAACAAGAAAAGCATAAAGAAGAAAAAGTTGTTGTAAAACCAGATGTTGTTCCTCAGGAAGTTAAAAAAGAATAAACATTTTTTTCTTTTTGAAATAAATTTCTTTTTTGATTATATTGTAATTAGCTAAACCTTGAAAAAATCATTTAAATTTTTTATTTCAGGGTTTGTTATTCCATAGCTTACCGCTGAAAACATTTTTTCTATTAGATGTATCTCTGATATATATCCTTCAAATGTTTTGTTTATTTCTTCTACAAATCCTTTTGATTCTCTGATATCTGTTGCATTGAAACATATTATCCAGTCGTAAATTCCATGTGTATAGATGCTGTTTGTTATTTCTATTTCTGAGTTTTTTGATTTGCTTGCTAAATCTCTTTTTATTATTTTGTTGACTATTTCTTGAGACATGGGTTTGTTTGTTCTTTTTATAAGTATTATGTAGCTTGTTTTGTCTAGTTTTTCTTCATCTATTACTGCGATGTATCCCCAGATAGTATTGTTTTTTTCTAGGTTTTTTATTATTCGCCATACTTTTTGTCTTGAAAATCCGCAGGTTTTTGCGATTTCGTTTACGCTTTTGTTTGCGTTTTTTGCTAGTTCTTCTAGTATTCTTTTTTCATCTTGTTCTATTTGTTTTACACTGTTTTTTGCCATATCTTTTATAAAATGCAAGTCTATTATTTAAATATATTCAAGATAAGTAACATTTTTTAGAAAGATACTCTTTTTTAATCAAATTTGTTTCAAAAATTTAATACATTTTCTTATTTTATGTTACTTTCTCTTCAATATACTTTTAAGGACTCTTAAAATATTTTTATAATTTATTTTGTAGTAATACTTATATAAACATTTATTGATATTGTGTTTGGAAAGCACTTTTAAGGCTTTATTTTTAAAATTGGATGGGAATATTGTGCGTCGGGATGCGCCTCATAAGTTCCTTAGCGGAAAGCAGCGTTATTCAGTGTTAGTTTTAACTATTTTTCTTATTTTAAACGCTTTTTTTTCTGCAAATATTTCTTTTGCTAAATCTAGTGATAATTCTGTTGTTTGTAATGTTTTTTTTGCTCAACCCGTGTTTGAAGATATTGTAATTAATGATAATATTTTCACTCAGGTTAAAATGCAAGATTGTGTCCCTTTTGCAGTAAGTTCAGGTGATCCTAGCCTGCCTGTTTATGCTGCAAGGATTCTTGTTCCAAATGGTAAAAAAGTCTCAGATGTTAGTGTTTCAAATAGTCCTTTTGTTTTAATTAAAAATGATCTAGTTGGAAAACCTATTGTTCCTCAACAGCAGGCTTTTCCTTTTAGTGTTGATTCAGATGAAAAAATTTTTGTGATAAATGAAAGTTTGTATGAGTCTGATGAACCTGTTTTTGAAAACATTTTTAGTATTGGAAGTTTAGGTTTTTGTCGTGGTTATGAAATTTTAACCGTTTTTTTGTATCCTGCTAAGTATATTCCTAAAGATGGTTTGCTGTATTATACTAATAAAATGACTGTAACTGTTAATTTCAAAGATTCTGTTTTGTTGTCCAACGCAAATAATTTTTTTAGAGGATCTGAAAAAGATGAGCAGGTAGTAGCATCTATTGTTGAAAACCCTGGTGATGTTGTTGCGTATGGTTCAGAGGGTGGTATCTTTTCTGCAGATGATCAAACGTTTGATTATTCTGGTGGTATCTGTAATTCTTCTAAGACATATGAGTATGTTATCATTACTTCTAGTTCTTTGAAGGATACAACAGGTTATGATTACAATTGGTCTGATTTACTTTCTCATCGAGAGAATTATAGCGGGCTTTCTGGTATAATTGTCTCTGTTGAAGAAATAAATGCTTGTAGCGCGTATTATAATCAAACCGCTCTTTTTAATGATACACAAGCACATATCAGGGAGTTTTGCAAAGATGCTTATCAGGATTGGAGTACAGATTATGTTTTACTTGCGGGTGACTGGGATTCAGATTCAAGTCATCAGATAGTACCTTATCGTCTTTTCACGGATAGGTTTGAAACACTAGATTATGATAATATGGCTTGTGATCTATATTATAGTCATCTTGATGGCAACTGGTACCATTCTAGTTCTGGTTATTGGGGTGGTGGTTTAGACAGTGGTGTAAATGATTTGTATTCTGAGCTTTTTGTTGGTCGTATAACTGTTTCAAATGCAGAAATGGTTTCAAATGCTGTAAATAAAATAATAAACTATGATACAAACGATAGTCTTTCAGATAGTTGGCTTAGAACTGCTTCTTTTTGGGGTGGTGATCTTGGTAATGATTGGACTGCTACTTCAAAGCAATATATGGAAGAAATTAGACTTGGAACTGATACGTATAGAACTTTTACAGGTTTTCAAGAATTTAATACCGCATATCCTGATTATGCATTTGATACTTCTAAGCGGTTGTATCATAAGGATTTAGGTTTAGGTTATAGAACGTATTTTGAAAATTCAGTTGAAAACGATGATGCATCTATTATTAATCATCTTGATCATAGTAGTTGGACTGAGCCTTTAAGCCTTTCAACATGGGATGGTCTTTCAAATACTAAGCCATTTCTTAGTTTTTCACAGGGTTGTCTTGCGGGTAGATATCAAAGTGGTGAGGCTGGTTGTGAAAAATTAATCTGTAAATATTCTGATAAACATGCTTATGCACTTGTACTTAACACAGGTTATGGTTATGGTTCAGGTACTACGACTAATGGTGCAAGTCAGTATATGATGGCTTATTTCTGGGATTATTTTTTAAATAATCAATCTGATGCTTATAGTAATTGGCAGCTTGGTAAAGCAATGGCTTATGCACAGGATAAAATGGCAGCAGTCATAAGTTCTAGTTCTCCTGCTTGGTGTTATACATGGTATAGTACTCATTTTTTTGGTGATCCTGCGCAGACTCTTAGGTTGAATCGCACTTATTCTAATGATCCTGTTAGTCAGGCTAGTCCTGATCCTTTTGATGGGTCAAGTGGGGTATCTGTTGGTATTACAAATTTAAGTATTACACTTTCAGATAATGATGGTGATGTTTTTAACTGGAGTATTCAAACAAGTCCAGATATAGGTAATAACAGCGGTTTTAATGATACAGCTGGCAATAAATCTTGTAATGTATCAGGTCTTTTGTATTCTACCTTGTATACTTGGTTTGTTAATGTTTCTGATGGTACTGTTTGGTGTAATGAAACATATGTTTTTACAACTGGTGCAGAGCATGTTAATTTTGCGCCAAGTATTGATTCTGTAAGCCCTGTTAATGGTTCTGTTAATCAGAATTTGTCTTTGAATTGGAGTGTAATAATATCTGATTTTGATGGTGATAGTTTTAATTATACAATTGAATGTAACAACGGTGAATCAAATAGTTCAAATGATGTAAATAATGCAACATTTAAAGTGGTTTTAACAGGTTTGCAGTATAATACGACTTACACGATTTGGGTTAATGTAACAGATGGTTTTGACTATTCAAGAACATGGTATATTTTTACTACAAAACATATGCCTATTGGAAATTATGCTCCTGTGATATCTGATCCAGATCCTAGTGATGATGGTAAAGGTGTTTCTGTGAGTCTTTCTATTTTGCAGGTTACGATTAATGATTCAGATGGCGATATTTTTAACTGGAGTATTCAGACTAGTCCTGATATAGGAGTAGCTTCTGGTGTTGATGCTAGTAATGGTAGTGTTTCTTGTAGTGTTTCTGATCTTAGTTATTCTACTT